>Ga0208269_100146_pt1 | contig 51379 bp, 45 predicted proteins | sample LakWasMe88_LOW11_2_FD_183912 | JGI IMG/M metagenome (GOLD analysis project Ga0208269, IMG submission 183912) | Freshwater sediment methanotrophic microbial communities from Lake Washington under simulated oxygen tension - Sediment Metagenome... | ecosystem: Environmental > Aquatic > Freshwater >...
ACAACCAAAAACCTGAAGAGTACGTAATGTTAAAACTGAATACCGAGCTAAGTCACCATAAATTTCCGCATATGACTTTACCATTTGTTCCACTATCTCTTAAAAAATTAATCACTAAACTGCAAGTATAGACATTCCCATTAAGGCTACACCAAGCATGCGAAACTCCCCCTTACCCTGTGCCGTAGCTGTTGTAATTGAGAACTCAGCCACATTATTAGCTGTCTGCGTATGCATTTTTTCTGTTAAATTTCCTACCACCTCTACTTCACCGGATTGCATATATGAGATTTGTACTGGAACATCAAAACCATTCATACATAACAAAATAGATTCAACGTGATTGCGAGGAGTAGCAGGATGAAGCTGGATAGTCATTGACCTATTACATGGCTTACCAAGATAGACATAAAAGTTTGTTGTCGTTTCAGGTCCTGTCCATCTTAAACACTTACCCTTACTCAGCTCTCTTTCATGCAGATTTTCACCATGAAATATGTCCTCCGGCGTCCATGTCACATGAACAGTAGCGTAAGCACTTTGTTCCACTTTACATAATTGATTAAAGTATTGCTGCCTAAGAAAGTTACGCACCGTCACTGTTTCTAGTCTATCAGTAACATCTAATCCTATAGAGTTAAACATTACTGACTTATTTGACTCAAATATTTGCTGTGCCTGACGGTATAAAACCATATCAGCTGACAGCGTTTGCTCAATCCTTAAACGCAGTTCATCGGATATTGCATTCACAGAATCTCTAACCAGAGTTGGGTTGTTCTTAGACAGAATCTTAGGAGGCAAAAAGCCCAGATGCCATGCAAAAATATTGACACTATCCTCCATGTGCTCCATTACACCAACTGCAAGGCATTTATCTAAATTGGCTTGCGCCTCCTCTACCAACTCCAATGTAAGTTGCTTTACGCTATCAGGTCCAATTTCACGATTGTTTGGCTTCTGTGCGAGAAAATGAACTGTTAGGGTATCCTCAACTTTAAAGTCATGCTCAAACCACTCAATAAAAGATTTACTCTCATGTATAAAGCCATGCTGCTTAAAATAATAGAAACGAGAAAGAATACGATCTACCGGATCACGAAGTACTGTTATCACTTGCCAACTTTGATCAGATAAAACAGCAGGCAATGCCCAACGAAAGTGCCCGCGATAATAAGCACAAACACGCTCTGATTCTATCCCTAGCAAATCATCAGGATAATATTTCCCTGAGTAAGGGGACATGATCGCACTTGATTGATAGGCATTATCTAGAACGAGCCGTAACGAAGTCCCAGCACACTTGGGTACATGCAGAAAATAAACCGGTTGTGCAGGAGACTTTGCCAGAGCGCCATCACCTTGACTATCTGGCACATGATTAACTGAGACCCAACGAATACTGGTGATTGGCAACCCAAGCACTCGCCTATCACTATTCGTAGGAAATGGAGTAACACTCCAGTCTAAACGGCACCAAGCCTTAGTCTCAACAGCAACCTCTATAATTAACTCGTTGAGGCTTAATGTCACCTTACCAACTGGGATAGGGCGGCCATCAAAGTTTACATTCAATAAGTCATAAGAGTTAATTGGGCGAACCTTATCCCATTTAACAACTAGCCGATAAGCCCCCTCATGCATTGGCAGCCAGACACTCGCATTATTGTTAGACCAGCGAAAATGCTGACTATCAAGTGACTCCTCCTGATCGTAGAACCCCAAAAACTCTACCGAGGTTTTCAACTGAGAATCTACCGTGAAATTGATCTCATCAGAGATAGGGTAATTCTGATTTCTAACAAACCGGTTTTGTATGGATGGGTTGTCAAGTAAATATCGTACTCGCCCCCAATGCACCAACCGAGCAAACCAGTCAACAAATGCGGCTTTCACATGCTCACGCTGCCCTGTTTTAATCGCTTGAAAAACTCGGCGCTTTGCACTATAAGCACTCCAAAATGCAAAAAAACGAATTGAGCGTACACTAAATGCTGTAAAAATAGACTCAAACCAATCCCATAATATCAAAGTGAGTGGTACAGATGCATCACCATTTTTCAACTTTCTTACAAAGTCAAAAACGACTATTGGCAACGTTATAGTCTTCATCTTCGCCATCAACCGATAATCAGCGCGCGAACGTTTTACATACTCATTAAGCTCAGGTATCGCTGGAAAATAAGTGCTAGTGGATTCATGATTAAACTCGGCTAAGTACTTGATATGCCCCTTAGCAAAGTCTAAAGTAAACGTCTCCAAATCATCCACATCGCCAACGTAATAATGCTTTATGGCTTGAATCGAACTAAATCCGATAACAAAGCCTAGCTTTTGCATTTCAGCAGCAAGCAACCATTCAGCAAAGTGCCCAAAGGGCGGTCTAAAACCACCTGCTTTAAAATATGCGGTTCGATCAACAAGAAAGCATTGATCAATCACCTTAACGCCTCGAGTCGACGTCAACTCTTTTTCAATATGAGCAGCGTAGATTTCAGCTTCAATTTCTGAGAGTAAGTTATGTGTAATTGGAATAGTTTGACAGCTAAATCCAGACCACTCTGGATGGCGCTTAGCCTCCGCAATCAATTGACTTAACGCTGTACTCTCAGATATGCAGTGAGATTCGGTAAAAAATAAAAGCTCACTCTCAGCCAAACATGCCGCCTCTACGACAAGTGACATGTCATGATGGTATGGTCGCCTCTCTAAGCGATCCCATGGCCTCAACATAGAGCGAATCTCAGCATCAAGATCTGGGCTTAATGTATCCGGTGCACACAATATTATCTGATATTGTTCAGCAGGATAGTCCTGCTCAATTGTCCACCCACGAATACAGCTAATCGCTTGCCCCCGATGAAACTCAACGGGGATGAGCACAGAAACATCAAAGCGACTGCTGGGCAGATCGCCTAAATCAAAACTCATTACTATTGCTCACAGTGGCTGAGTCACGCGAATGTGCATTTGGCCAATATAATGCTCGCCATAAAATCTCTGAAAGCTCAATAGTGACCGGTTGATTGATTAACAGCATCACAATCGCTACTGTACCAACCCTAATAAACACCAACTCAAGTAGCTTCAACGGAGTTATGTTTTTAAACTTCGCAGCTAATTGGACATCTAGCGTAGCCCCTGCTAAATCCATGCATCTTTCCTTTTAAAGGTATTTTTATCTTATTGAAAGATTTCGTTTTAATATTTAGGGCCTCAAGACCTAACATAAAAGTTTTGTTAAATATCGGAAACAAATACTATGTCTACTACATCCCAAGCGGGACTAAGCGGCTTGAAACTCTGTAACTGGTAACAATGAAATATTACGTACGGCTACACCAAGTGTTCGCTTGTCAATACTCGCACGATTAATATCACATGGCCTTATAAGCTTAGGCACATTAATTGAAACTCGAACTCGATCGCTACGCGCTTTGATTATATGGGTTGGGATCAACGCTTCTAAAAATATGGTTTTCTCTTTACTTTGTTTTTTTGCCGTTACAGAAACTCCATTAACACTCATCTGTATGCTATCAATGGCTTCAGAGGTTAATATATGAGCGATTTCACATCTCAAAATATGATCTTCAGTGGGTAATGGTAGAAAATCAATCCAAGAATTATCTTCTAACCCAGTCCAAGCAAAACTTTGTGCACCATCATTCTCTATAATATGCCACCCCATACCTGGTATAGGGCGATCGAACGTGAAGCTATGGCTAGACGGTAGCGATTTTAACCATCCGTCATCAGGCTCACCTATTGGTTTATTTGCGTACCTATTGAATCCCATCCTATCCTCCCCACTAAGCAAGATACAAGGGAATGGCTCGCTAACTTGAGCAATCGGCACTGTCATACGAATCGCCAACCCTAATCGATTTTCCTGGGTCAGATTAGGGTTGGAGTGGTGTAATACTCTCTCATTAAAAAGAAAAAATTGACCAGGCTCTAACGTTAGAGATACTTTTTTGCTTTCATCAACATAACTTAAATTTGACGCTACACCACCAAACCTAATACTAATACTAGGATCTGTATCCCTAACAGGTGGAATAATGTGTTTGTGCGATCCAGGAATCACTTCTACACAACCATTCTCTTTCGTCGCAGGCGTAATTGCTAGCCATGCAGAAATATTTAATATTGGCTCCATATTCCAATTGTAGTGATCCTGATGCCAAGGATACTCTTCCATATGCTTAGGTGTTGCTGGAGGCTTATTAAATATGTTGGAGTTCCATAAAACAAGATCTGGGCCAAAAAGTGATGCCGCCCGATCTACAATGGCTGGAGCAGAACATAGATCATGGACCGTTTTGCTATCAAGATGGCGTACGCGCAGGCCAAACGGACAATAAGGTGTTGGCGTAGGCAATACGCGATCCTGGATAACCTGCCTCGCTTCCTCCATTTCTTCGCGAGTAAAAGCGTCGAAAGGTCCCACAAAACCTTGCGTTCTAAAAGTTTCTATCTCTTCTGGAGTTAGAAAGAATTTAACGGGAGCTTGAGTTGCACTTGCATGCATAATTGATCCTTGTTTATAGGTCATTGATTCACTACGATTATTAAACGCCTCATATGATGTCATCAAGGTATTTCCTTCAAGCATCAAATTTAAATGTGGCTTATCATCCAAAATGTTTTGTAATACTTTATATGTGTTTTTACTTAAAGCCACTTGCCTCTCTGCTACGGCTAGCAGCATTGGGCGACGCTCATCGGCCTTTATCCATACATCATCAATAGTATTTTTTATAACTTCACTAGTTAACGCTCTATTCAAATCCAGTATTTCAAAACCAGCTCCAAAATGCGCTTTAAGCCCCGTGAGTTTTATTTTGTAATGTGGGGATGCTGCAATAGCAACGACAGACACGCCTTGAGACAGAGCAAACACAGCTGCATGGTAACTACCTGTAATAATCATCCGACACTGGCCTACTTGCCGTATGACTTTATCCGGCGAATTTAAGGCATTTGGATCAAAATTTTGCGTTGAAAAACCTTTCATCAACTCAGCAATTGCGTCCAGATCTGATGGGCCAGACATAGAGATAGGTATGGGCTGTAATTTCGCGTCAAATTTCTTAACCACACACTGTAAAGTATCTCGTATACGTTCAATTGCGCTTAAATCAACCCCAGAATAATCTGCTTGGCGTATATTAAGACCAACATCTCTCCCTAACATCGAAGGTCGTGCTTCAAATGCCAGCTCTACCGCATCATCACTAGATATAGCCACCCGGTGCTTATCTACTCCGTACGAGCGAATTACAGAAGGGCCTTGAATTGGCTCTCGACTAATAACCAAGTTTACTTTAGGCAGCACTGTGAGCATCTTTTTACTTAGCTCTAAATTTCTGACTGGCTCAAAACCTGCACTCAATATTACGGCAGGCTTACCATGCTGTACAGCAACTTGCAGTGTATCGAGAACATCACAAGCATGCTTAGAAAAATTATCGTTGAAGTAGCCACCGCCTGTTGCAATAACAATGTCTGATTTTTTTATTGCAGAAAGTATAAGGTGACACTCAATCGCTTCATCTATTTTATGCAGACAATCTAAACCAACTTTTTTAAAAAGAACACTTCTTTTGCCCAGAAAACCTAGTAAACCCGCCTTAAATCTCCCCAACAATCGATTAGATTGTATTAAAGGCTTACGATCATAAGCCAACTCTAATGGGTATACATCAGGACAACTAATTTTGAGTAAATTAGCGTTTCTCGTTATCCAATGTATCTCACAATTAGGCCAAAGATGCTTTAATCTACGGCATATAATCTGATAAATAGCACGATCACCATGATTATCGTTATTAGAAAAATAGTTTCCAGCATCAACAAGTATTCGCAAATCTGATCTCATATTTTCATATCTAATGTGTCAAAAGAGCTTAACACCTATACACAACAAGCCAAAGCGCTCATTGTGACACAAGTCAAATTAACCTGCCTTTAATTGGGAGACCAAACATACCAAGAAACGGAGCTGATTCAGCTTCATAATCCCACAGAACTTGCATAGGACCAAACCAGTCGGTTGTATCTAATTGTGCACTACGATTATTGCCAGTGGGTCGAGAAATATTGACTCTAAATGTATAAAGGCCTGCTTCAAGCATAAGGTCAACCTCAAACTCAAAAGTTACATAGTCGCCATGTCTCTTAATTATTGAGTCAACACCAAGCTTAGCCGAGTTAACGCTACACACAACTTGGTCATATCGATTTTTGATTGCCAATCCTATTGTCAAAGACTCATCATCAACTGGCGCTCTATAGTGTGCCTGGATGCGTATAGTACTTGCCAACTTGGCTTGGCTAATAATGTTACCTTCTAAATTAAAAATTTGTACTGCAACCAATCTTGCAGACTCAATAGGCTGACGTGACCAAATTGCACCTGTAGCCAACTTGTCAAACAATGGTGTCGACAGAGGTAACAAACTCACTGCAGGCACAGTTCTTAAGCTCTGATCTTTTGTCAGAAACATCTGTATAGCTTTGGTTGTTTCACCAAAATACTGTGTCTCGCCAGATTGCAAGTAAAGTGTTTTCTGGCATATATCACGCACAGTTCCCAGATCGTGAGAAACGAAAAGCAAAGTTAAACCCTTTTCACGCATTTGCCTTAATCTAGCAAAACACTTTTGCTGAAAAAAGAAATCACCAACGCCAAGCGCTTCATCTATGATTAGAATTTCTGGCTGGATTAGGATTTGCACGGAAAAAGCCAAACGCACCATCATGCCGCTAGAGTAAGTTTTTACTGGGCGGTCAATCGCGGCACCAATTTCGGCAAAATCCTCCACCTCACTAAATCGCTCAAGCACCTCTTCACGACTAAGGCCGAGCAACAGCCCATTCATCATGACATTATCGCGGCCGGAGTATTCAGGATTAAAACCACTACCAAGCTCCAGCAATGCGGACACTCTGCCATTGATGTTTACATCGCCAGAGGTTGGCGTCAGTGTGCCTGTTAAAATCTCGAGCAATGTGCTTTTACCACTTCCGTTACGACCAATGATCGCTACGGCTTCACCCCGCTGGATTTCCAAGCTAACATCTTTAAGCGCCCAAACCTCCTGCATGCCATGATGGTAATTTGGCATGATTGCATGAAATAATCTAGAGTGCTGATTATCAAAGACATGGTAGCACTTGCTTATGTTGCGGACAGAAATAGCGATATCAGTCATGTCTAAACCAAATCAGCAAAAATAGGACGCAGACGCCTAAATAGTAATAAAGAAACCCAAGCAAATATGCATGCAAAAATGAAATAGAGCGCTAGCCCAATTAAGGAAGGCATTTGCCCATAGAAAAGAACATTTCTAAATTGCTCTACAAGAAAAGTAAGAGGGTTAAGCAAAAGCAGGCGCTGTAAGGATGGGGGGGCTACGTCTACACTGTAAAAAATGGGCGTTAAAAATAATAAGGTATGGTTCAACATGCCAGTTAGTTGACTCACATCCCTTACTACAACGCCCACAGCTGAAAGTATCCAACTGACGCCTAGCAGAACTGGTAATAAACAGAGCAAAATAATCGGAAAAAATAAAACTGTAGCGTTGGGTACGCCAACAATTAGGGAAAAACCAACTAACCAAATTGCAATGGCAATGAGAGCATGAATAACTGCTGTTGAAACTGTGACTACAGTAAGTAACTCCAAAGGAAAAACTATTTTCTTAACGAAGTTAGGATTAGCAGTCACCAAGGTGCTTGACTTCATCAGGCACTCTGAAAATAAATTAAATACAATTAATCCTGAAAATAGTATTAACGCGTAATCAACAGCGCTACCGGTCCCTCCCCAGCGATTTTTCAATATGACACCAAATGCCATTGTATAAACAGCCAGCAAAAACAATGGCTGAATAAAAGACCAGAAAGCACCACCAAAAGAGCCTTGATATCTACCTAAGAACTCACGTTTAATAAGCTCTAAAACCAAGCTGCGGTGCTTCAATAAATTTAAAAGCAATTTAACTTCCCTTTCGCACCAACAGATAGATACACTTCACGAACATATTTTGACAAAGTCAGTCCGCATATTGCAAAGCTATATACAACAATCAACCAAGCTTCATACCAGTAAACTTCTTAATATCTCGCAACTGCCTTTTAGTTGGGCGCCCAGCTCCTCTATCTCGCTGGGCGAAATCATGCTCACCAGTGAGCTTTGCGTTTTCGCGTTTAACAATGCTTTCAGCAGTTTCGGCATATAGCAATGCTGCTTCTGGAGCACCTCTGCGCACGTTGGATAATGCTTGCACATTGACTTCAATTTCAAAGTCTCGGTTACGTATGTAAATCACTTGGCCTATGTGCACTTCTTTTGCTGGCTTTACGCGATCTCCATCCACATGGACTTTGCCTGTGTCGATAGCCGTAGTGGCAAGGCTGCGTGTTTTAAAAAAGCGCGCGGCCCATAGCCATTTATCTAGCCTGCATTTGTCTTCTGCTTCGTTTGCCATTTTCAATCAACTTAATGCAGACCTAAACGGGCCGTTTAGGTGAGTTAGTTTCCAGGATTGTTTTAAAGTCTTTAAGCACCACTTCTGCCATGACATTCACAGATTGCAGTTGATGTCCTGTTAGGTAGAGAATACCGTCAGCGACATTATTCATGGTGGCAATATGAAACTGGCCTTGCTCAACGGCTTGAATCACTTCATCACTGAGCACGAGATGGCGCATATTACGCTCAGGCATCAATACGCCTTGTTTGCCATCCAAGCCTATTTCTTTACAAACTCTAAAGTAACCTTCAATTTTTTCATTTAAGCCGCCAACAGGTAGTACTTCTCCATGTTGATTTAATGCGCCGGTCACCGCAATACCCTGCTTAATCGGCACTTGTGCGAGCGATGACAACAGCGCAAACAACTCTGCGCAGGAGGCTGAGTCGCCATCTACGCCGCTGTATTCTTGCTCAAACACCAGTGAGGCTGTGAGGTTAAGCGGGTTTAAATGTGCAAAATTAGCATGCAGCCAACTTTGCAAAATCATCACGCCTTTATCATGCGTAGGCCCGCTCATTTTCACTTCGCGGTCTATAGTGAGCACCCCCCTGCTACCTGGATAGCAGTTTGCAGAGATACGTACTGGAGAGCCAAAACTTGCCTCGGACAAATCAATATGCGTCAGGCCGTTAATCTGACCAATGCATTCCCCATGCACACTGATGATGAGCTCTTTATCTACAATAGAATCACGCATATGCGCTTCAATATAACTGTGGCGTGCATATTTGCGTGCAATGGCTGATTTAACATCTTCAACCGTTACAAGTTCAGCACCTCGCAGGCTGGCCGCTGCTGCACTCTCTAAAAGCAACTTCTCAAGTACTGCAAACTTGGTGCTTAGTCTAGTTTGGTCTTCAATCAAGCGATGCATAGCCTGCAACAATGCAGCGACAGCTTCTGCTGTTACATGGCGGCAGTGATGTTGCTGGCACTTATGCGCAATAAAAGACGCATATGCGGCATAGTTTTCAGGGGTGGCTTTAACCTGATCGGCAAACTCTATCTTGATGGGGAAGTAATCAAAGAAATCAGGCTTAACACCCAGTAGCTCGTAATAATCTTCGCGTGTTGCAATCAACACGATTTTCACTGATACCGGTATTGCAGCCTGCGCACTAACCAGGCTACTGCCTTGATTACTACTGCTGCTTAAATCCTCAATCTGCAAAGTGCCATTACGTAAGAAACGGTGTAGTTTTTCAAGGATATGTGAGCCATTTTGCTCATCGGCAAGAATGTCGCGTAAATGCAGCAACAATGTGCCGCCATCCGCGCGCATTAGATTGCCGGCGCGTAAACGCATGAAATCTGGAACATTGCTGGCTTCGCTGGCACCCTCTATCCCGCCAAACAGGGATTGCAAGCTAGGGTCATTATCATAAAGCACAGGCGCGTGCTGTGTGGCGTGGTGCTCAACTAGCACATTGGCACGGTAACGGCCAAAAAAGCTCTCAGACATTAGCGCCTCAAGGTTGCTTTCCCCGTCTGGGCTTGTTGTAGGCTGCCAGGTTTCCAGTGTTTCTAATATATCTTTTTGCAGCGTACTAAAATAATGCACTGGTATTTTGTCTGGCTCGATTAGCGTCAGGCTAGCTTTCACCGTGTTTAACTGCTCTTCGATAAACGCCTGCAATGGCGCGATGGAGTTTTGCTGTACTTTCGCCTCTAACAAGCTGGCAATATCTTTGGCAAAAACACGTACAAAGCTATCCAGCGCTTGTTTAAGCTGCGTACCTGCACCAGCAGGCAACTTAATGAACAAAGGCTTACCGTTTGCCTCAAACTGATACAGCGCGACTAAATCACTGGCAGCTGGCCATTTTTTTGCAGCCTCATGCATTACGCCTAACATTAACGTGGTTCGGCCTGAGCCTGGCTCGCCTAAAGCCAGTAAATTAAAACCAGTCTGCTGAATGCTTAACCCAAACTCAGCGGCTTTTTTAGCCTCGGCTTGTGCCACCCACGCCTGATATTGGGCGCTATCGTGCGCCTCAACAATGAGCTCAGATGTATCAGCAAAGGTAAATTGCTCCAATGCCACATTAATGGTTAGCGCTTGAGGTGTTAATATTTTTTGCATATTATTTTTCTATACTCCAGCGATCACGCGCCGTATCGTCTGTTGATTTTGCCTCTACCCAATGCTCACCCGTTGAGTTTGCTTCTTTTTTCCAGAATGGCGCTTCTGTTTTAAGATAATCCATCATAAACTCACAGGCAGAGAACGCATCGCCACGATGCGCACTCGTCACAATTACCAGCACAATTTGGTCGCTAGGCTGTAACGTACCAACACGATGCACAATCAGCGCATCCATGATATTCCAGCGACTTTTTGCCTGCTGAATAATAGCCGCAAGCGACTTTTCCGTCATGCCGGGATAATGCTCAAGCGTGAGCTGTGAAACCATATCGCCATCATTTAAGTCTCGCACTAAGCCAACGAAGCTCACTACTGCGCCAATATCTTTGCGTGGTTGGCGTAACTGATTGATCTCAGCGCCGATATCAAAATCTGCTGTTTGCACTCTTACTGTCATAGTTTTACCGCATTAGTGTAAAGCAAACGCATTAACCACCCGTCACTGGCGGGAAAAACGCCACTTCATCGCCATCATTAATAACCGCTTTGTCATCAACAAGCTCATGGTTAATGGCTGCGCGCACCTTCAGTTTACCCATGAGCATTTGCCCCCAAACGTCACCACGTTTAGCGAGCACTGATTTCAATTTTAAAATAGTCAGCGCATCATCCGGCAGCTCTAAGTCTTCTGTAGAGTATTTAAGCGTTTCTTTCAATCTTGCAAAATAAAATAATTTAATTTTCATTGGGTTACTTAACTTAGTTAATCTGTTTTATTATCAATAACATCTAGCAAATCTGGTGTGCTTTTCGTTAATTCTACACGTTCAATTTGCGCAAATCGTTGCGAAATCTTTTGGCTAGAAATATGCACGTCCTGTGCATTTTCATGCGCTTGACGAATATTGTCTGCCAGCTTTTTCATACGTAGGTCAAAACGTCCAAAATCTTTACTGAGCTTACCCAGTTCTTCTTTAATGACGTGTACTTGCTTACGTGTTTCTACATCTTTTAACACTGCTCTGGCCGTATTCAATACCGCCATCAAGGTGGTTGGTGACACCACCCAAACGCGTTTGTTCATGGCATACTCAATGACATCAGCATGATAAGCATGCAGTTCGGCAAACACTGCTTCTGCCGGAATAAACATAACTGCACCATCGGAAGTCACATTGGAAATAATGTACTTGGTCGCAATGTCATCCACATGTTTTTTAACATCTAATTTAAACTGCTTTTCGGCAAGCAGCTTTTCCGCTTCGCTAAGTTTGTTATCCAGCATGCGGTGGTAATTTTCCAGCGGGAATTTACTATCTACTGCCACCACGCCTGTTGGCTCAGGTAAAAACAATGCGCAGTCGGCACGCGTGCCGTTTTCAAACGTGTGCTGCATAGCAAAAGAGTTCACGGGCAATACATTACGCACCAAGGCTTCTAATTGCACCTCACCAAAAGCACCGCGTGAGCGCTTATCACCCAGCAATTCCTGCAAGCTCACCACATTGGTGGTTAAACCATCAATTTTCTTTTGCGCTTCATCAATGGTGGCCAAACGCGCCATCACATCCATAAAAGTTTGGTTAGTCTTTTTAAACCCTTCATCCAAACGCTCAGAAACTTTACCGCCGATTAGCTCTAATCGACCATCCACTGACTTGGTTAACGCCTCAATACTTGCCGTAAGTTGCAAGGTGGCATTGCGCATAGTTGACTGAATCAACTCCTGCTCTGCCTTACCCTGCTCAGCTAATGTCGTGTGCAGTTTTTCCAGCACAGTTTCGCGGGTTTGAGAGAGGCTATTGTTTTGCGCTAATTGCAAAGCCTGCATCGCATCTCGCGTTGCTTGCAGCTCAGTTGCCACACTGGCGCGCAAGCGCTCGCTGGTTTCGTTCGTGGCGCTACTTAGCCTGTCGCCAAGTTTGTTGAGGCCGTCATTAAAATCCAGCAGCATGGCACGGTGCTTTTCTTCAAGCTGCTGCAGTATAAGCGTATTGTGATCAAGCTTGCTTTCACGCCACATCTGCAATAGAAGCAACACAAGAATAGCAAGGGCAATAATTAATATAATGATTTGTAGCATAGGCTAAATTATACCCGATGCTTGTTTCGCATCTGTATAAATTCGCGGCTTTAACATAGATTACGACATAAACTTACTGCTTATGATTCTGCATACAAACGGCTATCTGCAAAAAATTTAAAAAGAGCGTTTTTAAAATGCGCAGGATTATGCCAAACTTAACTTTATTACCACTCTTGTTAGGCTTATCGTGCTTAAACTCAAATTACTGCTAAACCAGCAACTAGCCAATATTACGCGCCGGCTGCATAACAATTTTTACTTGTATTTGAGTGCACTGCTTACAGTGTTAGTTTTATTAGATGCCAGCGTGTTTCATGTGGGTGAAAACATGCGTGACCGTGCGTTTGACATGATGGTAAAAAACCGAATTCTGGTGCCCAAACCAGACAAGGACATTATCATTGTTGACATCAACGAGGCCTCGCTAAGCGCCATGTCTGCCGAGTATGGCCGCTGGCCTTGGCCTAGGCAAGTGCTTGGCGAGTTTTTGGAAAATATCGAAGCGCAGCAACCTAAAGCCGTTGTGTTTGATATTCTGTTTAGCGACCCTGACATTTACAACCCGGACAGCGACGCCTATTTTAATGAGGTGATTGCCGGCACAAAAAACACATTTTTCCCCATGCTACGCTTGGCAGAGGCAAGTGATAATCTAAGCCAAGTCACGCCTAATATGATTCCTGGCATTAAACGTACGGGGCCAGACCAAACCGGAACAACGCAACCGATTGCTATCGTACTGCCACACTTAGCAGCAGCGCTTAACTCTGGACATTTAGGAACACACAATATTTACCCGGACAAAGACGGCATCGTACGCGAGTACAGGCTCTGGCATGATGAAAGTGGCTGGATCTTGCCATCTTTACCACTTGCGGTAGCCAACTTCACACAAGCTAATTCAGCCACCCTGCCGCAAAACATGCTGATTAACTGGCGCGGAAAACCATTTACTTACCAATTTGCCACGTTTAGCGATGTGTATGCCGACATGGCAAGCAAAGTGAAAAAGCGCCCGGCTAATGAGTTTAAAGACAAAATAGTGATTATTGGCTCTACCGCACCATCGCTATTTGACCTAAAAGCCACCGCCATGGCGAAAGCACACCCCGGAGTAGAAATATTGGCAACCGCCATTGATAACGTTAAACATGACGACTACCTAAAAGTGTGGCGCGGAAAAACGCCGTACATTCTGATGAGTTTAGCGCTCGTTTGGCTAACTGCACTGGCATTTTTCCATAATGTAGATCGCGACAAAGTCACCAGAATTTTCAGTAGCAGCCAAATCATACTGATTACGCTGTCTTACCTGGCGATTAACTTCACCGATACTTATCTGGACTTAACCGGACCGATTACTTGGGCAATTTTGTATTTCAGTGTGGCTAAAATATATGCGCTGGCTAACGACCGGGCAATGCAGCGCTTACTTGCCAATGACGTAGAGTCTGGCAAAAAAGGCGCGGCGATTTTACTTATGCCGATTATGTTTGAAACGCGAGAACCATTGAGCGATAGCCTGCTCAAAAAATTACAGTATAAAATTGAACAGCGTCTCCAGCGCCACGCTACGGTGGAAATTTTAAAAGGGACGCAAAGTGGTATATGGGGGTTATTTAGCGACATGATTATCGTCAGCTGGGCTTATGCACACGACAACGAAGCTGAGGCAAACCAAGCCATGCAAGATGCAACAAAACTTGGCACACAATTGGGCCAACTAGTACAAGGGACTGGTATTCCAGAGGACACGACTGCGCGTTATACACTGCATAACGGAACATTAAACACAGAAAAACCAATGGCAAACCAATGGCGCGGTTTGTTTGCTCAAGCCATTATCAAGTTAGATATTTTAGAAAGTGAAGCCCAATGAAACATTACTTAAAACATGCACTCATCTTGAGTAGTTTAGTGCCCCTGCTGTATGCAGGCATGAGCGTAGCCGCCGAAAAAGGCAGCGCGCTTAAGAATGACAGCTTACGTAGCGAGCCATTCGCAGATGCAAAAGTCACTGGTAGCTTTGCACGTGGTGAAAATTTAGAAATCATCAAAAAACAAGGCGCATGGCTACAAGTGAAGTCTGCAAAAGGTTCAGGCTGGGTACGGTTGCTTTCAGTCAAACGTGGCACAGCCAGCACAAGTAACCAAGCCGCCGGAGTGCTTGCAGTTGCCAGCGGCAGAGCTGGTACTGGGCAAGTGGTATCCACCACCGGCGTTCGCGGCTTGAGTGAGCAAGAGTTAAAAGCGGCCAAGTTTAATGAAGAAGAAGTTAAAACATTAGAAAGCTATACGTTAAGTGCAGATAAAGGCAGAGCCTTCGCCAAAGCTGGTAATTTAAACAGCATTGCATTTAAGAACTTAAAAGAAGCGAAAGGCGGTACTCAATGAACCCAAACCCAACTTTGAGCAACTCCATGTCTACTCACAAACACCGCCTACTCTCTACCCTGCTAGCGTCAACATTAGGGCTCATGAGCCTACAAAGTGCCGCCTTTGATTTAAAAGGGGCACTGAAAGATGCTGTAGAGAAAGAAATCGGCCAAAAGACTGACAGCCAAACCAGCCCTGCAGAGGGCGCGAGCAGTACAGATAGTGCAAAAGCTAATGGCACGGCAGCCAGTTCAGAACCTGCGTTTAACTGGAAAAATCCCAGCACTGCTGAAGAAATCAGTCTGGGACGTGAAATTGCGGGAAACCTGCTAGGCGCAGCACCGTTAGTTAAAGACACCGCGCTACAAAAATATGTTAACTCAGTTGGCCGTTGGGTTGCCTCGCAATCTGAGCGCCCAGAACTACCTTGGCGCTTTGGTGTGATTGAGAGTGAGGACCTAAACGCATTTGCCGCGCCTGGTGGCTATATCATGCTGACCAAAGGCTTATATCGCAAGCTTCAAAACGAAGCGCAACTTGCCGGTGTTTTAGGGCACGAGATTGCCCATGTCGTTAAAAAACACCAGCTCAAAGTGCTGCAAAAACAACAACTGCTAAGTATGGGCGCCGGATTATTAAGTGACAAATACGCAAAAGACAATGCCCTTATTAGCAAAGCCATTGGCAGCGGCGCGGAAATCAGCGCACGCAGTCTGGATAAATCAGCCGAATATGAAGCTGACCGCTTAGGTTTAAGTTACGCAACACGCGCTGGATACGAGCCTTATGGTTTAGCTGAGGTATTGCAGACACTGGGGCAATCCAGTAGCAGCGATGCCAGCGTTGCACTGCTATTTAAAACCCATCCTCATCCAGATGAGAGGCTCACGGCATTAAGTGACTCGGTAGGCACACAGCTGGACAAAATAACCAGCGGTAAAACACTGGAAAATAGATTTTATGTACTGAAGTAATCGGTGATGTATTGAGGTGAAGCGACAGCCATGTACACACTACGCAAGCTCCCCTTGTTGAATGGTGAATGGTGAATGGTGAATGCGCCAACAATACCAATAAACAAGCGGAATTTGGCGTGGCATATCCGCTTTGTTTGACCCTCCTCAAACAAAGCGTTAATTATTGATTTAGCTGTTTGACATCTCAATGCGTAAGGATAAAAATGTCCTTATAGACTGTAGGAGATTGTTTTATGGCTACGAAACAAAAAGACATTAAACCTGGCGGTGCTTTAAAAGAAACTATCGCCAGACCCGCTAACAGCCCTTCAAGAAAACGTAAGGTGTCATCAGGTGATATCGCGCCTGACACTACCACTGTAAGCAGTATTGAAAACTTTGCAGTGAGTGAAAGCATCGCTGCGGCACAAGACGCCAAACTAGAAGCAGTGCAGGATATTATTCAACGCATATCCAGCAACGAGTTATCTACACTGCCTGAAGCACTGCATACCATACTCAAAGGTGCCTCCCCAGATGATGCCGCTGCGCTGAGTAAAGCGCTCACGGTGATTAAAGACTCCAAGGCCATCAAAGCACGGTTACGCAATGACCAAGCGTTAGCTAAAGACTGGCGCGATGGTGGCTACCCTTATCAAAACCTGCTCTCACGCAAATCTTACGAGAAGCAAAAATATCGCCTGCAGGTAGAATTATTAAAACTGCAAGCCTGGGTAAAAGAAACCGGCCAGCGTGTGGTTATTTTGTTTGAGGGACGAGATGCGGCAGGGAAAGGCGGCACTATCCGACGCTTCATGGAGCACCTTAATCCACGCGGTGCTCGTGTTGTGGCACTTGAAAAACCAAGCGAAGTCGAGCGTGGTCAATGGTATTTCCAAAGATACGTTTCACAATTGCCCACCGCTGGCGAAATCGTACTGTTTGACCGCTCATGGTATAACCGTGCGGGCGTTGAGCGCGTGATGGGCTTTTGCAATAATGACGAGTATCTTGAGTTTATGCGTCAAGCACCGGACTTTGAACGCAACCTCACCAGATGCGGCATCCATGTCATCAAGTTCTGGTTCTCTGTGAGCCGATCAGAACAACGCAGACGTTTCAAAGAGCGTGAAATGCACCCTCTCAAACAATGGAAACTCAGCCCAATTGATTTGGCCTCACTCGACAAATGGGATGACTATACAAAAGCCAAAGAAGCTATGTTCTTTCATACAGACACGGCTGACTCACCTTGGACCGTCATCAAGTCGGATTGCAAAAAACGGGCACGCCTCAACGCGATGCGTTATGTGCTGCACAAACTACCTTACACCAATAAAGATATAGATGCGATTGGCAACTTGGACCCGTTATTGGTAGGACGAGCACATATTGTGTATGAGCGTGGTGAGCATAACCATATTATCCTTTAAGCTATGTGTTGATTAGCTAGCTAGAGGTAGAACCAGATAGAGCACAACGCAAGTGCTGAGGTGCGCCAATCTGTGTGACCGTTATATCAAATCACGCACACGTAGCTCAGCTTTGATATAAGCATAGTATATAGGTGCTGCCACAATGCCTATCAGCCCAAACGCAGCCTCCATGCATAACATGGCAATCAGTAACTCCCATGCGTTAGCGCGGATTTGGCCGCCCACAATGCGCGCATTTAAAAAGTACTCAAATTTATGAATAATCACTAAGTAGAGTAAAGAGCCCAGCGCCACCGCTAGGGTTTGGCTTAAGCTCACCACTACGATCACGGCATTTGAAATAAGGTTACCAATCACAGGAATCAAACCAACCACAAAAGTAATCGCAATCATGGTTTTAACCAATGGCAAATGAATGCCCATTAAAGGTAATACCAACGCCAGATAGATTGCAGTGAAAAACGTATTAATAGCAGAGATGCGTATTTGTGCAAAAACGACGCGCTTGAAAGCATCGCTTAGCAATGCACAACGCATGTAAAGCGCCCCGGCGAACGGTTTAAAATGCTCAACCGTTACCGCCTCGCGTAGCGCCAGCATGCCGCCAACGATCATGCCAATCAAAATATGTGCGGTAACGCGCCCCGCCTCTTTGCCAACCACTTGCAACTCGCCAGCATGCGTGCGCAGCCATGTAGTTAGCATCTCTTTAAATGTCAGTGCATCCGCAGGCAAATGCGTTAATAACCAGCTCGGTAATATTTTTCTGGAGTCTTCTAATATTTGCGCCATTCTGGCTAAAAGCACGGTTAAGCTACCCGCATCTGAACGCAAAAATGCAGTTAAACCAGCACCGGCGAGTGATAGCAAACTCACAACGATAAACACTAGGATGCCGACCGCCCAAATCTTAGAATAATTACTTGGGCGCTTACTAGGAAACCTGCGCGAGATATAAGGGGTAATCATGTGTACGAGTTGATACACCAGCAAGCCAGCTAACAAAGCAGGTAGCAAGCTAAACTTAAGCACAAAAAATAACGCGAAGCCGGTTATTAGCCAAGCTGAAATATCGTACCCGGTTGCTTTGGCAACCAATGACTCCTGCGTAATCTTAGCCATATTCACCTTAAATCAATCACTTAAAATACACCGGCCAATAAAACAATAACCAGTTGTTTATTAATAGCTTTTAATCGAAAACTTACTCACAAAATCAGCGGCATCAGCTGCCGGTATTGAAACCATCAGATCAATATTCTCATTAAAAGCTTTATCCAAGATACCGCCATTACATTTTGATAATGCTTTTGTGACGTAATCCATTTGATTATAGGCGATGGTGAGCCTCACGGCCTTCATTTCCACATAATCGGCAACCTTAGTCGCATCCAGTGCCAGTTTAGCCGTGCCGCCATAAGCGCGCGCCAAACCACCTGTACCCAGATTAATGCCGCCGTAATACCTAATCACACCAACACAGGCATTAATGAGGTTGCGTCCTTCCAATAGTTTTAACACCGGCATCCCAGCTGTGCCAGAAGGCTCGCCCGCATCTGAAAAGCGTTGCACTATCCCGTCTTCAGTCTTTAATCTGAATGCATAAGCTAAATGGTGCGCGGTTGGGTGTTTAGCCGCAAAAGCGCGTAAAGTCATACCCACTTCTCGTTCTGAGGTACACGATACTGCCATGGCAATAAAACGTGACTTAGTAATGGTCTGCTCAGCAAACCCTGTTTCTATTAATATTTGCAACTACTTACGCCCACCTAGAATGCTACCTAAAATACCACGAATGATTTGTCTGCCCAATTGTGAACCAATAGCGCGCGCTGCGCTTTTGGCGGCGGCCTCTAATATACTATCACCACGGCTGGCGGGCTCTTTCTTACCAGAAGCTGCCGCCTCTTCATCCTCACCATCAGCTGGTGGCGTAACCTGCGCTTTTAAAATCTCATAAGCAGATTCACGATCCACCTGTTTTTCATAAACATTATTCAGGATGGATGTTCTGATTGTTTCAAGACGCTCAGCATCGGTAGCAGGGCCAATCCGGCTGCCTGGTGGGCAAACAAAAGCACGCTCTACCGGTGTCGGAATGCCCTTTTCATCCAAAAATGAAACCAGCGCCTCACCTACCGCTAGCTCAGTAATCACACTTTCCACATCGAGCTTAGGATTCACTCTAAAAGTGGTCGCGGCAGATTTCACTGCTTTTTGGTCGCGTGGTGTAAAAGCGCGCAGTGCATGCTGCACACGGTTACCCAACTGCCCGAGGACTGCATCAGGAATATCAAGCGGGTTCTGGCTCACAAAATACACGCCGACCCCTTTTGAACGAATCAGGCGGACGACTTGCTCAATCTTTTCAAGCAATACGGCTGGCGCGTCATTAAACAGCAAATGCGCTTCATCAAAAAAGAATACTAATTTTGGCTTATCTAAATCGCCAGCTTCTGGCAGCTTCTCAAACAGCTCGGAGAGTAGCCACAATAGCAATGTTGCATAAATACGTGGTGAGTTAAACAACTTATCACTCATCAGGATGTTAACGACACCGCGCCCTTGCTCATCGGTCTGCATCAAATCATCTAAGTTAAGCGCAGGCTCACCAAATAGCATGTCAGCACCTTGCGTTTCAAGTTGCAATAATGCACGCTGCACCGCACCCACACTGGCTGCAGAAATGTTGCCGTATTCCGCTTGGTACTGCGCTGAGTTCTCAGACGCATGCTGCATCATTGCCCGCAAATCTTTCAAGTCTAGGAGCAACCAGCCTTTATCATCGGCAATCTTAAATACAGCGTTGAGCACGCCAGCCTGCACATCGTTCAAATTCAGTAAACGTGCGAGCAGCAAAGGCCCCATTTCTGCAATTGTGGTGCGGACAGGATGCCCTTTTTCACCAAACATATCCCAAAATGTAACTGGGCACTTAGCATAGCTAAAATCAGAAAGCGCCAACTGCTGCACCCTAGCCTCAACTCTGGGGTTAGCCCCGCCTTGCTGAGACATACCAGAAAGGTCGCCTTTCACATCCGCCATGAACACGGGCACACCATTTTTTGAGAAACCCTCTGCCAGCGTCTGTAACGTAACTGTTTTCCCTGTACCCGTTGCGCCTGCAATCAAGCCATGACGGTTCGCCATTCGCGGCAGGATAACGCTGGAAACTTCATTATTTTTTGCAATTAAAATGGGGTTAGCCATGAAGTGATTACCTAAACCTTAGTAATAAATGTTAATAAATATTAGCGGCAATGCCCGACATGCCTTATAAACAGATCAACTTTTAAAAGTCACCCTTGCGTGCTCTGTCCAAAATTTCAAGCAGCTTGTTTTCTAATTCTTGTGCGGATTTTTTTGCACGCTCAGTTGGATGCTTAATGCTTTTTAAATCAAAAGTAGGACGGTCCATCGCGATATACAGCTTAGGCTTGTTATTCTCATCAAGCTTTTCATAAATCGCCACCCTGCAAGGCGCAAAGACTAGGAACTCGGGGTGATCTAAAATAATCTCTGTGCCCATGCTCAAGTTGCAAAACGAGCGCACTTCTTTGATGCCTTGCGGATCAACACCACGCAGCTTCATATGCTCACCAATCGGAAAGTTGGCGGGGTTCACAAAATTCATGCCTTCAGAAATGCTTTTCAAGCTTTCCACTACATCTTTATAACTCACGTTAGCATTAACCGGCAGCTCATAAATCGCACTGGAGGGGTCGATTGCCGGCATACCTGGCCGCACTTGGCCAATCAGGGCGTTATCTTTGAGTGCCATGCTCGGTTGCTTGAAACAGCAAGCAACCATGCCTAAACTCATGCTTAGTAAAAGCACAGCGTAGTAACTTGTGTGCGGGGTACGTCTCGTGCTTATCATTCGCATGGGGACCACCTACTCTAAATTAATCAGCAATCTTGAGTGCCTGATTTACCGCCGCACGATTAAAATGCGGTGCAATCAGTTCAATAAATCCATACATATATCCACGTAAAAATGCATCTTTACGCACGCCTAAATAAGTCGTGCTATCAGCAAATAAATGATCAACGTCAATTTTCGCCAAATGTGTATCGCGCTCGTTGTCATAAGCCATATTAGCAAGTAAACCTACGCCCAAACCCAAGGTGACGTAGGTTTTAATCACGTCAGCATCAATCGCGGTTAGCACTACATTGGGCGTTAAACCTGCATCAGCAAAAGTCTTAGATACTAGCGTACCACCAGTAAATGCAAAGTCATAGGTAATGAGCGGGTAATTTGCTAGCTTTTCCAAGGTCAAAGGCCCACCCTGCAACAAAGGGTGATCATGAGGCACAACAACGCAGCGGTTCCAGTGATAACAAGGCAAACATAACAAGCTCTCGCGCTCACTAATCGACTCAGTCGCAATGCCAATATCAGCCTCACCGCTTTCCACCTGCTCAGCCACTTGGCTAGGGTTACCTTGATGGATATTTAGCTTAACGCGCGGGTAATTGGTCATAAAGGCTTTAACTGCGGCAGGCAGTTTATAGCGCGCTTGCGTATGCGTGGTAGCAATGGTTAAAGTGCCAGTTTCCACATCACTAAACTCCTCGCCTACACGCTTGATATTTTCAATATCGCGCATCACTTTGTCCGCCAACATAACAATCTGCTGACCGGGCACAGTTAAACCGGTTAAGCGCTTGCCGTTGCGCTTAAATATCTGCAGACCAAGCTCTTCTTCAATCAACTGAATTTGCTTACTCACGCCGGGCTGTGATGTATACAAAGCATCGGCTGCACTGGTAATATTTAACCCCTGCTTCACCACTTCATGCAAATAACGTAACTGATGTAATTTCATTGGATTAGCTTCTTTTAAACAACCTATTAATTAGATATTTCAAGCGCACCGCTAACAGTATTAACGCGTAAAAAACACGCACACCTTATATAACCAAACGATATATCCATAGAATAACATATTCTTAAAAAAAACAAGAACGCACTGCTATAGTACGCGCCTAAATTTAGTTAATAACGGATACTCCACATGGAATTTGGTTATGTAATCTCAGGCTTTGCAGTAGGTTTACTTGTTGGCGTCACAGGCGTAGGCGGCGGTTCATTAATGACACCCTTACTCGTTTTTTTATTCGGTTTTAAAGCTGCGGTAGCAGTAGGTACAGACTTGCTATACGCCGCCATCACTAAAACAGGTGGTGTATTTGTGCATCACAATACGCATAAATCTGTTGATTGGCGAGTGGTAGCATGGATGTCAGCTGGCAGCTTACCTTCTGCGGTCATCACAATTTTTGTGATTAAACACCTGATCCAAGTTGAGAAAGATATTTCCGGCATTATTACCCATACATTGGGCGTTGCACTGATTCTAACTGCGATAGCTTTAATAATCCGCAGCTATTTAACACGCAAGAAAATACGTGAAATTGAAGATAGTGTGATTAGTAGTGGTCGTTTTAACAAAATTCAGGTCCCAGCAACCATATTTACTGGCATAATACTGGGTGCGCTAGTTACAATTTCCTCAGTAGGTGCAGGTGCGCTTGGCACACTGGCGATACTCTTCCTTTATCCTAAGATGAGCACGCTCAAAGTAGTAGGTACTGATTTAGCGCATGCAATCCCGTTAACGGCGGTTGCTGGCTTCGGTCATTGGACGCTTGGACATGTCAACTTTGAACTGTTAGGCACATTGCTCATCGGATCTCTGCCTGGAATATGGGTGGGTAGCCATTTGAGTGTAAAAATTCCAGAAAAAATACTACGCCTAATTTTAGCCACGCTACTACTTGTGATTGGTTTGAAATTCGTTTTAGTTTAATTTAAAAGTTAGTTTAAAAAGCACTATATATATGTATAAATATGATGAAATAGATCAACAAATTGTTGATGAACGCGTTGCCCAATATCGCGACCAGACTCGCCGCTACTTAGCTGGCGAGCTATCAGAAGATGAGTTCCGCCCGCTACGCCTTCAAAATGGCTTATATATCCAACGTCAGGCACCGATGCTCCGCATCGCCGTGCCTTATGGCATGTTATCTAGCGCACAATTGCGCAAACTTGGCGATATTTCAAAAAAATACGACAAAGGTTATGGTCACTTCAGCACACGTCAGAACTTGCAATTAAACTGGCCTAAGCTAGAAGATGTGCCTGAAATCCTAGCAGATTTAGCCACAGTGGAAATGCACGCCATTCAAACCTCAGGTAACTGCATCCGCAACATCACTACCGACCAGTTCGTAGGCGTTGCACCGGATGAAGTGATTGACCCACGCGCGATTGCTGAAATCATGCGCCAATGGAGCACGTTCCACCCTGAATTCGCTTTATTGCCACGTAAATTCAAAATTGCAGTTTCTGGTACTAAAAATGACCGCGCGCTAGTACAAGCCCACGACATTGGCTTAGAGTTTTACCGTGACAGCAACAACCAAGTAGCAATCAAGGTATGGGTTGGCGGTGGCTTAGGCCGCACACCAATCTTGGGTACAGTAATCCGCGAACATCTGGAATGGCAACATGCCCTTACCTATTGCGAAGCGATTATTCGTGTCTATAACTTACATGGCCGTCGTGACAATATCTACAAAGCACGTATCAAGATTTTAGTGAAGGCTTTGGGTATTGATGAATTCCGCAAACAAGTAGACGCGGAATGGGCACATATTAAAGATACAGAAAACACCATCAGCGAAGCTGAGTTAGCTCGCGTGGCGCAACACTTTGATGTGATGCCTTATGAAAACGTGCCAGCACATGACGCAGGTTTTGATGCGGCAGTTGCTAGCAACCCTGCGTTTGCCGCATGGGTTAAACGTTGCGTACATCCACACAAACAAACTGGCTATCGCGCAGTGACACTTTCACTCAAACCGCACGGCCAAGCACCTGGCGACATTAGCTCTGAGCAAATGTGGACTGTGGCTGACCTTGCTGACCAATACAGCTTTGGTGAGTTACGTTCATCTCATGAGCAAAACCTAATATTGGCTGATGTTAAATTAAGCGATTTATTTGCCTTGTGGGAAAAAGCACGTGCTAATGGTTTAGCAAGCCCTAACATCGGTTTGCTGACAGATATCATTTGCTGCCCAGGCGGTGACTTCTGCTCACTTGCTAACGCAAAGAGTATTCCTATCGCTAAAGCGATTCAAATGCAATTTGACAACCTTGACTACCTGCACGACATTGGTGAGATGGAACTGAATATTTCAGGTTGTATGAACGCCTGCGGCCACCACCATGTGGGTCACATTGGTATTCTCGGTGTAGATAAAGATGGCTCTGAGTGGTATCAAGTCACAATCGGTGGCAAACAAGGCAACGATGCCAGCATTGGTACTGTAATTGGGCCTTCATTCTCAGCGGATGAGATGCCTGGCGTCGTGCAAAAGTTAATTGAGGTTTACATTCAAGAACGTACACCTGAAGAAAGATTTATTGATACTGTGCGTCGCTTGGGCGTTGCCCCATTCAAAGCACATGTCTATGCAAAAAATGAGGTTGCAGCATGAGTAATTTGATTAAACTGAACAATGGCGTGGCTAGCGTGGTAGAAGATGACTGGACACTGGTTCAGTTGCCTGCCACACAAGTAGAAGAGCGCAAACAAGCTGGTAAAGTTGTTTTATTTAAACTGACCGGTGAGGCTACCGTAACCGATGCTCAAATTGCAGATACGGCGATTCCAGCAACTGGAAAAATCATTCTGCCGTTAAATGTATTTATCGCACGCAACGACGAAATTAAAGCTCGCATTGCGCAAGGTGAAATCGGCGTCTGGTTAGCAACACATGAACTGCTAGAAAACCTGACGCAACATCAAGCTGACTTAAATGCACTGCCTGTCATCGCGATTTTTGTAGAGCGCTTTGCAGATGGCCGTATTTTCTCATTAGGTAACTTGCTACGCACACGCTTTGGCTTTAAAAATGAATTACGTGCGTTTGGCGATGTGTTACGTGACCAACTGTACTTCTTGAAACGTAGTGGCTTTACTAGCTATTTAGTGCGTGCAGACCGCTCAGCACAAGAAGCGATTGCCAGCCTAAGTGACTTTACTAAACCATACCAAGGCGCGGTCGATGAACCACGCCCTGTATTTAAGCGTTACAACAGAGGCGCATAAATGACTACGGATGTAGATTTAGGCCAGGTTGTAATGCTTAAACCTAGCGCGAACAATCCAGCGACTAGACCAACATTAACGGATGAATTGGTAGCAAGCGTTAACCAAAAAGCGGGCGAAGTACTAGCATTGTTGAGTAACGCAGCAAACGAATTTGGCGCGAATGAAGTCACCTTTGCCAATAGCTTTGGCGCAGAAGACATGGTGTTAACCGACATCATTCAACGCCAAAAAATCGCGATTGAGATTTTCTCGCTGGACACTGGCCGCCTGCCTGTTGAAACCTACGATTTAATTGCCAAAACAGAGCAAACTTACAATACCAAACTTAAAATCTTTTTCCCGCAGTCTGACGCGGTAGAAAGTTATGTAAGAACCAATGGCATCAATGCATTCTATGAATCCATTGATTTACGCAAAGCCTGCTGCTTTATGCGTAAAGTAGAACCATTGCAACGTGCTTTAGAAGGCAAAAAAGCATGGGTAACCGGTATGCGTGCAGAGCAATCTACCACACGCGTCAACCTGCCCTTCCGTGAGTTTGATAGTGGCAACAAGCTAGAAAAATTTAACCCGCTAAGCAACTGGACGGAAAAAGAAGTATGGGCATACATCCGCATGTTTGATGTGCCATACAACAAACTGCATGACCAATTTTACCCAAGCATAGGCTGCGCCCCATGTACGCGCGCAATTGCAATGGGTGAAGATGTGCGAGCCGGCCGCTGGTGGTGGGAAGACCCCAACAGCAAAGAGTGCGGATTACATGTAAAGAAGTGATTTTATAAAATTCTGCTACGTATCCAGTATTAGCATTAAGTAGTAATTTTGATTTTTGAAACCTAAGAATATGACAACAACTAAACAACCCTTATCTCATTTAGACTGGCTAGAGTCTGAGGCCATTTACATTCTGCGCGAGGTCGCGGGGCAATGTAGCAACCCTGTACTATTATTCTCAGGTGGCAAAGATTCACTTTGTATTTTACGTTTAGCTGAAAAAGCATTCCGCCCTGGTAAATTCCCGTTTCCACTCATGCATATTGATACTGGTCACAACTATCAAGAAGTGCTGGATTTCCGTGACCAACGCGCAGCAGAATTAGGTGAGCGCCTGATTGTACGTTCAGTTGAAGACTCAATGAAACGCGGTACCGTGGTACTTAAATCACCTGATGAGCCACGCAATAAACACCAATCAGTCACATTACTTGAAGCAATTGAAGAGTTTGGCTTTGACTGCTGTATCGGTGGCGCACGCCGCGATGAAGAAAAAGCACGTGCCAAAGAACGTATCATGAGTTTCCGAGATGAGTTTGGCCAGTGGGATCCTAAAAATCAACGCCCTGAGTTATGGAACCTGTATAACGCTCGTTCACACAAAGGCGAAAACATCCGTGCCTTCCCTATTTCTAATTGGACAGAAATGGACGTATGGCAATACATCGAGCGTGAGAACTTAGGCTTGCCAAGCATCTACTTCTCGCACAAGCGCGACATTATTATGCGTGGCGGCGCGATGATGCCTGCAAACGTACCACTAGCTAACGGCGAGGTAATCAACCAACCTAAAGCAGGTGAAGAAGTCATTAATATGCAAGTTCGTTTTAGAACTGTAGGTGACATCACATGTACAGCACCAGTACTGTCTGATGCAGACAATGTGAGCAAAATTGTGATTGAAACGGCCACCACCACCATTACAGAACGTGGTGCTACCCGCTTAGATGACCAAACCTCAGATGCTTCAATGGAACAACGCAAAAAAGAGGGATATTTCTAAAAAATACTATCAAGATATGCCGATTAAATCGATTGCTAGACACTTTATGCAATCGCTTAATCAAACATCTTATCTAGCATTTTTGATATTTTGAAAATTTAATTATGACAAACACAACGCACAACGACTCACTATTACGCTTTATGACATGCGGCAGCGTAGATGACGGCAAAAGCACACTGATTGGCCGCTTGCTATACGATACCAAAACCATCTTGGCTGATACGCTGACACAAATTTCAAACACCTCTAAAAAACGCGGTATGGAAGCTGTGGACTTATCACTGCTAACCGACGGCTTACAGGCTGAACGTGAGCAAGGCATCACGATTGACGTTGCTTACCGCTACTTCAGTACTGGTACACGTAAATACATTATTGCCGATGCCCCAGGCCATGAGCAATACACACGTAACATGGTAACGGCAGCATCAACAGCAAACCTTGCGATTATTTTGATCGATGCACGTAGAGGCGTACTCACGCAAACACGTCGCCATAGCTATTTAGCGCATTTAGTAGGCATTCCACACATTGTGGTAGCGGTTAACAAAATGGACTTAGTGAACTATGACCAAGCTGTTTACGACAAAATCTGTGCCGATTATGCTGCCTTCGCGGCAGAAATTGGCTTAGCAGCCGCTAGAGACATTCGCTTTATTCCTATGTCTGCATTAAATGGCGACATGCTAGTAGACCGTTTAGAAAATATGCCTTGGTACACAGGCGAGACATTGATTGAAATGTTAGAAAAGGCACCAGCTGCGCATACAGAACAATCTGAAGCATTCCGCTTCCCAGTGCAATTTGTATGCCGCCCACACGCATCTGATGACCCTGAGTTACATGACTTCCGTGGATTTATGGGTCGTATTGAGTCAGGCGAAATTGCAGTTGGTGATGCAGTAACGGTACTGCCAAACGGCTACCAATCAAAAGTAAAAGCTATCCAGCTCGGGACAGACCAATTGCAATCAGCCTCTACAGAACAAAGTGTTACTTTGCTGTTAGAAGATGAAATCGACACTTCACGTGGTGATATGATTGTTAAAAGTGCTGAAGCGATTGAACCTGTAAAACAAGTAGAAGCATTTGTTTGCTGGCTGTCAGAAACACCGCTGTCCACTGCACGCACTTACATCATTCGTCACACCACGCGTGAATCTAAGGCTAAAGTAGGCACCATCAGCTATAAAGTAGATGTCAATACATTAGAACAACAAGCCACTAGCGACTTAAAAATGAATGACATTGCGCGCATTAGCTTCAAGCTGGCGCAACCACTGATGATAGATAGCTATAAAAATAATCGTGCTACCGGTGCTTTCATCATTATTGATGAATCTACCAATAACACTGTTGGCGCTGGCATGATTGTGTAGGTTATATAGTTACCATGTCTAGACACAGGTAACTATATAGAATTAGTCATCGCAAACTAATAGAATTTCTAATAAAATAACGTTTTAGCTTTTAAGCTGTAAAGGACTATAAAAATGACTTACGTCGTTACCGAAAACTGTATTCAATGTAAATTCACTGACTGCGTAGATGTTTGCCCAGTTGATTGCTTTGTAGAAGGCCCTAACTTCCTTGCAATTAACCCAGACGAGTGTATTGACTGCACACTATGCGTTGCAGAATGTCCAGCTGAAGCCATCTTTGCCGAGGATGATGTCCCTGCAGACCAGCAAGAGTATATTGCGTTGAACGCTCGCTTTGCACAAGTTTGGCCAGTGATTACTGCGCGTAAAGAAGCACTTCCAGATGCCGAAGCAATGAACGGCGTACCAGGTAAGCGTAATTTACTAGTTGAATAATCTAGTACGCGTCAAACACATAAAGGAGGCATATGCCTCCTTTTGTCTATGTGCTAGCGCCTGTTATACAAGCTTAAAGACTAAGCCGCTGTGATGACTAAACCGTTAAGATTTCTCCAACATTACTCACCTACCCTGCAAGATAAGATCAGACAATTGCAAGCGCAGGGCTTGCTTGGGGACTATATTACACAGCGCTATCCGCAACATCACACCATACAAACAGACAAAGCCCTGTATCAGTATAGCAATGAAATTAAGCAAACGTTTTTGCGGAATGCACCCCAGCTCGATAAAGTACATTACGATAACAAATTAGGCATAGAACACCATGCATTAGGCCTCAATACCGCAATCTCACGCGTACAAGGCGGCAAGCTCAAGGCTAAAAAAGAAATCCGAATCTCATCATTCTTTAAAGAGTCTCCCACAGAATTCTTACGCATGATTGTGGTTCATGAGTTGGCTCATTTAAAAGAGCGTGATCATGACAAGGCTTTTTACCAGCTTTGCCAGCATATGGAGCCTAACTACCACCAGCTAGAGTTCGATTGCCGCGTTTATTTAACGTGGAAAAGTGAAGCTAAGGCTTAAGCACCCAAAACAATGCTTTAACATTAGCTTCTCCCCTTTACTAGCTCTCTTTTTTATCTCTGCTAGCAGTTGAAGTAACTTTATCCATAATTGCTTTGCCTGTATCTGTTTGAACCAATGCCTCTAGCATTGCACCTAGCTGCGTACCACCATTTGAGCTAAATAAATCTGTAACATTATTTAGGCCCGCGTTAACACTTGCACCATTAGCAATCACTTTAACATTGGCTTTTTCTAATGCTTTGGCTTGCTCCACACCAACAGAACCCATCACCTCAACTTGCTTGAGCGAAACTAAATACTTTTGATAAGATTCATTATTACCAATTTTCTCTGCCAATGTAATCTCAGCTTCTACTGAAGCTAGTTGCATCAATTTCTCTGCATTTGCTTTTGCAGCACCCTCGGCATCAATGCCTTTAGCTTCAAAAGTCTTAGATTGGAAATTACCATCTGCAATCATGACAGTTGAGGCTTTTTCACCTTCTGCTTTAATGAGGGCTGATTGTTTTTGTGCCTCAGCATCAATCACCGTAGTTTGTTTTTTAGCTTCTGCATTAATTACAGTAGTTGCTTTCTCTTTCTCAGCCTCAACAATTTTGACTTGTTTATCAATTTCAGCCTGATTTACCTGAGCCACTTGAAGAATACTCATTTCCTTTTCCTTTGTGATTTTTTGTTGCTCAGCAATCACTTGTGTTGCTTGTTCATTGGCAATACCAACTTCACGTTCTTTCTCTGCCGTTCTTAGCCCAACCTGCTGCAAAGCCTCTTGTTTCTTCACATCTGTTTCACGCTGCGCCTCTATCTCTGCAATCTGTGCTTTTTTGTTGTTCTGAGCAACCTCGGTACGACTTTCCATCTCAATTTGAGATTTCTTTTTGTCCATTATGTTTTTAATGACATGCGAATCTTTCGCGTCGCGAATGTCCATAAGTTCAACACTCTTTACTGTACTAACACCCCAAGACTTCAGATTATCATCAACCTCTTTCGTGAATGCCTCACCAAATTTCGCACGGTCTTGCATAATTGATTCAATGCTATTTGTTGCCAAAATACTACGAATACATCCTTGAAGAATTGCATTTAACTGGCTACGCATCTCACTAAATGATGACACTCTTCTCGCAGCTATCTCACTATCACTAATGCGAAAAAATGCTTTTACATCAATAACGAACGGTAACCGCCCTTGGTCATAAGCTTCGTAATCAATAAGTTCTTCAGCAAACACAGATACAGGATATTTTGATACCAGCACACCAATTACAGGAATCCATGATGGAAACTCATAGTAAGTATTCCCATTTAAGCCTTTGGCACTAATCTGATCGTCTGTTTCTTTGGTACTACTTGATTCAATACCTACCCCATAAGAAATGGAGCGCTTGCCTGACTGTACAATATGTACTTCATTTGTGGGCACCACGCGACGTAATAGTACAATCCAAAAAGTGAACAGTGCTACAAGAATAACTAAAACAGAAACATAAATAACGTCCATAAATACCCCTTATTAAAATTTTTATTATTTACAGCCAATACAGACAAGATTTCATTTGAAAATCTTACTTTTAAATATCATAACCCAACTAACCATTAAATATACTGCCATAGCAATTGCCAGTCCTGAAGGTGCATACCAAACCAGAGGGACAACCAAGCCAGCGGATACTGTAGATAGCAACATTTGAATAAAGGCTTGCCCTGACGCTGCCGTACCACGAATTTTGGGGTGCCGGTCTAACGCTGCTAATGAAAGTATAGGCATCGCTAATGCCATGCCAATGTTAAATAGCGCGATTGGCACAATGTTGTAAATAACATTGGTAGGGAGATATAAGCAAACACCGATGTTAAGCAAGACCATTGCTGACATCCACACATACGCCAGCTTAATTACTTTGCTTTGTGCGTACCGGCCAGCAGCGCGTTTGGCCAGGTAAGAGCCCAACACCATGCCACAGACCGTGGGAATAAACATGTAAGAAAATTGATGCTCAGTTAGGCCTAAGTGTTTGACCAAAAACACAGGACTTGCTAGCACATAAAGAAAGAATCCAGCAAAGTTTGCACCAAGTGCAAACACTACATAATTAAATTCTTTATCACTAAAAATGACGCGATAGTCTTTAATAACCTGCTTCGCAGAGAGGGGTAAGCGCTTTTCTTTAGGCATGGTTTCAGGCAGATACTTCACTGCTGCCCAAAGGCTGAACGCGGCATATAACGCTAAAAAGATAAAGATAGCCTGCCAATGAATACCAAGTAGTAATCCACCGATGATAGGGGCAACTGCTGGCGCAATACCAAACAGCATTTGTACGGTTGCCATCACACGCTGGGCTTGTGGCCCTTCAAACAAATCACGCACCATCGCACGTGCCACCACATTGCCTGCACCACCAGATAAGCCTTGCAACGCACGGAAGAACCATAATGTTTCCACATTAGGCGCAAAAGCACAGCCAATAGAGGCTGCAACAAAAACGCCTAAGCCCCATTTAATCGTAGTGATACGACCAATAGAGTCCGATATCGCACCGTGCCATAACGTCATCAGTGCATATGGCAGCAAGTAAAATGTAAGGCTTTGCTGTAACTCTATTGAACTGCCTTGTAGCGCACGCTCTAGTGACGGAAATGCAGGTAGGTAAGTATCAATTGCAAATGGTGCAAGCGCAGCCAAGCTTGCAAGCACAAAAGACAATACCAATGGGGAGGACTGATGCTTCAAGTTAAAACTTTCAATAAAAGATATTTACTGGCAATAAAAAAGCGCGCTACTGATTATTACAGTAGCGCGCTAGATTAAATCACAATAATGCTATTAATGCACCTTTGCGAAACTCAAAACCAACGACTGCCTCAACAATTAAGGCAAAGCATGGAACTCATCTACTCGCTCCTTCAGCTCACCAGCGATGATTCTTTTAGAGTTTTTGTCATTTCTAAATACAATAGGCTGTGCTGCAATTGTCGGATTTCTTGAGTCGAGTATCGCCTGCTCTATGAGATGATGATGCGGCGATTTACTGCAAACTGGGTCGGCAGCCTCAGCATCGCCAGTAAGCAGGAATGTTTGGCAGCGACAGCCCCCTAAATCTTTTTCTTTCTCGTCGCATGTACGGCACGGTTCTTTCATCCAGCTATCACCGCGATACTTGTTAAATGCCGGGGAGTCTTTCCAGCTCCAACCTAGGTCTGTATCTTTAACATTTGGAAATTGCATGTTAGGTAATACGCGTGCTGAGTGACATGGCAACACATCGCCATTAGCTGTCACAATCATAAATACCTCACCCCAGCCATTCATACATTTTTTAGGGCGGTCAGAGAAGTAATCAGGCACCACAAAGAAAATCTTCATCTTGCTACCAGACTTTTCTCTAAATTCGTTAGTGATTCTTTCCGCCTCTTCTACCTGCTCTTTTGTTGGCATTAATTGGCTGCGATTCACTAAAGACCAACCATAATATTGTGTGTTGGCGAGCTCAATATACTCTGCACCGAGAGCATCAGCCATCTCTAGAATTTCTTTCATGTGACCAATGTTGTAGCGATGAATCACAACATTCAGCACCATTGGATAGCCATGACTTTTAATCATCGCTGCAACTTTTTTCTTCAGCTCAAAAGTTTTAGTATTGGTAATAAAGTTATTAATTTCTTCAGTAATATCATGCATAGATAACTGAATATGGTCTAAACCGCCCTCTTTAAACGCCTGAATGCGTTTTTCTGTGAGGCCAACACCAGAGGTAATTAAATTACTGTAATAACCAAGCTTTCTGGCTTCAACAACGATATCTTCAATATCATCACGCAATAAAGGCTCGCCGCCGGAAATACCCAACTGTATCGCGCCTAATTTACGCGCATCACGTAGCGCCTGTATCCATTGCTCGGTAGTTAATTCATTTTGCGTATGCTTGTCATAATCAGTAGGGTTATAGCAAAATGCACAATGCAAGGGACAACGATACGTCACTTCAGCCAGCAGCCATAAGGGCTGGGTTTGTGTAACACTGGCTGCCACACCATTATTTTGAGTTTGAGTGGCATGAATGGTTTTTTGAACCACTGACTCACCTAAAGACGCTTGTGTCATTTTGCTACTCCTAAATTTATCTAAGCTTTACGTATCCAAGCTTTACTTAACGCAAGCTCAAACATGCCAATAATATCTTTTTCGATGTTTTCAGCATCTGGAAATGTGGCTTTTAAATCAGCGATTACGTCACCCACGGTTGCTTTACCATCTAGACGTTTAATCACCTCACCTGCACCACCATGTAGTTTGACCATGCCTTCTGGAAAAAGTATCACATAGCTGTTTTGTGCTTCCTCCCACTGAAAGCGGTGATGAAGTGAAAGTGTGTAAATATCACTGTTTTCTATCTTGTTATCCATCATCTGCCTTCTTAGCTTACGTTCATCACCGGTTGACGCAAGTAATCACGGCCTTCAACCTTAATGTCTGCTGATTGCAACATAATCGCATCAGCCATGACCCATAATACATCCAATTTAAATTGCAAGATGTCTAATGCACGCATTTGCATTTCACGTGTTTGGCTAAAGTAATCTAATGTCACTTGCAAACCTTGCTCAACGTCACGGCGTGCCTGAGTCAATCTGTTTTTAAAGTATTGCATACCTTCTGCATTGATCCATGGATACATCTCAGGCCAAGAGTCTATACGCTGTTGGTGAATGTGAGGAGCAAACAGTTCAGTCAAACTCGAGCAAACAGACTCTTGCCATGGGCGCTGTTTTGCAAAGTTAATGTATGCATCTACAGCAAACTTAGTGCCTGGAGCAACCAGTTTCAATGAAGTTACATCGTCACGGCTTAAACCCACGGCTGCGCCTAGGTGAATCCAAGCTTCAATACCACCCTCACCGCCTTCTGCTATTTGGCCGCTACCATCATGGTCGAAAATACGTTGGATCCAGCCACGACGCAATTCACGATCTGGGCAGTTTGATAAAATTGCCGCATCTTTCATCGGAATCGCAATTTGATAGTAATAGCGATTTGCAACCCATGCCTGCATTTGTTGCTGTGTGAGTTTTCCCTCATACATCAACACGTGAATTGGATGGTAGATATGATACCCCTTACCTTTTTCACGTAATTTAGCTTCAAACTCTTCTTTAGACCAGGGTGCCAACTTTTCAGCCATCTTCTTCTCCAAATATATAAAGTGATTTATCCAATTAAACGCTTTTACTTTAGGCTCTTATCAGCAAATGCTGCTTCAAAGCCTATTTTCTCGTGCATAAAAGCGTCTAAGCACTTTGTATTCTTACAAAATAATATCCATGCCATCATAAGCCACTTCAATTTTGTGTTGGTTCAACACAGCGCGCTCGGCAGAATCTTCACGTAAAATCGGGTTGGTGTTGTTGATATGAATCAACACTTTTCTTACATCACCAAATTTATCTAGCTCTTCAATCATGCCATTTGGGCCAGACTGAGGGTTATGACCAATACTGCGTGCGGTCTTAGTCATTAAACCCAAGTCCAACATTTCTGTATCTGTCCAGAAGGTACCATCCACCATAATGCAATCAGCCTGACTCATTAATGCAGGTAGATGTGGCTCAATTTCACCTAAACCCGGTGAATACCAACATTTTTTGCCTGAGCTAATCTCTTCAATCAATACACCAATCGTATCGCCAGGATGCGGGTCATTACGATGTGGTGAATAAGGAGGCGCCGCACTCTTTAGTGCAACTGCGGTGAATTTTAAGTTAGGGACATTTGGGATGGTGAAGCTAGTTTTACCATCAATCGGTACATTGTGATGATTAACGCCACAATAATGGTTTAGTATATTTAGGATCTGATTACCTGAAGTTAAGTCCTCATACACCATATCGGTACAGTAAATCTCACGTTTAACTTTACCCTCACGCAACATAAACAGGCCTGTGGTATGGTCAATTTGCGCATCGATCAGCACAATCGCCTGAATGCCACTATCCCGCACAGCACGGCCTGGCTGCAACGGGGCAAAGTCTTGAATCTGCTGCAATACATCTGGAGAAGCATTAAACAGTACCCAGTTTACGCCATCACCACTTACGCAAATTGATGACTGTGTACGCTTGGTAGCTTTGATCGTGCCTTTACGTAAACCATCACAGTTAAAACAATTACAATTCCACTGTGGAAAACCACCCCCAGCACCAGCGCCTAATACATGTATATGCATGAATCTCTACATTTCTATTTAAGTTAAACTTCAATCATTAAAAAGTGTGCCTTATTAAGCACCACGATTTTTTTGTAAAAAAACGATGATAGCTTTATCTGGAATCATTTTTTTACAAAAAAAGGCTGTCTCTCGGCAGCCTTTTTAATATTACGTGAACAATAATTACTTGTTCATTACGTACATTGTTACTTCAAAGCCAAAACGCATTTCAGTAGCTGCTGGTGTTGTCCACATAATCTTATCCTTTTAAATTTAGTTGATTTCGCTACGCGCTTATTGCTGTAACGTGAAATGCATTCTGCGCCCTAATTTATATGTACAACACTGCAAACTTACCCAATATCTACTAAGTAAATTCATGATGCGTAGGCGCTTATTTGCTTAGGGCTTCATTATGCGAGTTAATACCTCTAAAAACTTCGCATTCTCAGAGAACAGACCAATGCTCACTCGCAGATACTCAGGCATTTCGTAGTTAGCAACAGGCCTCACTATCACGCCCTGCTGTAACAGTTTTTGATTAATAGCGGCAGCATCGCCTACTTTGACACTAATGAAATTTGCAAATGATGGAATATAAGTCAAGCCAAGCTGTTCAAAGCCATGCTTTAACTGTGCCATACCAGCTTGATTCAATGCATAACTGCGCGCAACGAAGTCATCATCAGCCAGTGAAGCAACCGCTGCGGCTTGCGCAATGCTATTCACATTAAAAGGCTGGCGCACTCGATTCATCATATCTGCAATTTTGGCATGGCATAAACCAAACCCGATGCGTAACCCAGCCAAACCGTAAGCTTTAGAGAATGTACGCGAAATCACTAAGTTCTCAAACTCTTTTAGCCAGCCAATGGCTTGAGATTTATACTCAGCAGGCAAATATTCGTCGTATGCTTCATCCAGCACCACCAGTACATGCTGCGGCACTTGTTTCAAGAACGCATATAAAGCATCTTTAGCTAATAAAGTGCCCGTTGGGTTATTAGGATTGGCAATAAAAATCAAACTGGTTTTATTGGTTATCGCTGCCAGCATTGCTGATAGGTCATGACCAAAATCTATAGCTGGCACCACTACGCCTTTGGCGCCCATGGCTTGGGTGACTAATGGATAAACCGCAAAAGCATGTTGCGAGTAAATCACTTCACTATCGCTACTCAAATAAGCACGCGCCACCAACTCTAAAATATCATTAGAGCCATTGCCAAACACAATCTGCTCAGGCGCAACACTAAACTTATTGCTTACAGCTTCACGCAAAGCAAAACTATTGCCATCTGGGTATCTGGCAATATCTAGAATTGCCTCTTGAATGGCATAGTCAGCTTTAGGGCTGATGCCTAACGGGTTTTCATTTGAAGCCAGTTTAACAATATCTTCAACGTTTAAATTCATTTCTCGCGCAAGCTCAGTGATCGGCTTTCCACCCTGATATGGTGCGATTTTTTGGATATGTTGAGGTGCTTGTATAGTCATGGTCTGATTAGATATTGAAAGTTAACAGTGAAGAAGATAAGAAAATAAAATCATTAACAAGTTGCAAGCGGTAATCTGCAACTTGCCATTTAATTAGCACGGCCATTACATTTACTCACTAAAAGCATCATATGCATGTATCGTGCAGCTTTCTGCATCAAATAAGCTCAAAATAGCATTTAATTGAAGTTAAGCAACCTTAAACAACAGCCAGCGGATAAGATCCTAAAAGTTTTAGATAAGAGGCTTTAGATGTGACTTCTTGTATCGCAGAAGCAACATTGGCATCTTGTACATGCCCTTCAATGTCCACATAGAATACATATTCCCACATGCCACCTTTGGCTGGTCTGGATTCCAGCTTAGTCATGCTCACATTGTGCTTAGCCAATGGCTCCAATAGCCCTAAAATTGCACCAGGTTGGTTCTTGGTTGCCGTGACAAAAGAAGTCTTATCTTGGCCCGATGGCGCCACATCATGCGCTGACAACACTAAAAAGCGCGTGGTGTTTTTAGGGTCATCTTCAATATTTTCAGCAAGAATATTTAAATTAAATAACTCCGCTGCACGCTTACTTGCAATTGCTGCAGCAAAAGTACCATCCGCTGCAATTAAATCGTGAATCATCTGTGCTGCACGTGCATTGCTAGTCACTGGTTCGCGCTCTGCTTTTGGCAGCATTTTATTTAGCCACTCATGGCACTGCGCTAAAGACTGCGAATGTGAAAATACGTGTGAAATCTGCTGTATATCGGTTTGCTTAGACAGTAAACAGTGATGAATTGGGATTGTGACTTCACCACAAATTCTAAGTGGGCTGCTCAATAGTAAATCTAAGGTTAAACCAACAGCACCTTCATTTGAGTTTTCTACAGGCACTACGCCATAATCAGCTTGACCAGACTCAACGGTACGAAAAACCTCGTCAATTGAGCCACACACCACCGCATGTTTGCCTTCACCAAACTGCTTAAGTGCAGCCTCTTCACTGTAAGTGCCAAGCGGGCCTAAAAAGGCCACGGTCAACTCTTTTTCCAATGCACGGCAGTTAGACATAATGCTACGGAAAATATTGGTGACAGCCTCAGCTGGCAATGGACCAGCATTTAACTCCATTAAACGTCTTAAGACCTGAGCCTCACGCTCCGGACGGTAAATCACCCCATCATCTTTAAGTTCGCCAATATGTCGTGCATGGCTCGCGCGCTCGTTGGTAAGCTTAAGGATTTGTTCATCAATCGCATCAATTTGGTCACGATGCTGCTTTAACAGGCTTGATAATTGTTCTTTAGACATATTAGTGCGCTTTTTCAAATTCCTGCATATAACTCACCAATGCTTGTACACCCTCAATTGGCATCGCGTTGTAAATTGACGCACGCATACCACCCACCATGCGATGTCCTTTTAACTGTAACAAGCCTTTGGCTTCAGCACCTTTTAAGAAAGCATCATTTAATGATTCATCCGCCAAGAAAAATGGAATATTCATGCGCGAACGATTATGCACAGCAACGTTATTGATGTAAAAGTCAGTGCTATCGATGTAATCATAGAGCAAATTGGCTTTTTGAATATTCACTTGCTCTATCGCGCTCACACCGCCTTGCGCTAGCAGCCACTCAAATACTAAGCCCGCAATATAAATACTATAGGTTGGCGGTGTATTGATCATTGATTGATTTTCAGATTGCGTTTTCCAGTTGAACACAGCTGGTGTCAATGGGGATGCACGATCCAATAAGTCTTCACGCACAATCACAATACATAACCCTGCTGGACCTATGTTTTTTTGTGCACCGCCGTAAATCACACCATATTTAGTCACATCAATCGGGCGCGACAGAATATGTGAAGACATATCAGCCACAATAGGCACGTCGCCAGCATCGGGCAAGCCATCAAACTCTACACCGTTGATCGTTTCATTGGTACAGATGTGCAGATAAGCTGCATTTTTATTGAGCTTCCAAGTTGAATACGCAGGCACATTAGTAAAGCCATCAGCCTCACTGCTGGCTACTAAATTGATTTTGCCATAAGCATTGGCATCTTCCACACTACGTTTGGACCATGCTCCAGTCACCACGTAATCGGCCTCACCACCATTGAGTAAATTCATTGGGATAATTGCATTCTCAGCAATCGCGCCACCTTGTAAAAACAGTACTTTATAGTTTTTCGGCACATCCAGCAGTTTACGTAAGTCAGCTTCTGTTTTAGCCAGAATACTGGTGAACTCCTTACCGCGATGTGACATTTCCATCACACTCATGCCTGAGCCGTGCCAATCTAGCATCTCGGCCTGCGCACGTTCTAAAACAGGCTTAGGTAACACTGCAGGACCTGCAGAAAAGTTATAAATTTTAGTCATCAATTAAGTTCTAAATCAAAAAAATATTATTGGAAATTAAGTAGTTAATCTAATCAGCCAGATTAGGCACACACTAAGCAATATAGCAGCACTTGCACTCAATGCATTGCCATTAGCCTAGCTACGCGCTATTCGATTTCACCGCCAACTTCGATATCAGCTTCAGCTTCGCCATCTTCTTCGTCATCGGTTTCTACAATTTTCTCTATGCCTGAGAGTTTTTCACCCTCACCTAGATTGATCAAAGTAACGCCTTGCGTTGCGCGGCCTAGCTCACGAATCTCACTTACACGGGTGCGAATCAACACGCCACCTGTAGTAATCAGCATAATTTCATCTTCATCGTTGACTAGTTTTGCTGCAACCACTAGACCGTTACGATCACTCACTGCAATCGCTTTCACCCCCTGCGTACCGCGGCCTGAGCGGCGGAAGTCTGCTAGCACGGTACGTTTACCATAACCATTTTCAGTCGCTACCATCACTGTTTGCTGATCATCCGAAGCAATCAACAGTGATAAAACTTGCTGACCTTCAGCAAGCTTCATACCGCGTACACCACGTGTGGCACGCCCCATTTCACGCACTTCATCTTCATCGAACCATACGGCTTTACCGCCATTAGATACGAGTACGACATCATTGCTGCCATTCGTGATTTCTGCACCGATTAAGTAATCACCTTCATCCAGATTAATCGCAATAATGCCTGATTTACGTGGGTTAGAGAATTCCGTCAGAGCTGTTTTCTTCACGGTACCCAGTGACGTTGCCATGAAAATAAAATGATTTTCATCAAAACTCTTCACAGAAAGAATCGCGTTGATTTTTTCGTTTTCTTCCAACGGGAACAAGTTAACAATAGGCTTACCACGGCTGGTACGGCTACCTTGCGGCACTTCATAAACTTTAAGCCAATATACGCGGCCTCTATTTGAGAAGCATAAAATGTAATCGTGGGTATTCGCCACGAACATTTTATCGATAAAGTCATCTTCTTTCGTCGCAGCTGCCTGCTTGCCACGGCCACCACGTTTTTGTGCACGATATTCATCTAAAGGCTGAGATTTGATGTAGCCGGTATGTGACAAAGTCACCACGACGTCTTGCGGCGCAATCAAATCTTCTAATGATAAATCTTGTGCATTCTCAACGATTTCACTGCGGCGCTTATCGCCAAACTGCCTTCTGATTTCATTCAACTCATCTGTAATAATCGCAGTCACGCGAGCAGCTGTTGCTAGAATGTCCAGCAAATCTGCAATCACATCCATGACTTCTTTGTATTCGTTAACAATTTTGTCTTGCTCAAGGCCAGTCAAACGTTGCAGACGCATTTGTAGAATTTCTTGCGCTTGCACATCGCTTAACTTGTAACCATCAGACGTCAGGCCAAAATTCACAGCCAAGCCTTCCGGACGCGCAGCTTCCATCGCCGCACGCTTTAACATCTCTTCAACCACAGGAGACTGCCAGGATTTAGCCATCAAGTCTTTTTTGGCTTCTGGTGGTGTTGGCGCAGCTTTAATGATGGCAATCATTTCATCTACGTTTGCCAAAGCAACTGCCAAACCTTCTAACACATGACCGCGCTCGCGTGCTTTACGCAACTCGAACACAGTCCTACGCGTAACAACTTCACGACGGTGGCGTAAAAATGCCTCCAACATCTGTTTTAAATTAAGTAGACGCGGTTGACCATCTAACAAGGCCACCATATTCATACCAAAGGTGTCTTGCAACTGCGTTTGCTTATACAGATTATTCAGCACAACATCAGGAATCTCGCCACGTTTTAGTTCAATCACTACGCGCATACCTGATTTATCAGACTCATCACGTAAATCTGAGATACCCTCGATTTTTTTCTCGTTCACAAGCTCAGCGATTTTCTCAATCAACGTCTTCTTGTTCACTTGGTAAGGCAGTTCATCAATAATAATGGACTGACGACCACCTTTGTCCATATCCTCAAAATGCGTGCGGCCACGCATCACAACACGGCCACGCCCTGTACGGTAACCCTCTTTCACGCCAACTGTACCGTAAATAATACCCGCCGTTGGGAAGTCAGGCGCTGGTACTAATTCGATCAACTCTTCAACCGTAGTCTCTGGATTTTTAAGCAATGCAAAACAGGCATCCAACACTTCGTTTAGATTGTGTGGTGGGATATTCGTTGCCATACCCACAGCAATGCCTGAGCTGCCGTTAATCAGCAGATTAGGAATGCGGGCTGGCATGATTAACGGCTCATGCTCAGAACCATCGTAGTTAGGGCCGAAATCTACAGTTTCTTTGTCAATATCAGCTAACAACTCATGTGCAATTTTAGCCATGCGGATTTCCGTATAACGCATTGCCGCCGCATTATCACCATCCACTGAACCAAAGTTACCCTGACCATCTACCAGCATGTAGCGCAATGAGAAATCTTGTGCCATACGAACAATGGTGTCATAAACTGCAGTATCACCATGAGGGTGGTATTTACCGATCACATCACCAACGATACGTGCTGATTTTTTGTATGGCTTATTGTAATCGTTAGATAGCTCATGCATCGCGTATAAAACGCGTCTGTGCACAGGCTTCAAACCATCCCGAACATCAGGTAACGCACGTCCTACGATTACGCTCATTGCGTAATCCAGGTAAGAGCGGCGCATCTCATCTTCTAGACTAATGGGGAGGGTTTCTTTAGCGAATTGATCCATATTTTGACTGTCTTATAATGGTTTTTATATGAGGCAAATTTTAGCATGATTAGCGCGCAAAATAACGCTTACAACCATACTTTTAACATAGTTTTTCAGTACTAAAAATGTGAGGAAAATCTCACTAGAAGTAAACAGGGCAACCAGCTTGAAATTAGCGTGCTTTGCGTGTGTTAAGTGGCATGAACTGACGGCAAAACGCTAGCAGTCAGCACTGCATCCACCTCTTGAGGCTTAAATAGACTTTAATAATTGCCATAGCTTAATCATGTATGAAAACTTAAGCCAAACCGGAGTGTGTGATGAAAGTAATTTAGATATTATGACATCTGGCACAATGCACGATCTAAGGTACGGTATAGCTATCTTGCGTCATTAAATCTACACCGCACTCTAGGTTCTCAACCCAATCAATAAAGCGATTGACCATCACCTTACCCACAAATGAGCGCCCATGCTGCGGCACGATGGATTCGATCTCTAGCTTACGCACCATTGCTGCCCACAAACGACAAGCCTTATTGGATGTCATGTATCGGCGGTGAAACGGTAACATGGTGGGTAAATGACTATCAAAATCCGTGACCGGTTCAACAGCAAGGTCATGGTGTACCAGCGACGCGCCTAAATCGCCTGAAAATAAAATCTTGCTGGTCACATCGTAAAACTGGAAATTACCTTCGGAATGAAGAAAATGTGCGGGTATTGCCTTGATGGTTGCACCGCCTAAAGTGATATTCATCCCACGGTCAGGAATGCCAATAATGCGGTTTTTAGTATTGCCCACACTGCAAAAATGCGGCAAAAATCGCTCCCAAATCGCAGGCGCCAGCACCTTGCACTCCGTGCCTACCAGCCACTTATTGATGGAGGCCACGATATCTGGATCCTGATGAGAGGCAAAAATATAATCCAGCTTGCGAAAGTGAAAATACTTCCCCATCCCCATGACCAGCGCACTGTAGGTCATATTACCACCTGGATCAATCAGCGCACCGTGACCGTTGTTCACAATTAAAAACTGATTGGACTGTACTGCCTCGTCTGATGAGTCAGTGTCTGATAAGTCGCTGAATTTCACACAAATGTGCTTACCGTCATTAAATAGTTCTGATGCCACGTTTCGCCAACCTTTAGCCCATAAATCAAAACTGCGCATCACTCGCTAAAGTCACGATAGGCAGAATGTTAATAAAAAAAAGACAACCCTAGGGTTGTCTTTTTACCTCAATTAAACATTGCCGCTGCTGATGTACATCAAACAGACAAGCATTTAGCTTGTTAACAGCGCTAAATCAGCTTTCAAGTCCTCTACATGCTCCAAACCCACTGCGATACGCACAAGACCATCACTAATCCCTGCAGCCGCACGAGCCTCAGGCGTTACGCGGCTATGCGTGGTAGTTGCTGGGTGCGTAATCGTACTTTTTGCATCTCCTAAGTTCGCGGTAATTGATATCAATTGTGTAGAGTCAATTAACGCCCATGCCGACTCTTGAGCAGTTTTACCTGCACGTGGCTTCACCTCAAAGGTCACAATACCAGCACCGCTCAACTGCTGGCTCATGGCTAGCGCATGCTGTGGATGAGACTTCAGTCCGGGATAATGGACACGACTCACTTGCGGTTGCGCTTCCAGCCATGTGGCTAACGCTAAGGCATTTTTGGCATGCGCTTCCATACGCACATGCAACGTTTCCAAACCTTTTAAAAACACCCAGGCATTAAAAGCACTCATGGTCACGCCAGCCGTGCGCAAGAATGCATAGACTGGTTCCATCAAGGTCTTAGGACCCAATACAGCGCCACCTAAGCACCTACCCTGCCCATCTATGTATTTGGTGGCGGAGTGAATCACGATATCGGCTCCTAATGCTAATGGGCGCTGAATTGCCGGGGTGCAAAAACAATTATCCACCACTAAGTGCGCGCCCGCCTGATGTGCAATGTCAGCCAACAGGCGAATATCGCATACTTCAGTTAATGGATTAGAGGGCGTTTCCACGAAGAACAATTTAGTTTTTGCGGTTGCTGCAGCCTGCCACTCGCTCGCGTCAGTCAGCGAAACAAATGTCACATCCAGCCCCCAGCGCTTTAGAATATTGCCAAACAACTGTACGCTGGTGCCAAAGATACTGCGCGAAGCCACAACATGATCACCGGCAGAGCACAAACCCATGACGCATGCCAAAATTGCAGACATACCACTAGAAGTTGCCACGCACTGCTCAGCACCTTCTAAGGCTGCCAGTTTATTTTGGAACATGGTGACAGTAGGATTAGTGAAGCGCGAATAAATGTTACCGGGCTCCGTGCCACCAAATCGAGCAGCTGCTTGTGCTGCGCTTTCAAACCTAAAGCTAGAGTTCAGGAACAAAGCCTCGGAGTTCTCTCCATAAGGCGTTGACTCGCTACCGGCACGCACACTAAGTGTTTCTGGGTGAAATTGTAAATTATTATTCATCATTACCTCTAAATTCTAAGGACATAAAAAAACCCGCTCAAGCATTGCGCTAAAACGGGTTCTTTTTTTACTCGCTTTAGCTGTGTTTATAATGCGCCCGCAAGCTGAGTGTGGCCTTGATTAATGTTGGCAAACTCAAATCAGCGCAATTTCATGTTAGCCCTAAGTTTAAGCTCAGTCAAGCAATAAACATGGGCAACAATACGTGTCAGACCGTTTAAATTAAACGCCTTCCTCTACTTCAATGCCATTAGCGTTGATTAAATTCAAATCTAATTGCGTGCTTGAATTTGCCGGTTTAGCGTTTTTCTGGCCATCACCGCGCGCAGATTCAATTCTTGATAAATACGCCTCACTAATATCACCAGTGACATATTTACCATCGAAACATGAGCAATCAAACGCTTTGATATTTGGGTTGCTTAACTTGATACCATCCACTAGCGCATCAAGATCTTGATAAATAAGCGCATCTGCACCGATTTCTTTACAGATTTCCTCATCACTACGACCTGTGGCCAGCAACTCATCACGGCTAGGCATATCAATACCGTACACGTTAGGGAAACGTACCGGAGGTGCGGCTGAAGCAAAGTACACTTTAGTTGCGCCTGCATCACGTGCCATCTGCACAATTTGCTGTGAGGTAGTACCACGGACGATAGAGTCATCTACCAGCAATACATTCTTACCTTTAAACTCAATACCAATCGGGTTAAGTTTTTGGCGTACTGATTTTTTACGCAACGCTTGGCCCGGCATAATAAAAGTACGGCCAATGTAACGGTTTTTAATAAAGCCTTCGCGGTAATCCAAACCTAATGCCAAACCAACTTGCAACGCACTAGGACGGCTGGTATCAGGAATTGGGATAACAACATCAATCTTTTTATCGGCCCATTCACGCTTGATTTTCTCAGCTAGGCTTTTACCCATATCCAAACGCGTTTGATACACTGACACGCCATCAATCACTGAGTCTGGACGTGCTAAGTACACGTACTCAAAAATACATGGGTTCAGTTTTGCTTCATCTGAACATTGACGTGAATAGAAGTTACCTTCCATATCGATAAATACTGCTTCACCAGGCTCTACATCACGCACAACCTCAAAGCCCAACACATCTAACGCCACGCTTTCTGAGGCTACAATGTATTCGGTACCTTTATCTGTTTCACTTTTGCCAATCACCAGCGGGCGAATACCGTTAGGATCACGGAATGCAAGTAAACCAAAGTTCGCAATCATCGCTACCACTGCATACGCACCCTTACAGCGCTTGTGAACACCAGCAACCGCATCAAATGCCATGTCAGTATTCAACACTGCGTTACGTGATGTTTTTTCAATTTCATGCGCAAGCACGTTCAGTAACACTTCTGAGTCTGAACTAGTATTGATATGACGTAAATCCTGACGGAACATCTCAGATTTTAATTGCTCGGAATTGGTAAGATTACCGTTATGACCCAGCACAATACCAAATGGAGAATTCACATAAAACGGCTGTGCTTCAGCAGCATTAGATGAGCCTGCTGTTGGATAACGTACATGGGCAATACCAGCATTGCCAACCAGGCTACGCATATGACGAGTTTGAAATACGTCTTTCACTAGCCCGTTATTTTTATGCATAAAGAAAGTATTACCGTCACAGGTCACAATGCCTGCGGCATCTTGTCCTCTATGCTGAAGCACCAGTAACCCATCATATAACAACTGGTTAACCGGGTTCTTACCAACAATCCCTATAATTCCACACATGTATCGAGCCTTCTATATAAATAATAATTCTAGTCGTATTTAACGTGCTTCGCGATGCTCTCAGGCATCCAAGGCAACAAGTTAACTACCAGCGCCTCTATGGGTGCGCTAAACATTGCATTGCGCCATCTAGGGTCTTTAGGGATATCCGTTAGCCCGGCCAGAAAGACAATGACACACACAATGAGTAATCCTCGGGCGACACCAAACAAAGCCCCTAAAAATCGATTTAACCAGCCTAGGCCGGCTTTTTTAAAAATTGCAGATAACGCAATGCCAAGCAATGTAGCAAGCAGCAAGGTTGCCAAGAACAGTACTAAAAAGGCGGCTAGCACTCGCAGTGCGTCGTTAGGGATATCCACAGGCATCATCGGAAGCAATTGGTTGGTGTAAGTAACGCCAACGTAAAATGCTGCGACCAAGCCAACAATTGCGAGCACTTCTCTAATCATGCCACGCATAACACTTAATATTACTGACAAGCCTATTATGATTAATACAATGTAGTCAAAAATCGTCATTTCAAGTCTCTACCAACTTTATTAAAACACATCGCCGTTAAGAGGGATCGCTGCATCAGATTAATCATTACTGATAACGATGCCAGACAGCCCGATCTCTTTTATCTTTACTAATGCGTTCATTGCGTCCTGACGAGATGTGAATTTACCAGCTTTAAGGCGTAGCGCGTCACCTTTCGGGGTGGTCGCTTTTTCGGTTGTTGTTGCAAATCCAGCCTGCTTAAGCTGCTCTTGCAAGCGCTTTACATTAGCAGCATCAGAATACACGCCAACCTGCACAGTAAAGTTGGATACGGATTTTGGTGCTGACTTTTCTTCAGCGGCTTTAGGCTGGGCTGTATTGGTTTCAACAACAGCTTTTTCCACAGGCTTCACAGCTTTTACCGGCTCAGGCTTTTGAACCTCAGCTTTAACCGCTGCAACTGCCTCAGTTTTCGCTTCGGCCGCTTTGGCTAAAGACTTTCTACGCTCAAGTTCTTTTGCTTCTGCCTCTTTTATCGCTGCAATATTTTCCACATTAGGTGTGTCAATCAGCTCGGTTTCTGCCGGACTTTGAGGCTCAGTTACAGCTTGCTCAATCACTGGCTGAGTCGGCACCGGAGGTTCATTCGGCTCAGAAGTTTGCTCATGCTTAACTTCAGGCATTGTAATTTTGATAGACTCTGGCTTGGTGAGCGCAGAACGGTCTTGCAGTATCTGCGGCAAGATAATGATCATCAACAGCACGAGTGCAACCGCACCCACTAAGCGCCTACGCGCTCTTTTTTTAAGTATTAATGCTTGATCCACTTGTAAATCTACGGACATCACTGCTTCCTTAAGGGGGTGTTTACATGTTCGTTTAAATATTGCATGACACTAGAAACCGTGAAAAACGAACCGAACGCAACGATTTTATCATTTTCGCGCTGTTCTATACAGCTTTCTCTATCCATATAAGCCTGAGCATACGCATCTGCCAAACTAGCAAAAATTTTGACCGATGCATCCGGTATGACTTCATTGATTGCTGCCACCAAGGCAGCAACACTGGCACCTCTGACATGCTCAATCGGAGCCACATACCAAGTGTCAATTTCATGCTTTAACGCTTCAACCACACCTTTTACATCTTTATCAGCCAACATAGAGAAGACAGAAAGAATGTTAACAGGCACTCCACCTTCGTTACTGGCAGCTAATTTAAGGGCTTTCAAATTTTCCGCTAAGGCCAATGCCGCATGCGGATTATGTGCAACATCTAATATTAACCATGGGAAACGCGCATCTGTATAAAATCTCCCCATCAGTTTAACCTCTTGCATGGCTTTTACAATAGATTCCACTGCAACCGGCAATACTGACTGCAACGCAGTAACCGCGGTTACTGCGCATGCTGCATTATTTAACTGATATTGACCTTTTAAGGCCGGGATAGGTAAATGGTACATGCGCTGCTGGTTGCTTAAGTAATACCAGCCTGAATCTGCTAACTCGTAGCCAAAGTCATGCTGTATGCACTTTAAGTCAGCATTCACCTCTTTAGCATAGGCAATTAAAGTGCTGGGGGGATTTACATCTCCACAAATAGCGGGGATTAACGAGCGATACACACCAGCTTTTTCAAAGCCAATCAGCTCACGCGTATCTCCCAAAAGATCTTGATGATCTAGATCTACATTAGTGACTACTGTGCAATCTGGCTCAAAAGCATTGACCGCATCCAACCTACCGCCTAGTCCAATTTCCAGTATGGCAACATCAACACCTGCCTGCACAAAGTGCCACACAGCTGCGAGCGTGCCAATTTCAAAATACGTGAGTGATATAGCACCGCCCTGATCTGCTGAGCCCTGCCTTGCCTCCTCAACAGCTGAAAATGCAGCACATAAGGCCGCATCGCTCGCCTCTTGGCCATTAACCTGAACGCGCTCGTTATAACGTAGGATATGCGGAGATGTATAGCAAGCCACGCGATATCCTGCATGCTGGTAAATTTGAGACAACATAGTGCATGTTGACCCCTTACCGTTAGTACCGGCTACCGTAATAATCTTGAATGTTGGCTTTAGCGCTAATCTATCAGCAACTTTCTTAATACGCCCCAATCCCATTTCGATGGCACTGGGGTGTAATTGCTCAATATATGTTAGCCAAGCTGATAAATCTTTGGGTGATGCCGCCTGTAAAAAGCCATTAGACATGCAAAAAGCCTTTATGCATTTAAAGTCAGCCCCAAAAAAGTAATCTCTAAATATATAGAAAAATCAAATACTAAGCGACTGCTGGCAAACGCATCAAATTAGCTAAAAGCGAAGCTAATCGATTGCGCATTTCGCGACGATCAATAATCAAATCGATTGCCCCGTGCTCCAGCAAAAACTCTGCGCGCTGGAAACCGTCCGGTAATGTCTCACGCACAGTTTGCTCAATCACTCGAGGACCAGCAAAACCAATCAATGCCTGTGGTTCAGCCACAATCACATCACCCAACATAGCAAAACTGGCAGAAACACCACCCATTGTTGGGTCAGTTAATACAGAAATATATGGCAAACCGGCTTTACTTAACTGTGTTAACGCAGCGCTGGTCTTAGCCATTTGCATAAGCGACAGTAAACCTTCTTGCATACGTGCACCACCACTGGCAGAAATACAAATAAATGCCATTTTGTTATCAATTGCAGTTTGTACGCCTCGCGCGAAACGCTCACCAACCACAGAGCCCATTGACCCACCCATGAACTTAAACTCAAAAACCGCCACTACTGCAGGAACAGACTTAATACTGCCCTGCATCACGATTAATGCATCTTTTTCATTGACAGATTTTTGTGATTCTTTGATACGTTCGGCGTAGCTTTTGCTATCTTTGAATTTTAACGGGTCGATTGGCTGCACATTGGCGCCAATTTCAAACTGACCTTCAGCATCTAGTAGTTGCGCTAAACGTGCGCGGGCACCAATACGGTTGTGGTAGCCACACTTAGGACAAACCTCTGCGTTGTCTTCTAAATCTTTACGGTAGAGTACAGATTGGCATGATGAGCACTTGCTCCAAAGCCCTTCTGGTACTGTTTTCTTATCAGCACCAACTACTCGTTGAATCTTTTGCGGTAATTTATTTAACCAACCCATTGCATATTCCTTTTAACAATTACGCAGCATCAACTGCGGCTTTTAACTCTTGCATCAATGCAGCAACATTGCCTAACAAATTATCATCGTTAGAAGCTTCAATTTCCTGCACCATACGGCTACCTACGACAACCGCATCAGCAATTGCAGCAGTAGCCTTAGCGGTAGCTGCGTCACGAATCCCAAAACCAACACCCACCGGTAGCTTAGTTTGCTCTCTAATTGAGGCTACACGTGCTGAAACTTCTACAATATCTAAATTTGCGGCGCCGGTCACACCTTTAAGCGACACATAATAAACAAAACCACTTGCCTGATTAACGATCAACTCCACACGCTTTGGCTCGGTTGTCGGTGACAAGAGAAACACAGGGTCAATATTGCGTGCGCGCAACTCTTTAACAAAATCACCACACTCTTCCGGCGGGTAGTCTACGGTGATTACGCCATCCACATCCGCAGCCTTAGCTCTATCAGCAAAGACAGTAGCACCAATCGCCTCAATTGGGTTGGCATAGCCCATCAAGATAATCGGGGTTGTTTGGTTGGTTTGGCGAAATTCTTTGACCATATCCAACACCGCGGTTAAACCCACTTTATGCACTAATGCCCGCTCACTCGCACGCTGAATCACAGGGCCATCCGCCATCGGGTCTGAGAAAGGCACACCTAGCTCAATCATATCCGCACCATTTTTAACTAAGGTGTGCATTAAATTAACAGTGTGCTTAGGATGCGGATCCCCTGCTGTAATATAAGGGATCAAGGCGGTTTTACCTTGCTGTTTCAATGTAGCAAAAGTTGTTTGAATTCGTGACATAGTGAGCTTAATGTTGTACTAGTTAGTTAATTTTAAGATCAGGATTCAGTGAGTACGGGGTAAACTGCAAC
>Ga0208269_100147_pt1 | contig 50875 bp, 41 predicted proteins | sample LakWasMe88_LOW11_2_FD_183912 | JGI IMG/M metagenome (GOLD analysis project Ga0208269, IMG submission 183912) | Freshwater sediment methanotrophic microbial communities from Lake Washington under simulated oxygen tension - Sediment Metagenome... | ecosystem: Environmental > Aquatic > Freshwater >...
GCAGGGTCCGCTGCGCTGCTCAACTTGGGCGGGGTCTCGCTAAACTCGCTGCGCTCAAACAGACGCGAGCCCTTTTTCCGCCCAAGTCTGCGCTGCTCGCCGTGCCCAACGGGAGGTGGGAGCGGGAACCAACGGCTGCTGCTTCGCAGCGGCGCCGGTTTGCTTCAATCGGAGGGCGCGGCTGCTTCGCAGCGCGGTGGGACGCCGGCGCTCTGCCCAGTACGACCAACGCAGATACACCAGAGTCGCTGGATGCACCGGCACTGTCGACTTCATCAGTGCGCTCGCAAGCTCGCCCGCACCCGATCCCGCTTGCCCCGTGGGGCAGGGCCGAGCAGCGGAGTGCCAGGGGGATCAGGCCCCGCGTCTGTTTGAGCGCTAGCGAGTTTAGCGGGGACCCCCCTGGCGCGAGCAGCGCAGGGAACCACGAAGTGGCCCTGACTTCGGGTCGCCTTTCTTTGCTTACTTTCTTTGGCGAAGCAAAGAAAGTGAGGCGGCCGCCGGGCCGCAATCCCGGCCTCCGACCTTCAACGAAGAACAGAAGCCTCAGAGCGAAGCGGCAACAAAGAACCCACAACAGGTGGACAAGGCAAATCAGCCATTCCCACAACTAACCCAAAAGCTGCCTTCAAAAACAAAAAGCCGGGCAAGCCCGGCTCTATCAACCCGCGACCAGCGATGCAAACCACATCGCCAGCCAGCGTCGGCGATGCCTCTGCATCACCAGTTGTTGTCATCCGACGACGACCCACCCCCGCTGTCCCAGGAGTCGCTGCCACCACTGCCGGCATCAAACGAGCCATAGTCCGGCGGGTTGTCGATCGGGCTGTAGCCGCCGCCACTGCCCAGGTTGCTGCCTCCACCGCCGCCACCGCCCGAGTCGTGGCTGCCGCGGTCTTCGTTGCCGTGCTCCAGCACCTTGGCCAGGCCGTAGCCGGCGGCGGCACCTGCCAGGCCGCCGAGCACCACGCCACCGATGCCGGGGCCGCTGCTGGGCGGGGCACCATAGCCGGGCTGGCCATAACCCGGTTGACCAAAGCCTGGCTGGGCCACGGGGCCGCGGCCGAAGGCGGCGTCACCCGCCATGCCCGGGGCTGGGCTGGGCGAGGGCAGCACGCGGGTGGCCAGCTTCCAGACCACGAACAGCACACCCCCGGCGATCAGGATGTAGCCCCAGGGAAACGAGGAGCCCTGGCTGGCCGGGGCCGGTGCGCTCTGGCTCACCACGGCCGGGGCGTTGTTGGCGTGGGCCGGCTTGGGGGCCGGGCTGCCCAGCGAGGCGCCGGGCGCGCTCGACGACAGCGAATCGGTCTTCGGGATCTTGTTGAGCAGATCGGTGAAGCGCTGCGGGCTGGAGGCGAACTTCAGCGAGGGGTCCAGGCGCTGCGCCTCTTGCAGGGCGGCGCGGGCCTCGATGTTGCGGCCTTCGCGGGCCAGCACCTCACCCAGCTCGTACTGGGCCTTGGCGCTTTGAGGCTTTTCCTTGATCACCTCGCGCAGCATGGTTTCGGCCTGCCGGTACTCGCCGGCGTTCACGGCCTGTTCGATGTCCTTGGGCGTGGGCAGGGCCCAGGCGAACGACGCCGCCAGGGCCAGGGCCAGGCCGGCCAGCAGGCGCCGGCTGCGCGCCCCGGCGGGGCTCGCAGGAGAGGGGGTATAGGCAGTCAGCATCATGTTCAGGGGCTCCTTCAAGCGGCTGGCAGCGGGTTCCGTGCGTGGTGCGCAGAACTCGGCTGCCGGCTTCAAAACGCCATATGGTGCCACTTGGCTGACAACTCAAGCCCTTCAAGGTTGAATCAATTTGATACAGCGAGCGGCGCCGAGGCGGCCAGACCCAGCATCTGGCGGGCTTCGGCCGGCGTGGCCACCTCGCGCCCGGCCTCGCGGGCGTAGCGGGCCAGTTGCTCGATCAGGGGGCCGTTGGACTGCACTTTCTCGCCGGTGGGCAGGTAGAAGGTGTCTTCCAGCCCGCTGCGCAGGTGCCCGCCCAGCTCGGCGGTGCGGCGGTGCACGGGCCAGATCTCGGCGCGCCCGATCACCGTGCTCTGCCACTGGGCGCCGGACAGCTTGAGCTTGAGCAGGATGGGCAGCAGATCGGGGTCGGCCGGCATGCCCGACTCCACGCCCATGACAAAGTTGTACTCGGGCAGGCCGCTGTACATGCCGGTCTGCACATACATCTCGACGCAGCGCACGATGCCCACGTCAAAGCACTCGAACTCGGGCAGGGTGCCGGTCTCGCGCATCACGTCCAGAAAATCCTGCACCTTGGCCGGCGGGTTGTCGAACATCATCGGCGGCCAGGCCCACTGGCCGTTGCTGCGCACCTTGAGGTAGTTGAGCGAGCCCGCGTTGCAGGCCGCCATCTCGGGCCGGGTGGCGCGCAGGCAGTCCAGCGGGCCCTGGTAGTCGGGGCCGACCACGCCCGTGGTCTGGTTGATGATCAGGCCGGGGCAGGCCTCGCGCATGGCCTCGGTGCAGGCCAGGGCCACGGCCGGGTCCCAGCTCGGCAGGTGGCCTTTGCCGGGGCTTTGCTGGCGGAAGTGCACGTGCACCACCGAGGCCCCGGCGTCGTAGGCGCGGCGCGCCTCGGCCGCCAGTTCGGCGGGGGTCACGGGCACATGGTGCTGGCCGGGGTCGGTCAGCACGCCGGTGATGGAGCAGGTGATGATGGCCTTGTCGCTGTGGGTCATGGGTGTCTCCTGAGGACTGAGACCGGCACGGCGAGGCCGCCCGGTGGGTTACGAAACGATGTAGGCCCCCGTGCCGGTCGACATCAGGGTGCCGTCGGGGCCGCGGAACTCCATGCGCGTGGAGGCCACGCGCGAGCCCAGGCGCAGCACCTCGGCATGCAGGGTGAAGAATTCGCCGATGGCGGGGCGCAGGTAGTCGACGCGCAGGTCGATGGTGCCCAGCTTGGAAAAGCGCTTGAGCCGCTCCATCGGGGCCTCGTCCATGTGGCGGGCACCGATGGCGGCCATCACGGCCAGCCCGCCCAGGGCGTCCAGCCCGGCAGCGGCCACCCCGCCGTGCAGGCGGTTGTAGCTGAAGTGGCCGATCAGCTCGTGCTTCATGTCGATGCGCGCGCTCACCGTGTCGGGCTTGAGCGAGGTGATCTTCAGGCCGAGCACGGTGTTGAAGACGATCATTTCTTCGAAGATCTTCTTCAGGCCGGTTTCGAACTCGGGCTCGAAAGCCTGGGGCAGGGGGGCGTGGGGTTTGCTCATAAACCCCATTGTCGTGCGGCCAGGTCTTTCATGATTTCCTCGGCGCCGCCCCCGATCATCATCACCTTGACCTCGCGGTACAGGCGCTCGCTGACCGTGCCGCGCATGAAGCCCATGCCACCCAGGATCTGCACCGCCTGGTCGGCGCAGAACTGCAGGGTCTGGGTGCTGTGGTTCTTCAGCAGGCACACCTGCGCCACCCAGTCGGCCCCGGTGTCGCCGGCGTCGGCGCGCGCCGCCACCTGCTCCAGCCAGGCCGCGGTCGAGTGGATGCGCATCTGCATGTCGACCAGCTTGTGGCGGATCACCTGGCGCTCGACCAGGGCGGCGCCAAAGGTCTTGCGCTGGCGCGCCCAGGCCAGGGCCTCGTCGTAGCAGGCCTGGCTGAAGCCCAGCGCCGCCGCCGACATGCCAAAGCGCTCGGCATTGAAGTTGCCCATGATGATGCGAAAGCCCGCGCCTTCTTCGCCCAGCAGGTGGCTGGCGGGCACGCGCACGCCGTCAAAGTGCAGCTGCGCGGTGTCGGAGCACAGCCAGCCCATCTTCTGCAGGGGCCGGCGTGTCAGGCCGGCGCTGGCGCCGGGCACCACGATCATCGAGATGCCCCCAGCACCCTTGCTGCCGGGCTCGCCGGTGCGCACCGCCAGGGTGATCCAGTCGGCCCGCAGTCCCGAGGTGATGAAGGTCTTCTCACCATCGATCACATAGTGGTTGCCCTCGCGCCGGGCCGTGGTGCGCAGGGCCGCCACATCCGAGCCGCCGCCGGGCTCGGTGATGGCCAGGGCCGCGATCTGCTCGCCGCGCAGCACCGGCGGGATCACCTGCTCGCGCAGGGCTTCGTTGCCGTGGTGCAGGATGGGCGGCAGGCCGATGTTGTGTGACAGCAGGCTGGCCAGCACCCCGCCGCTGCCCCCGTGCCGGCACAGCGCCTGCCACAGCGACAGGCGCAGCGCATAGGGGGCCGGTGTGCCGCCATAGGCCTCGGGGTAGCCCAGGCCCAGCAGGCCCAGATCGCCCGCGCGCCGGTACAGGCTGCGCGGAAACTCGCCCGCTGCGTCCCAGTCGCCCACGTGCGGGGCGATCTCGCTGCGCGCAAAGCGGGCCACCGTGTCGCTCAGCGCGGCCCGGTCGGCCTGCAGGGTGTCGTCGGGGCGTTCACTCATGGCAGGGCCTCCTGGGCTGGGGTGTGGAGCGGTTCCAGGCGCAGCAGGCGCTGGCCGGGGCTGACCTGCTGGCCCGGGCTCACCAGCAGCTCGGCCAGGCGGGCCGGGCCGGCCGCGGCCAGGTTGTGCTCCAGCTTCATCGACTCGATGACCACCAGCGCGTCGCCCGCGGCCAGCACCTGGCCCACTTCGGCCGCGATGCGGATCACCCGGCCATTGAAGGGCGCGCGCAGCTCCAGGGCCTGGGCGCCGCCGGGGCCCCGTCCGGCCGGTTCGAACGAGGCATCGTCCAGCCACAGGTCCACGCCGGCCAGTTGCACATGCCAGCGCCGCGGGCCCAGGGGCACGCCCTGCACGCTCAGGCGGCGCCCGCCGAGGTTCAGCAGCCAGCCGCCACTGGGCTGGGGCTGCAGCTCAATGCTTTGCGCAGCCGCCTCGCCCTGCCGGGCCAGGGCCCGGCCGGCGCCCGTCTCGCGCACCTGCCAGTCGTGCACGCGCTCGCGGTGGCGCAGGCGCAAGGGGCGCTCCAGCGCGCACCCCAGGGCGGAGGCCGGGCCCTGCCGGCCCCACAGCAGCACCGGCCAGGCTGCGCTCAGGTGCTCGGCCTCGTGGTCGCTCAGCTGGGCGCGCAGCGCCTCGCCGTGCTCGGCCAGAAAGGGGATCAGGGCCTGGCCGGCGCGGAACACCGGGTGGTCCAGGCAGGCCGACAGAAAGGACCGGTTGCTGGGCAGGCCCAGCAGCACGGTGGCCGCCAGGCCCTGGCGCAGGCGCGCGATGGCTTGGTCCCGCGTGGGCGCATGGGCGATCAGCTTGCCCAACATCGCGTCGTAGTGCGGGCTGACCTCGGTGCCGACCTCCAGGGCGTGGTCGAAGCGCAAGCCGCCCCGGGCGCCGGGGTTTGCAAAATGCTGCACGCCCGGCGGTTCGGCAAAGCCCAGCACCCGGCCGGTGTGGGGGCGGAAGTGCTCGTCTTCGGCACACAGGCGCACCTCGATGGCATGGCCTTCGAAGCGGATCTGCGCCTGGCTCAGGGGCAGGGGCTCGCCCCGGGCCACGCGCAGCTGCCACTCGACCAGGTCCAGCCCGGTCAGGGCTTCGGTCACCGGGTGCTCCACCTGCAGCCGGGTGTTCATCTCCATCAGGTAGAAGTCGTCGCCGTCGAGCAGAAATTCCACCGTGCCCGCGCCCACATAGCCGGCGGCCCGGGCCAGGGCCACGGCGCACTCGCCCATGCGCTGGCGCAGGCCAGGGCCCACGGCAGGGCTGGGGGCTTCCTCGATGATCTTCTGGTGGCGCCGCTGCACCGAGCAGTCGCGCTCGCCCAGGTGCACCACGTGGCCGTGGCGGTCGGCAAACACCTGCAACTCGACGTGGCGCGGCCGCAGCAGGGCCCGCTCGATCAGCAGGCGGCCGTCGCCAAAGCCGGCCAGGGCCTCGCTGTGGGCACTGGCCAGGGCGTCGGCCAGCTGCGCCGGGGCCTGCACCAGGCGCATGCCACGGCCACCGCCGCCGGCCACGGCCTTCACCATCACGGGGTAGCCGATGTGCTCGGCCTCGGCGGCAAAGCGCTCGGGGTGTTGATCTTCGCCGGCATAGCCGGGCAGGCAGGGCACGCCATGGGCCTGGGCCAGGGCCTTGGCACCGGCCTTGCTGCCCAGCGCCCGGATGGATTCCGGGGGCGGGCCGATCCAGTGCAGGCCGGCATCGAGCACGGCCTGGGCGAAGTCGGCGTTCTCGCTCAGAAAGCCATAGCCCGGGTGCACCGCGTCGGCGCCGGTGGCGCGGGCGGCTTCGAGCAGGCGCTCGACCCGCAGGTAGCTGTCGGCCGAACGCTCGCCGCCCAGGGCAAAGGCCTGGTCGGCCTCGCGCACGTGCAGGGCCTGGGCATCGGGCTCGGCGTACACGGCCACCGTCTCCAGGCCCAGGGCCCGGGCGGTGCGGATGATGCGGCGGGCGATCTCGCCGCGGTTGGCGATCAGCAGTCGTTTGAACATCAGGCCCTCGTACTTCCATCAGGGGCGCGCCAGGGCGCAGCTTGTTTGCGGGCAAAGGCCTGCAGGCCGGCGGCCGCCTCGGGGCCGCGCAAGGCGCTGGCAAACGCCTGGGCGGCCTGGTCCAGCCAGGCGGGCAGGGGCGGCTGCCCGGCCTGCAGCAAGGCCTTGGTGGCCGCCACGGCGCCCGGAGCGGCGGCGCTGAGGGCCTGCAGGCGGTGGGTCAGGCCCGCGTTCAGGTCGGGCACCACCTCGGTCACCAGGCCGTCGGCCAGAGCCTGTTCGGCCGAGTGGCGCTCGCCACCCAACAGCCAGCGCCGGGCCCGGGCGTCGCCGAGCCGGCGCAGCACAAAGGGGGCGATCTGGGCCGGCACGATGCCCAGCGTCACCTCGGGCGCGGCCAGCACTGCGCCCGGCGTGGCCAGCACCCAGTCGGCGCAGCACACCAGGCCCAGGCCACCGCCCATGGCGGGGCCGTCCACGGCGGCCAGCAGGGTCTGGGGCAGGGCGCACAGCGCCTCCAGCAGTTGCCCGAACTCGCGGTTCAGGGGCACCAGCGGGTCGGGCTGGCCCGGTGCCAGGGCCTGGCCCAGGCTGCTGGCAAAGCCGCCCAGGCTGCCACCGGCGCAGAAGCTGCCGCCCGCGCCGCGCAGCACCACGGCGCGCAGGGCGGGGTCCAGCGCGGCCCGGGCACAGGCTTGCAGCAGGGCCTGCACCAGCTCGCCCGTCAGGGCATTGCGGCTGGCCGGGTCGTTCAGCACCCAGTGCTCCACCCAGCCCGGGCCCAGGGGCTGGCGCTCGATCAGCAAGTGGGACATGGTCTGGGCCTCAGCTGCGCGCACGCTTGGCGATGCCCATGATCTTGGCCAGGATGCCCAGCATCACCTCGTCGGCGCCGCCACCGATCGAGCCCAGCCGGCCATCGCGGTACAGGCGGGCCACCTTGTTCTCCCAGGTGAAGCCCATGCCGCCCCAGAACTGCAGGCAGCCGTCGGGGATGCTGCGGTTCAGGCGCCCGGCCTTGAGCTTGGCCATGCTGGCCAGTTCGGTCACGTCCTGCCCCTGCACATACAGCTCGCAGGCGCGGTAGGTGAGGGCGCGCAGGCTCTCCAGCTCGGTCTTCATCTCGGCCAGCTTGAACTGCACCCACTGCTGGTCGGCCAGGGTGGCGCCGAACATCTTGCGTTCCTGGGCCCATTCGATGGTGGCGTTGAGGCAGTTCTCCAGCGATTGCAGGCAGCTGGCGGCGGCCCACAGGCGCTCTTCCTGGAACTGCTGCATCTGGTAGATGAAGCCCTGGCCCTCGGCCCCGATCAGGTTGCGCTGCGGCACCCGCACCTCGTCGAAGTAGATCAGGCCGGTGTCGCTGCTGTTCATGCCGATTTTCTTGATCTTGCGCGCCACCTCGATGCCGCGGGTGAGGCGGCCGTTGCGGCCCTCGCGCATGGGCACCATGATCAGGCTCTTGTTCTTGTGCACCGGGCCCTCGCCGGTGTTGACCAGCATGCACATCCAGTCGGCCTGCAGGCTGTTGGTGATCCACATCTTCTGGCCGGTGATGACGTAGTCGTCGCCGTCCTTGCGCGCCACGCTCTTGATGCCGGCCACGTCGCTGCCGGCGCCGGGCTCGGACACACCGATGCAGCCCACCGCATCGCCCGCGATGGCCGGGGCCAGGAACTCGCGGCGCAGTTCGTCGCTGCCGAAGCGCGCCAGCGCCGGGGTGCACATGTCGGTCTGCACGCCAATCGCCATTGGCACGCCGCCGCAGTCGATGTGGCCCAGGGTCTCGGTCATGGCCAGGCCGTAGCTGTAGTCCAGGCCGGCGCCGCCGTAGGCCTCGGGCTTGGTCAGACCCAGCAGGCCCAACTGCCCCATCTTCTTGAACACCTCGTGGGCCGGAAAGATCTCGGCTTCTTCCCAGGCGTCCACATGGGGGTTGATCTCGGTGTCGATGAAGCGCTTGAGCGTCTTCTGGATCTCGCGGTGCTCATGGGTGAATTGCATGGTGTGTCTCCGTTTTTGTCGTTCATGAGAGGGGCGCGGCCGGCGACCTGTGACCGGCAGTGGGCGACGGGCCGTGGGCGAAGGCGGCTACATGCGGGCCACCCCGAACTGCATCGGCCGCACGGGGCGCGCTTCGGCCTCGGCGCACAGGGCCAGGCACTGGGCCAGCACGGCGCGGCTGTCGCGCGGGTCGATCACGCCGTCGTCGAGCAGCAGGGCGCTGGTGTGGAACACATCGGCCTGGGCCTCGAACATGGCCACGATCTGCTCGAACTGGGTCTGGGCCTGTTGGGGGTCGGGGGTCTGGCCTTTGCGCGCCAGGGCGGCCTCGGTCACGATCTGCATGGTGCGGGCGGCCTGCTCGCCCCCCATCACCGCGGTGCGTGCCTGCGGCCAGGTGAAGAGAAAGCGCGGCGCATAGCCGCGCCCGCACATGCCGTAGTTGCCGGCCCCGAAGCTGGCGCCGCATTGCAGCGTGATCTGGGGCACGGTGGCGTTGGTCACGGCCTGGATCATCTTGCTGCCGTGCTTGATCATGCCGCCCTGCTCGCTGTCCTTGCCCACCATGTAACCGGTGGTGTTCTGCAGGTAGACGATGGGGTGGCCCAGCTGGCACATCCACTGGATGAAGTGGGTGGCCTTGTTGGCGCCGGCCACGTCGATGGGGCCGTTGTTGCTGATGAAGCCCAGCGGCCGGCCTTCGATGCGGGCCTGGGCGCACACGGTGGCGGCGCCATACAGGGGCTTGAACTCGAGCAGCTCGGAGCCATCGGCCAGGCGGGCCATCACCTCACGCATGTCGACCGGCTGGCGCAGGTCGTCCGAGATCAGGCCCAGCAGGTCGTCAGCAGGGTAGAGCGGGGGCGTGGGCGCCCGGGCGACGGGCTCGGTCGGCCAATCGATCGCGGCCAGCACCTCGCGGGCCAGGGCCAGGGCGTGGCGGTCGTCCTCGGCCAGGTACTCGCCCAGGCCCGACACGCTGCAGTGCATCTCGGCGCCGCCGAGTTCTTCTTCGGTGGCGATCTCGCCGGTGGCGGCCTTGAGCAGCGGCGGCCCGGCCAGAAAGGCCCGCGAGCGCGCGCGCACCATGATCACCACATCGCTCAGGCCCGGCATGTAGGCCCCGCCTGCGGTGCCCGAGCCGTGCTGCACCGTGATCACCGGGATGCCGGCGGCCGACAGTCGCGCCAGGTTGCGGAACAGGCTGCCGCCATGCACAAAGCCCTCGACGCGGTAGCGCATCAGGTTGGCGCCGGCGCTCTCCACCAGGTGCACAAAGGGCAGGCGGTTCTGCAGGGCGATCTCCTGCACCCGCAGGATCTTTTCCAGGCCCATGGGCTGGATGGCGCCGGCCTCGATGCCCGAGTCGCTGGCCACCACCATGCAGCGCACGCCCGACACCTGGCCGATGCCGGCGATCATGCCGCCGCCGGGCACCGAGCGGGCCGGGTCTTTCACGTCATGCAGGTAGCCGGCCAGCGTGGCCAGCGGCAGCCAGGCGCTGCCCGGGTCGAGCAGCAGGGCCACGCGTTCGCGCGGCAGCAGCTGGCCGCGCTTTTCAAACACCGGGCGCGAGCGGGCCGAGGCGGCGGCGGCCCGGTCTTCCAGGGCGCGCAGCGCGGCCAGCCGGGCCAGCACGGCCTCGCGGCGTTGCAGGGCGGCCGGGGCTTGCGGGTTCCAGCGGGATTCGAAGCGGCTCATGGCTGGGGCTCCTGGGCTTGGGGCGGGGTGTCGGTCTGGGCGAACACGCGCGGTACCTGGGCGCGGTGAAAGCCATCAAAGGGGCGCACCGCCGCGCGTTCGCGCTGGGCTGGTGTGGGCACGGCCATGGGCCAGCCCAGGCGGGTCTGGGGCCGGGCGCCATCGATGCGCAGCGTGCTGCCGCTGATGAAGCTGGCGGCCGGGCTCAGCAGAAAGACGATGGCGGCCGACACCTCGGCCTCGTGGCCGAAGCGGCCCAGGGGCACGGTCTGACGCATGGCGCGCAGGTGATCGGCGGCCTCGGGCGGGTAGTGGTCCATGCCGCTGGAGGCGATGTAGCCCGGGGCCACGGCGTTCACGCGCACCCCGTCGGCGGCCCATTCGAGCGCGGCGGTCTCGGTCAGGCTGACCATGCCGGCCCGTGCCGCGCCGCTGTGGCCCATGCCCGGCATCGAGCCCCAGATGTCGGCCACGATGTTGACGATGGCCCCGCCGTGGGCGGCCATGTGCTGGCGGTAGCACTCGCGCGCCACCAGAAAGCCCCCGGTGAGGTTGGTGTTGACCACCGCCTCCCAGCCCTTGGCCGAGATGGCCGACAGCGGGGTCATGTACTGGCCTCCGGCATTGTTGACCAGGCCGTCGAGCCGGCCGTGGCGGGTCAGCACCCGCTGCACCATGGCCACCACCGCGTCTTCCTGGCGGATGTCGCACAGCTCGGTGCTGGCGCGACCGCCATCGGCCTCGATCTCGGCCTGCACGGTGGCCAGCTTGTCGGGCTGGCGGCCCAGCAACACCACCTGGGCGCCCAGGCGGGCCAGCTCGTGGGCGGTGCAGCGGCCAATGCCCGAGCCGCCCCCCGTCACCAGGATCACCTGGTCCTGGAAGAGGCCTGGCGCGAACACGGATCGGTAGTGGGGTGAGGGGGCTGCTGCAGTCATGGGGTCTCCCGGGTGAACAGGGCCAGGGCCTGCTCGGTGAGCTGGTCCAGCGTCATGCCGCGCTGGGGGTCGAACCACTGCACCGACCAGTTGAGGGCGCCGAAGATGAACAGGCGCGCCACCGCCGGCTCGGCCTGCAGCGCGCCCTGCTCGGCCAGGGCCTTCAGCACCGGCATCCAGAGGCCTTCGTAGTCGTCTTTGACGCGGGCAATGCTTTTTTGCTGGGCCGGGCTCAGCGAGCGCCATTCGTACAGCATCACCGGGATGAAGTCGCTGTGGGGCCCGAGCAGGATCTCGAAGTGATGCCGCACCAGCACGCGCAGGCGTTCGCGCGGCGAGGCGCTGGGCGGCAGCAGGGCCAGGGCGTTTTTCTGGCTGTGCAGGGCCAGCACCATGCCTTCGTCCATCACGGCGTGCAGCAGGGCGGTCTTGCTTTCGAAATGGTAGAAGGGCGAGCCGCTGTGCATGCCAGCCGCGGCCGCGATGTCGCGGGTGCTGGTGGCATCGAAGCCCTGGCTGCGGAACAGGCGGGCGGCGCCTTCGATGAGGGCGCGGCGGCGGTTGCCGTCGTCGAGCTCGGCCACCGTTTTGCGGGGGCGCCCACGCGGGCGGCGGGCCTCGGCGGCTTCGCTGGCTTCGGGTGGGGGGCTGTCAACGGCAGCGGCAGCCTGGGCCGATGGGGCGGCTTTCTGGGGGGATTCCAGTGGAGATTCCAGTGGAGGTTGGGGGGTCGCGCGGCGGCGTGCAGGGGCATCCATGCACGGCACGATAACAAAACCTTTTATTTATAGCAAGCAGATGCTTTGTGAAAATAAAAGGATCAAACCACAGGATCAGCGCAGCGGCTGCTGGCTCAGTTGGCGCACCGTCTCCTGCAGCACGCGCGCATCGGCGCTGGCGCGGTGGCGCTGCAGTTGCAGGCGCAGGGCCACGGCCTGGCGCGTGGCATCCCAGTGCGCCAGCCGGGCCTCGTCGAGCAGCACGAACAGGTTGTCTAGGCGAAAGCTGGGCAGCAGGTCGGCCGCCTCATAGAGCCGGCCCATCCAGCTGTAATCGTGCGCCCAGCCATCGGTGTAGACCGTCAGGCCGCGCAGGCGCCGGTTCAGCAGTTCGGCGATGTCACGGCAGGACCGGCCGTGGCTCAGCAGGCATTCCTGGGTGATGCCGTGCACCTGCGCGGCCGCCGGGTCCCAGTGCAGCCAGCCGGGCTCGGGCCGGACCAGGCTGCACCAGGCCTCGCCATCGGGCAGCACAAAGCCGACCTCGATGGGGTAGCTGCCGCGCCCGAATCCGGAGGCTTCGATATCGATCACGGCGGGGGCCAGGGTGGCCTCCTCCAGCGTGGCGTCTGCTTGCATGCCTCGCTCCTCCCTTTGTTGGTTTGAAGGGCCGCTTGGGCGGCCCTGCACAGGGGTTAGCAACTTTGGGGCCTGATGAGAAGGCTGCTCAGGGGCCGGCTCAGGGCTGGAAGCCGGACTTGCGCACCACCGGGGTCCATTGGGCGGCATAGGCCGTGAGCATGCGCCGGGTCTGTTCGGCCGTGCTGCTGACAGGCTCCATGTCGGCTGCAGCAAAGCGGGCCTGCAGGTCTTTCTGGGCCATGGCCGCGGTGACGGCGGCGCTGATGCGCTGGGCCCGGGCCGCCGGCAGGTGGGCCGGCGCGTAGAGCACGTTCCAGCCCAGGGCCGACAGCTTGAGCCCGACGTCGCGGAAGGTGGGCACCGTGGGCAGCGAGGCAGCGCGCTCGTCACTGGACACCGCCAGGATGCGCAACTTGCCGCTCCTGTGCAGGGGCTCCAGGGCATCCAGGGTGTCCACCGCCACGGGCACATGGCCGCCCATCAGGTCATTGAGCAAGGGGGCGGAGCCACGGTAGCCCACGATGGGCAGGCTCAGGCCCAACTGCTCGCCCAGCATCAGGGCGAAGAAATGCGGCAGGCTGCCGGTGGCGGGCACGCCGGCGGCCACCTTGTCCTGGTTGGCGGTCATCCAGGCGCGCAGGTGGGCGAACTCGCGCACCGGCACCCCGGCGCTCACGGCCAGGCCGAAGGAATAGCGCGTGATCTGCGACACGGGCCGGTAATCCTTGTCGGGGTCGTAGCCCACGTCCTTGAACACCAGCGGGGCCACCAGCATGGTGGCGGGGTTGGCCAGCAGCAGCTGGTTCTGGCCCGAGCTGTCGCGCCACAACTGCTGGGCAGCCAGCCGGCCGCCGGCGCCGACGTGGTTTTCGACGATCACCGGCACCCCCAGGCGCGGGGCCAGGGCATCGCCCAGCAGGCGGGCGGCGCGGTCGGAGGTGCCCCCCGCAGGGTAGGGCACGACGATCTTCAGGGTGCCGCCTTCGAGCGGCGCTTCGGCGCGGGCGGTGCCGATCAGGCCTGCAGCACCCAGCAGGCTCAGCGCTTGCAGGGTCTGGCGGCGGTCCCAATCTGGACGGGGCTTGTGCATAAAGGCTCCAGGATTTCAATGCAGCTAAGAATGTAAGCGCATGTCACCTCTCTGCCGGGCCGGGATAACCAGTCCCTGCCGCACCCGCTCAAGCCTTGCGCTAGAGCTCGAAGCCCACCCACAGCAGCATGCCCTCCAGCAGGTCGCGCACCAGGCCCGGGGCCTGGGCCTGGTAGGGGCGGGCACCCTGGCGTTCGTGCTCGAACCAGGCGGCAAAGCGCTGCACATCGTGGGCGGACTGGAAGGCCACCATCAGCTCGTAGTTCAGGAACAGGCTGCGGCTGTCCAGGTTGGCCGAGCCGGCCAGGGCCAGGCTGTCGTCGACCACCGCGAGCTTGGCGTGCAGCATGCCGGGCAGCAGCCAGACCTGGCCGCCGGCCTGCACCAGGGCGCGCAGGGCCCGGGCCCGGGCCACGTCTGACAATCGGTGGTTGGACCGGGCCGGCAGCAGCAGTTCGACCTGAACCCCGCGCCGCGCCGCCAGGCACAGGGCGTTGAGCAGGGCCGGGTCGGGCACAAAGTAGGGGGTGACCAGGGTCAGCCGGTGGCTGGCGCGGTAGGCCGCCGTGAGCAGCATGGCGTACACGGTGTCGTCGGCCTGGTCGGGGCCCGAGGCCACCCACTGCGCCCGGCCGGTGAGGGCGGGAGGGCTGGCCAGGGGCGGGTGGGCAGGATTGGGCGGCGTGCGGCGCCCGCTGGCAAAGGCCCAGTCGTGCTCGAACTGCCAGTGGGCCTGGGCCACCAGGGGGCCTTGCAGGTCAAAGCTCAGGTCGCGCCAGGGGGCTTGGCCGGCTTCACCCTCGAAATACTCGGCGGCCAGGTTGCGCCCGCCGCACCACAGCCGGGCTTGCGGGCCCCCGGCGTCGGCCACCACCAGCTTGCGGTGGTTGCGCAGGTTGATGCGGCCCTTGAGCGGCGAATGCAGCGGTGGCACGAACAGCACCAGTTGGCCGCCGGCCCGGGTGAAGCGGCTGAGTCGGGGGCGGCCGGCCATCAGGCTGCCCAGGCCGTCCAGCAGCAGGCGCACGCGCACGCCGGCCACCGCCTTGGCGCACAGGGCATCGATCACCGGGGTGCCCAGGGCGTCGTCCTTGAGGATGAAGGTGGCAATGTCCAGGCTGTGGCGGGCGCCCGCTATGACGCTCAGCAAGGCCTGCCGGGCCTCGTGGCCGTCGGCATGCAGCTGCAGGCTGTGGTAGCCCGAGGGGCTGGCCTGGCCCAGGGCCAGCAGGGTGTCGCAGACCCAGCGCTGCTCAGCGTCGCCTGCCAGGGCGGCATCGGCTGGCGGGGGGCTCTTGGGCGGTGGCGTGGGGCGCTGGCGCTTGCGTGAGCCGAAGGTCAGGTAGGCCGGCAAGGCCACGTAAGGCATCAGCAGGATGAAGAACACCCAGGCGATGGCCGCCGTGGGGTGGCGGCGCTGGCGCATCACATGCGAGGTGACCACATAGATCAGCACCGACACCACCGTGACCAAGCCGTGCAGGGTCAGCCAGTCGAAGGGGGTGAGAACGAACAGCATGAAAGTGGCCCAGGGTTGCGGCGCATTCTAGGCGCGGCCTGCGGCGGGCCGCCGTGTTGTCACACCTGCTTGCGTTTGGCGGGCCGGCTGGCGGGGTGAGTTACAACAGGCAGTAGTCGACCGGTTGCAGCGGGGGCGGCAGATCGGTCTCGCCCAGGGCTTCGCGCAGGTGGATCTCGATGTGGCGGCACAGGGCCTCCAGCGGCAGGTCGTTGGGCAGCAGGCCGAAGGGCTCTTCGATCTCGTCGCCCAGGGCGTCCAGGCCGAAGAAGGTGTAGGCCACGATGGCCACCACCACCGGGGTCATGAAGCCCAGGGTGTCGACCAGGCCGAAGGGCAGCAAAAAGCAGTAGGCGTAGGCCGTGCGGTGCAGCAGCAGGGTGTACGAAAACGGCACCGGGGTGTTCTTGATGCGCTCGCACGAGGCGGCGGCCGAGGTCATGGCCGACAGCGTGGCATCGATGTGCACCAGTTCATTGGGGCCCAGCAGGCCGGCGCGGCGGCAGGCCGCCAGATCGGCGCCCATGCGCATCATCAGGGCCTGCGGCTTGTTGCTGCTGGGCGCCACGGCCGCCCATTCTTCGGCGGTGACCAGGGCCTGCAGCTCGCGCGGGTCGCCCCCGTTGCGCAGCAGCAGGCGCAGGGCGTGGCAGAAGGCCCCGGCGCGCAGCACCATGACGCGGCGCAGATCGGGCTGGCCCGCGGGCGGGGCATCGATCAGGTGCAGGCACTGGCGCGCCAGGTTGCGGCTGCGCAGCACCAGTTCGCCCCACAGCTTGCGCGCCTCCCAGTAGCGGTCGTAGGCGGCGGTGTTGCGAAAACCCAGGAAGATGGCCAGCGGCAGGCCGATCAGCGAAAACGGGATGGCGGTGAGGGTGACCTTGGTGTGGAACAGGGCCCCGTGGGTGAGGGTGACCACCGTGGCCAGCAGGATGTTGAAGGCCAGCACGCGGAAGATGCGCGGCATGATCGAGCCGCGCATCAGCAGGAAGAGCTTGAGCCCATTGGGCCGGTCGCGGACGATCACGGAGGCCCCCCGTCTGGAAGGGTTCCGCGTGGCACCAAGGGCTGGGTCATCGTCACATCTTGCCCGTTTCGAGGAAGCGGCTGTGCCAGCTCAGGGCCTCGTTGAGCAGGTGGGGCGTGTGCAGGCCAGAAGAGCTCTTGGCGGCGCGGTCCAGATAGTCCTGCAACTGGGGGCGGAAGCTGGGGTGGGCGCAGCGTTCCACGATCAGCTTGGCGCGCTCGGTGGGCGCCAGGCCACGCAGGTCGGCCAGGCCCTGCTCGGTGACGATGATCTCGACATCGTGTTCGGTGTGGTCCACGTGCGAGACCATGGGCACGATGCAGGAGATGGCGCCGTCCTTGGCCACCGAGGGCGTGACGAAGAAGGACAGGTAGGCGTTGCGCGCAAAGTCGCCCGAGCCGCCAATGCCGTTCATGATGCTCGAACCCATGATGTGGGTGGAGTTGACGTTGCCGTACAGGTCGGCCTCGATCATCGCGTTCATGGCGATCACGCCCATGCGGCGCACCAGTTCGGGGTGGTTGCTGATCTCTTGCGGGCGCAGCACGATGCGCTCGCGGTAGAAGTCGATGTTCTGGTTGAATTCTTCGGTGGCCTGCGGGCTCAGCGACAGCGCGGTGGCCGAGGCAAAGCTCAGCTTGCCCGAGCGCACCATGTCGAGCATGCCATCCTGCAGCACCTCGGTGTAGGCGGTCAGGTTCTCGAAGGGGCCCTTGTTGAGGCCGGCCAGCACGGCGTTGGCGATGTTGCCCACCCCCGACTGCAGCGGCAGCAGGTTGGCCGGCAGGCGGCCCTGCTTCACCTCATGGCTCATGAAGTCGATGATGTGCGCGGCGATCTGTTCGGACACGGCATCAGGCGCGGCAAACACCGAGTTGCGGTCGGACTGGCGCGTGCGCACCACGGCGATCACCTTGGCCGGGTCGCAGCGCAGGTAAGGCTCGCCGATGCGGTCGCTGGGGTGGGTCAGGGGGATGGGCTTGCGGTGGGGCGGCAGCTGGGTGCCGTAATAGATGTCGTGCATGCCTTCCAGGCCGGCACTTTGCAGCTCATTGACCTCGAGGATGATCTTGTCGGCCTGGTCCAGCCAGGTCTTGTTGTTGCCCACAGAAGACGAGGGGATCAGGCGCCCGTCGGGCAGGATGCCCGCCACTTCGACCACGGCCACGTCCAGGTGACCCAGGAAGCCGAACCAGGCCATCTGGGCCACGTGCGACAGGTGCATGTCGATGTAACGCACCTGGCCGTTGTTGATCAGCTTGCGCAGGGTCGGGTCGGATTGGTAGGGCAGGCGCTTTTCAATGCCGTTGACCTTGGCCAGGGCGCCATCGAGCTCTGGCGCGGTGGAAGCCCCGGTCCACAGGCCGATGCGGGCCTCGGTGTGGCCCGCCGCATGGCAGGCGGCCAGGCGCTCGGCCAGGGCCTGGGGCACGGCCTTGGGGTAACCTGCTCCGGTGAAGCCACTCATGCCGACGTTGGCGCCCAGGGGAATCAGGGCGGCGGCTTCTTGGGCGCTCATCACCTTGGACAGAAGTTCGGGGCTGCGGATGCGGTCGGTCGGGCTCATGCGGTCAGGTCTCCAGTCGGTTTGCTGGCGTCTGGGATTGCGCCAGAAGCGCGGGAGTCTAGCAGGCAGAAACTTACAAATTGGTAGAAACCCTTGCTATTTCCTGAACAACATTTGCTCAAATACGTTTTTGTGAAAAGACAAATTAGATGCGAAAAGAATTGTTTTGAAATCAAAATCGACATACTTGACGCCAAGTTGCTGCTGGACAGCGCAGTCTTATCTTTGTCTTTAAACGATGATGCATCAACAAAAAAAGGTTCTCATGTCACATTCTTTGAAGCCATCCCGGCCCGCCTGGCGCCGTCTGCTTGCTCCGTTGTGCCTGGTCGGGGTGTGTTGGGTGAGCGGCCTGGCGGCCTCGGCGCAGGCCGCAGAGCCGGCCGCGCTGCGGTCGATCGAACGGCTGGATCTGCCGCGCTACCTGGGCACCTGGTACGAGGTGGCCAAGTTTCCGAACCGATTCCAGAAACAGTGCGTGGCCGACACCCGGGCCGAGTACCAGAGCACCCCGGAGGGGGCGGTGCGCGTCGTCAACCAGTGCCGTGTGGCCGACGGCAGCGTCGAAAAAGCCGTGGGGCAGGCACGTCAGATCGGTGCGGCCGATTCACCCCGGCTGCAGGTGCGTTTCGCGCCGGCCTGGTTGTCGTTCATTCCGGCGGTGTGGGGGGATTACTGGGTGATCGACCTCGACGAGGGCTACCAGTTGGCGGCGGTGAGCGAGCCCCGCCGCGAGTACCTGTGGGTGTTGTCACGCACCCCCAGCGTGCCGGCGCCGGTCTACGAGGCCTTGCTCAAGCGCCTGGCCGCACAGGGGCTTGACGTGGGGCGCCTGGAGCGCTCGCCCCAGGGACCCACCCCTTGAGATTCAGGGCTTCACGTAATCCGACACCACCTTCCAGCGCCCGTCCTGGATCTGCGAGATCCGGCTGAGGTTGTTGCCCAGCCGCTTTTGCGGGCCGAAGCTGGCCTCGGGGCTGCCGAAGATGTCGGGCGGGATGACCATGCTGTCCATGGCCTTGATGAAGCTGTCGGTGCTCAGGTTGGGGCCGGCCTTCTGGGCTGCACGGATGAAGGCATCCACCGCGTTGTAGCCGTAGACCGAGAACACGGTGGGGTCTTCGTTGAACTTGGTCTTGTACTTGTTGGCCCAGAAACGGATCGGCTGCGCGGCCTCGTCCAGGTAGGGGTGCTGCACGGTCATGGTGGCGTACAGCCCGTCCATGGGCTTGCCGCCCAGCTTGTGGATCAGGTCGGTGTAGGCCGCGCTCGACCCGAGGAAGGTGGGGTTGAAGCCGATCTTGCGCGATTCGCCGATGGCGCCGATGGTCTCGCGGATGATGGTGCCCAGCACCACGAAGTCGCAGTTGGCGGCCTTGAGCTTGGCCACCTGCGAGGAGAAGTCGGTGGCCCCGCGCTTGTACGAGGTCTTCTCGGCAAAGTCGCTGCCCATGGCCTTGAGGGCGGCCTCGCCACCGCGCAGCACCTCCAGGCCGAACTCGTCGTCCTGGTACAGGGCGCACACCTTCTTGGCCTGCTTTTCCTTGATCAGCTGCGGCGCGGCCAGCCGGATCTGGTCGTAATAGGTGGCGGCGAACGAGTACTTGAGGCGGTGGAAGGGCTCGTACATCTCGCGCGCGGCGGTGACCGGGAAGAAGTTGATCACGTTCTTGTCGAACTGCACCGGCATGGCGGCCAGGTTCTGCGCCGTGCCGATGTGCGCCACCATGGCAAAGATCTTGTCCTGGTTGACCAGTTTCTGGGCCGCCAGCACCGCCTTCTTGGGGTCGTAGCCCGAGTCTTCCACCAGCAGCTTGATCTTGCGGCCGTTGACGCCGCCTTGCTCGTTGATCTCGTCCACCCGCAGCATCATGCCCAGGCGGTCCTGCTTGCCGAAGCCGGCCAACGGACCGGACAGGTCCTGGATCGATCCCAGCACGATGGTGTCCTTGCTCACCCCTTGGCTTTGGGCCAGGGCGGCAGTGGCGCTGAGGGTGAGCACGGCGAAGGCCGGGGCGAAACGTCTCTTCATGCGGGTCTCCTTTTTTGGGTGTGTCCGTTATACGGCCCGGCCCTGCTGGCGCCACCGGCACTTTCCCTAGGGACGAAGGGGGGGCGGGCGCTTATCGATAATGGGCGTTTTGTCTGAACACTCCACGCATGCGGTTTTCAATCCCTGACTCCCTTCGACCGACCCGCCTGGGCAGCGCCTTGCGGGTGCATTGGCGCCGGGTGCTGGCCTGGGGGGCTGTGGCGCTGGCCCTGCTGTCGGTGCTGACTTTGGTGGCCGGCGTGCTGATGTACCCGAACCTGCCGGACACCAGCGCCCTGTCCAACTACCAGCCCAAGCAGCCCTTGCGGGTGTACACCGCCGACGGGGTGGAGATCGGTGGTTTCGGCAGCGAGCGGCGTGTGTACCAGCGCATCGACCAGATCCCCCCACTCATGCGCGACAGCCTGCTGGCGGTGGAGGACTCGCGCTTCTACCAGCACCACGGCATCGACCCCATCGGCATTGCGCGGGCCTTGGGCTCCATCGTCACGGGGGGGCGGCTGCAGGGCGCCTCCACCATCACGCAGCAGGTGGCGCGCACCTTCTTCCTGAACCGTTCGCGCAGCCTGGGCCGCAAGTTCAAGGAGGCCTTGCTGGCGCTGAAAATCGAGTCCCAGCTCAGCAAGGACCAGGTGCTGGAGCTGTACATGAACCAGATCTACCTGGGCTCGCGCGCCTATGGCTTCGAGGCCGCGGCGCAGACCTACTTCGGCAAGACGCTGGCGGCGCTGACGCCTGCCGAGTGCGCGATGCTGGCGGGCCTGCCGCAGAACCCCTATTTTGTGAACCCGATCCGCAACCCCGAGCGGGCCCGCGCGCGGCAACTGGTGGCGCTGTCGCGCATGCGTTCGCAGGGCGTGATCAATGCGGCGCAGTACGAAGAGGCCAAGGCACAGAAGCTGGTCGTGCGCAAGCTCAATGAGGTGGATGTGCACGCCGAGTACGTGGCCGAGATGGCCCGCCAACAGGTGTACGCCCAGTTTGGTGAGCTCAGCTACACCACCGGCCTGAAGGTCGAGACCACCCTGCGTGCCGACGAGCAGGAGGCCGCCTACAAGGCCTTGCGCCGCACCCTGATCGAGCGCGAGCTGCGCCAGGCCTGGCGTGGCCCCGAAGGCGAAGAGGCGCTGGCCGCCGGGCTGGCCGACACCGATCCTGTGGTGGCACAGAGCCTGTCCGACTACGACGATGACGATGAGCTGCGCGTGGCCATCGTGACCCAGGCGGCGCCCAAGGCGGTCACCGTGGTGCTGGCCTCCGGTGAGGTTCTTCAGCTCGACGGGGCGGCCCTGCGCCAGATCCAGCCCGGTCTGGCGGCCAATGCGTCCAACAAGCTGCGCGTGCGCCGTGGCGCGGTGCTGCGCGTGCTGAAGCAAGGCAAGGGCTGGGTGCTGACCCAGTGGCCCGAGGCCGAGGGCGGGCTGGTCGCGCTGGACCCGGCCAACGGCGATGTGCGTGCCCTGGTGGGCGGCTTTGACTTTCACCGCAACCAGTTCAACCACGTGACCCAGGGCTGGCGCCAGCCGGGCTCCAGCTACAAGCCCTTCATCTATGCCGGTGCCATGGAGCGCGGCGTGCAGCCCGAGACCCTGGTCAATGACGCACCGTTGAGCAACGTGGGCGACTGGTCGCCCGAGAACGACGATGGCAGCACCGATGGCCCGATCACCGTGCGCCAGGCGTTGATCCGCTCCAAGAACCTGGTGTCGATCCGGCTGCTGCAGCTGTTGGGCCCGCAGGCCGCGCGCGACTGGACCAGCCGTTTCGGCTTTGACCCCGAACGCCAACCCGACAACCTGACCCAGGCGCTGGGCTCGGGCTCGACCAACCCGATGCAACTGGCGGGCGCCTATGCCGTGATCGCCAACGGGGGCCTGAAGGTCAAGCCCCAGTTCATCCGCCGCATCAGCGACGCGGCGGGCAAGACCGTGTTCGAGGCGCCCGAGATCACGCTCACCGAGGCCGACCGCGTGGTGCCGCAGCGCAACACCTTTCTGATCGCCAGCCTGTTGCAGGACGTGGCCCGGGTCGGCACCGGTGCCCGTGCGCAGGCCGCGCTCAAGCGCCCGGACCTGTATGGCAAGACCGGCACCACCAACGATGTGGTGGATGCCTGGTTTGCCGGGTTCCAGCCGCGCATCGCGGCCGTGGCCTGGGTGGGCTACGACACCCCCCGCAGCCTGGGCAGCCGGTCTTCGGGCTCGGCTCTGGCCTTGCCGGCCTGGATTGACTTCATGAGCACGGCGCTGAAGAACGTGCCGGTGCAGGAGCTGCAGCCCCCCGAGGGGGTGGTGCGGGTCAATGGCGACTGGCGCTATGCCGAATGGGCCGATGGCGGCTTCATCCGCTCGTTGGGGCTGGAGGACCAGATCGTCAGTCCGGCCCTGGCGCTGAGCCCGCCGGTGCCGCTGGTACCGGTGGTGGGGCCAGGACCGGTGGTGCCCGTCGAAGTGCCGGCCACACCCGCACGCTGAAGGTCGGGCCTGCGCGGCACCGTTTTACAATCGCGCGGCCCGGTTCGCCCTGGCCGACGGTGCCAACGCTGGGAAGACTCTGAAGCCCGGAGCCTAGGCGGGGGTGCCGGCGTCACTGATGTTGAAGGGTTCTCAGTCTTGTCGACCACAGAAAAACAAACGGCGCCAGGCCTGGCGCCCCAAGAACAGCACCGCTTTCTCTGGATCACCCATGCCCTGGGCGGCGGGGTGGAGCGCCATGTGGCCGATCTGCGTGCGCTGCTGGCAGGCCGTGCCCGGGTCGATGTGCTGCGACCGGCGGGTGCGGGTCTGGTTCGCCTGGAGCGTGCCGAAGGCGGCGAAGAGGTCTTGAGTGCTGCGTCGTGGCCGCGCCTCGCGGCGGTGCTGGCCGGGCAGGGTTACAGCCGGCTGCACATCCACCATGTCGACGGTTTCGGGGCCGATGTGCTCGACCTGCCGGGCTTGCTGGCCCTGCCTTATGACGTCACCCTGCACGACTACCTGGCGTATTGCCCTCTGTACAACCTGTCCACCCCCGAGGGGGGGTACTGTGGCGAGCCCGATCTGGCGGGCTGCCAACGCTGTCAGCAGCAGCGGCCGCATGTCTGGGGCCTGCCGGTGGCCACCTGGCGTGCCTTGATGCATCGCTTGCTGGCCGATGCCGACCGCGTGTTGGCGCCTTCGAACTTCGTGGCCGAGCGGGTGCTGAGCCATTTTCCCGATCTGCGCATCACCGTGCTGGCGCACCCGCCACGGGCCGAATGGTTGGCGGCCCCGGTGCGCAGCGCCCGCGTGCTGTTGGTGGGCGGCTTGTCGCGCATCAAGGGGTTGGAGGTGTTGCGCCGTTGTGCTGAAGCGGCCCGTCAGCAGATGTTGCCGCTGGAGTTCACTTTGCTGGGGGCCCCTGAGGCTCCGATCGACGAGACCCCGGTGTTGCCGATCCAGTTGCGTGGTCCCTATGACGACGCTGATCTGCCGCACCGACTGGCGCTGGAGCGCGCCGATGTGCTGTGGTTCCCTGGCCCCTACCCGGAGACCTATGCCTACACCTTGGACGTCGCCCTGGCCTCGGGCCTGCCCATCGTGGCCAGCGCCCGCGGCGCCTTGATCGAACGCCTGGCCCAACACCCTGGCGCTCACCTTTTGCCGGCCGACAGCTCGGCCGAGGTCTGGAACCAGGCCTTGTTGCAAGCCGTGCGCCCGCACCACCCGGCCCTGGGCGAGGCCGAGCCCTGGGTCGACCTGCCGACCCAGTCCCGCCTGCGCCAGGCGTACGCCGACAAGCTGATGCAGCCGCTGGCGGGGTTTGAAGCCGGGGTGCCGGACCATCCCCTGCCTGATCTGTCGCCGCTGCGCGCCACGGTGCCTGCAGGCGTGGATCTGCCGCTGCAAGCCCTGTATGACTACGGTGTGCGCTGTGGGCATCGCCAGGCGCGTGAAGTGTTGCAACAACGCCTGGCCGAAGTGGAGGCGCAGCAGGCCTTGCTGGTGCGAGCCAGTGAAGCAGTCGGCAGGCCTTGGCAAGAAGTGTTCACCAGCTACCTGGACGACATCCAGGCGCTGCGTGGCGAGGTTCAGGAGGCCCAACGCCAGGTCGGAGAGGCCCAGGCGGCGACACGTGCCCAACAGGAAGAAACCCGGCGGGTCGAGCGTTTGTTCGAGTCCCGCGGCCAGGATCTGGTGCGCAGCCAGGCCCGCATCGAGGAGCTGGAGCAAAGCACCTCCTGGCGCGTCACCCGGCCGCTGCGCTTCGCGAGTCGGGTGCTTAAGGCCCTGCGCTCGCGGGCCGGTACCGCCCGCCGTCAAGGCCGGCGTGCCGTCGAGCGCCTGCCCATGATGTTGCGCATCCTGCGCACCGAAGGGCCGGCGGCGCTGGTGCGCCGCATCAACGACAAGCTCAATGCCCCTGTGTACCAGGCGCCCCAGCGCCCGGCACCTGCGCAGGCCGAGATCGCCCCGCTGAGCCTGGCCACCTGCCCGCCCGACCGGGTGCCGCGCTATTCGATCGTGATCCCGGTCTACGAGCAGCACCTCTACACCTTCAACTGCCTCAAGAGCCTGGGCGAGCACACCGACCTGTCGGATGTCGAGATCATCGTCGTCGACGATGCCTCGCCCAACCCGGCGGCTCAGGCCCTGCCTGATTTGCAGGGCGTGCGCCTGGTGCGCAACCCGCAGAACTTGGGCTTCATCGGCAGCTGCCACCACGGGGCCGACCTGGCGCGGGGTGACATGCTGGTCATGCTCAACAACGACACCCAGGTCACGCCGGGCTGGCTGGCCGCGCTGCAGTGGGTGTTCGACACCCGCTCGGATGCCGGTCTGGTGGGCGCGCGTCTGGTTTATCCCAACGGCACGCTGCAAGAGGCCGGTGGCATTCTGTGGCAGGACGGTTCGGCCTGGAACTGGGGCCGTGGCGACGACCCCGAGCGCCCCATCTACAACTACCTGCGCGAGGCTGACTACTGCTCGGGCGCCTGCCTGGCCATCATGCGCAGCGACTGGGTGGCCCTGGGCGGTTTCGACCGGGCCTACACCCCGGCCTATTACGAGGACACCGACCTGGCCTTCCGCGTGCGCGCCGCAGGCCAGCGCGTGTACTACCAGCCGCAGTGCACCATCGTGCATTACGAGGGCATCAGCTCGGGCACCGATGAAACCCAGGGCGTGAAGCGCCACCAGGTGATCAACAAAGAGGTGTTCTTCAAGCGTTGGGAAGGGGTGCTCAAGCACCACCGCCTCAACGGTGTGGAGCCGCAGCGAGAGGTCGACCGCGATGCACGCGCCCGCGTGCTGGTGGTCGAAGCCTGCATGATCACCCCCGATCAGGATTCGGGCTCGGTGCGCATGCTGGCCATGCTGGAGCTGCTGGTCGAGCAGGGCTGCAAGGTCAGCTTTGTGGCCGACAACCTCGAATGCCGCCAGCCCTATGTGGCCCAGTTGCAGCGGGCCGGGGTCGAGGTCTGGTTTGCCCCCTACATCAACTCGGTGGCCCAGTTGCTGGAGCAGCGCGGCAAGCTGTACGACACTATCCTGTTCTGCCGCCACTACATCGCGGCGCCCTACATGGCGCGCATCCGCGAGTGGGCACCGCAGGCCCGCATCGTGTTCGACACGGTCGACCTGCACTACCTGCGCGAGCAGCGCCTGGCCGAACTGGAGAACTCCTCGGCCTTGATGGGCACCGCCCTCAAGACCCGCGAGCAGGAGCTGGGGGTGATCCGCGCCTGCGACGTCACCCTGGTGGTGAGTCCGGTTGAACTCGGTGTGCTGGGCAAAGAGGTGCCGGGCGCCGATGTGCGCATCCTGTCCAACATCCACGAGGTCGAGCCGGCCGGGCCCGGCTATGCCGAGCGCGAGGGCCTGCTCTTCATCGGTGGCTTCCGCCACCCGCCCAACATCGATGCGGTGGAGTGGTTCCTGGCCGAGGTCTGGCCCCGGGTGCATGCGCGTCTGCCCGAGCTGGTCTTCACCGTGGTGGGCAGCCACATGCCCGCGCGCATCCAGGCCATGACGGGCCCGGGCGTGAACATCGTGGGCTATGTGGAAGATGTCAACCCGCTGATCGCGCGGGCCCGCATCTCGGTGGCGCCGCTGCGTTACGGCGCGGGCGTCAAGGGCAAGGTCAACCAGGCCATGGCCCACGGCCTGCCGGTGGTGGCGACCGTTGTGGCCTCTGAAGGCATGGGCTTGCGCCCGGGCGTGGACCTGCTGGTGGCAGACGATCCCCAGGCCTATGCCGACGAGATCGTGCGCTTGTACGGTGACGAAGCGCTCTGGAACAGCCTGGCCGCCAACGGGCGCGCCAACATCCAGCGCCATTTCTCACGCGCCAATGCGGCCAAGACCCTGGCCGGGCTGGTGGCGCCCCAAACCCCGCACTGATCACGCGCGGGCTGCCCACCTCTTTGCGGCTCCCAGGCACATGGTGCCTGGGTTGACTGCAAGGGGGTCAATACATCGCTTCGATCCGCTCGGCGTACTTCTTCTGCACCAGCTGGCGCTTGAGCTTCATGGTGGGGGTGAGTTCCTCGTCTTCGGCGCTGAGCTGGGTGTCGAGCAGGAAGAACTTCTTGATCTGCTCGACGCGGGCGAAGCGGGTGTTCACCTGGTCGATCACGCCCTGGATCAGCTGCTGCACCTCGGGGGCGCGGGTCAGGCTGGCGTAGTTGCTGAAGGGCACGTCGTGGTCCTGGGCGTATTTTTCGACGTTTTCCTGGTCGATCATGATGATCACGGTCAGGTAGGGGCGGCGGTCGCCGATCACCACGGCATCGGTGATGTAGGGCGAAAACTTCAGTTCGTTCTCAAGTTCGCTCGGGGTGATGTTCTTGCCGCCGGCGGTGATGATGATGTCCTTCATGCGGTCGGTGATGCGGTAGTAGCCGTCGGCATCGACCTGGCCCACGTCGCCGGTGTGCAGCCAGCCGTCGGGGGTGATGGTTTCGGCGGTCTTTTCGGGCAGGTTCAGGTAGCCCTTGAAGACATTGGGGCCGCGCACCAGGATTTCGCTGGTGGCCGGGTCCAGGCGCACCTCGTTGTAGCCCGCAGCCGGCCCGATCGAGCCGGGCTTGATGCGCGTGGCCGGTACGCCGGTGGCGGCGCCGCAGGTCTCGGTCATGCCCCAGACCTCCAGCATGGGCACGCCCAGCGCCAGGTACCACTTGACCAGATCGGGTGAGATGGGGGCGGCCCCGGTCACCAGAAAGCGCGCGCGGTGGATGCCGATGAGCTTGCGCACATTGTCGAGCGCCAGCCAACGGGCCAGCGTGAACTGGGCCTTCAGCGCGGTGCTCACGGGCTGGCCGGCCAGCACCCGGTCGGCAATGCGGGTGCCGACGCCGATGGCCCAGGCATAGACGGCCTGCTGCAGGGCGCTGGACTCTTTCAGCGCGATCATCACGCCCGAGTAGAACTTCTCCCACACCCGGGGCACGGCGGTGAACACGGTGGGGGCGATCTCGCGCACGTTCTCGGGCACGGTCTCGGGGTTCTCGACGAAGTTGAGCCGGGTGCCGGTGTAGAGCGAGAAGTACTCGCCGCCCAGGCGTTCGGCGATGTGGCACAGAGGCAGAAAGCACATGGCCTCGTCGTGCTCGTCGCGGGCGATCAGGGTGTTGTAGCCGCGCACGGTATAGACCAGGCCGGCGTGGGTGTGCATGGCACCCTTGGGTTTGCCGGTGGTGCCCGAGGTGTAGACCAGGATGGCCAGATCCTCAGGGCGGCAGGCCTGCACGCGGCGCTCCAGCTCGCCTGCGTGTTGCTGCAGGTGGGCACGGCCGCGCTCGCGCAGCGCGTCCAGGCTGATCACGCCGGGGTCGGCGAGTTCACGCAGGCCCTTCATGTCAAAGACCACGATCTGGCGCAACAGCGGCAGCTGTTCGCGCACCTCCAGGGCCTTGTCGAGCTGCTCGTCGTCTTCCACGAACAGCACCGTGGTGCGGGAGTCTTCGCACAGGTAGTGCACCTGGGGGGCGGCATCGGTGGGGTAGATGCCATTGGCCACACCGCCTGCGCTCAGCACGGCCAGGTCGGCCAGCACCCACTCGATCACGGTGTTCGACAGGATGGAGGCGGTGTCGCCGGGGGCAAAGCCCAGGCTCATCAGCCCGCCGGCGATCTCGCGCACCGCCTCGGCCGTCTGGGCCCAGGTCCAGCTGCGCCAGATGCCCAGCTCTTTCTGTCGCATCCACACCTGGGGGCCACGGCGCTCGACCGCGTTCCAGAACAGGGCGGGGATGGTGTCGCCCGGCACCACGATGTCGGTGCTGGGCTGCAGGCGGTCGGGTTTCCAGAGTCCGGTCACGGCTCACCTCCAGTTCTTTTTCTTTTTCCAGCGCCGCTCACCGCGCACGCCGTCGTCTTTGAGGCCGAGGTAGAACTCCTTGATGTCGTCCTTCTCGCGCAGGCGCTCGCAGCTGTCTTCCATCACGATGCGCCCGTTTTCCAGCACGTAGCCGTGGTCGGCCGCGTTCAGGGCCATGTTGGCGTTCTGCTCGACCAGCAAGATGGTGGTACCGCGTTCGCGGTTGATGCGCACCACGATCTCGAAGATCTCCTTGGTCAGCTTGGGGCTCAGGCCCAGGCTGGGTTCATCGAGCAGGATCAGCGAGGGCTGGGCCATCAGGGCACGCGAGATGGCCAGCATCTGCTGCTGGCCGCCCGACAGCAGGCCGGCCTCCTGGGCCGCGCGCTCGCGCAGGATGGGAAAGTAGCCATACACGGCCTCGATGTCGCGCGCCACCGCATCGGCGTCGTGCCGGGTGTAGGCGCCCATCAGCAGGTTGTCGCGCACCGACAGCAGCGGAAACACCTCGCGCCCTTCGGGCACATGCGACAGGCCCAGGCGCACGATGGCTGACGGGTCGCGGGCGGTGATGTCCTGGCCGCGGAAGCTGATCGAGCCCTTGCGCGGGTCGATGATGCCCGAGATGGTTTTGAGGATGGTGCTCTTGCCCGCGCCGTTGGAGCCCAGCACGGTGGCGATCTCGCCTTCACGCACCTGCAGGCTCACGCCGCGGATGGCCTTGATGGGGCCGTAGGCGCTCTCCACGTTGAGCAGTTGCAGCACCGCCGGTGCGGCTTCTGCGGTCGGGCCGGGCGCCGAGGGCTGGGCGCTGTGCGGCGTGGTCTGTGGTGGGGCCAGGGTAGCGCTCATGCGGCTTTCCTTTCAAACCGGGCCCCGGCGCCGGCGGGGCGGCGCAGGTTGCTCACGTCGTCGATGGTGCCCAGGTAGGCCTCGGCCACGCCCGGGTGGGTCTGCACCTCGCGCGGGCTGCCCAGGGCCAGCACCTCGCCCTGGTTCATGGCCAGCACCCGGTCGGACACGCGCGACACCAGGGTCATGTCGTGTTCGACCATCAGCACGGTGATGCCCAGCTCTTTCTGGATGTCCTGGATCCAGTAGGCCATGTCTTCGGTCTCTTCGACATTGAGGCCCGAGGAGGGCTCGTCCAGCAGCAGCAGGCGCGGCTCGGTGCACAGGGCGCGTGCCAGCTCGACCACCTTGCGCACGCCATAGGGCAGGCCGGCCACCAGGGCGTCGCGGTGGTGTTGCAGATCGAGCAGGTCGATCACCTCTTCGGCCTTGCGGCGGGCCCGCAGCTCGGCCTCGCGGGTGCGGCGGGTGAAGAACAGGTCGCTCCACAGCCCGCTGTCGCGATGCGTGTGCCGCCCGATCAGCAGGTTGTGCAGCACGGTGGCGTGTTCGAACAGCTCGATGTTCTGGAAGGTGCGTGCGATGCCCAGGCGGGCGATCTGGTGCGGCGGGCGCTCGGTCAGGCGCACAGGGCCCTCGGCGCTGGCGTAATCGATCTCACCGCTGGTGGGCGTGTAGATGCGGCTGATCAGGTTGAACACCGTGGTCTTGCCCGCCCCATTGGGCCCGATCAGGGTGAAGACCTCGCCCTGACGCACCTCGAAGCTGACCTTGTTGACCGCCAGCACGCCGCCAAAGCGCACGCTGAGATCTCGGGCCGAGAGAAGGATGGATGGGTCCATAGGGCAAACCTCAACTTCTTGATTCAGTGAACCACAGTGCGTGAACGCGGCAAGCTCTTGCCGATCGAAAGGCCGCGGAGCAGGCCACGCCAGCAGACACCGTGGAGCTGGCTTTGCCAGGCCACGGGTGTCGTCCCCCTTGGGGGGGATGGCGCGAAGCGACTCAGGGGGGCTCATTTCAAGCGGTCAGATTTTTGGAAGGACTTCTGGCGCTTGAACATCCCTTTCCGGTAGAACGGGAACATCTGCAGCCAGGTACGCACCTTGAGCCAGCGCCCATACAGGCCCATCGGCTCGAACAGCACGAAGGCGATCAGCACCACGCCGTAGACCAGGCCCTGCAGGCCGGGCGCCTGGGCGATCGCGTCGGGCAGCGAATCCTTGGACAGGGCGATCACCTGCGGCATCGAGATCAGGAACAACGCGCCCAGAAAGGCCCCATGTACCGAGCCCAGGCCGCCGATCACGATCATCAGCAGCAGGTCGATCGATTGCAGGATGTCGAACTGGTCGGGCGAGATGAACTGCAGCTTGTGCGCGTAAAGCGCTCCGCCCATCCCCGCCAGCGCCGCCGACAGCGCAAACGACAGGCTTTTGTAGCGGGCCAGGTGGATGCCCATGCTCTGGGCCGAGATCTCCGAGTCGCGGATGGCCACGAAGGCCCGCCCCGTGGGGGAGCGCAGCAGGTTCAGGATGCCCAGCGTGCTGGCCACGGCGATCACCAGGCAGACAAAGTAGAACGACTCGGCGCTGTCGGCCTTCCAGCCGAAGAAGTCGGGGGCCTGCACATGCTTGCCGGCATTGCCGCCGGTCACGCTCTCCCAGCGGGCGAACACCTCCTCGACGATGAAACCGAACGACAAGGTGGCCATGCCCAGGTAGATGCCCTTGACCCGCAGGGCCGGCAAGCCCACCAGCAGACCCGCGGCGGCCGACAGCGCGGCGGCGCAGACCAGGGCCAGCGGAAACGGCCAGCCCAGGCCACACAGCGCGGCCTGGGTGTAAGCCCCCACGCCCAGAAAGGCCGCGTGCCCCATCGAGAACAGGCCCGTGAAGCCGGCCAGCAGCATCAGCCCCAGGCCCACGATGCCGTAGATCAGCACAAAGGTGAGCTGGGCCAGCCAGTACTCGGGTACCAGCCAGGGCGCGGCCAGCAGGGCCAGCAGCAACAGCCCGTACCAGAAGCGGTGCCCGCCATGTTGGGCCAGGCGGATGTCCTGGTCGTAATCGGTCTTGAACAGAAAGCGCATGGTGGGTCAGACTTTCTTACGCAGCTTGTCGCCGAACAGGCCATTGGGCTTCACCATCAGCATCAGCAGCACCACGATGTAGGCCGCGATGTCCTTGAAGCCCTCGGGCAGGTAAAAGCCCGACAGCGACTCGACGATGCCGATCACCAGCCCACCCACGATGGCCCCGGGCAGGCTGCCAAAGCCCCCGACCACGGCGGCCGGGAAGGCCTTCAGGCCGATGAAGCCCATGTTGGCGTGCACAAAGGTGATGGGCGCCAGCAGCAGCCCGGCCACCGAGGCCACGGCCGCGGCCAGCCCCCACACCAGGCCGTTGAGGCGCTTGACCGGGATGCCCATGTAGTAGGCCGCCAACTGGTTTTGCGAGGCCGCCTGCATGGCGATGCCCAGCTTGCTGTAGCGGAACATCGCAAACAGCCCGCCGCACAACACAGCGGTGGCGGCGATCACCACGGCCTGCTCGGCGTTCAGCACCAGGCCGCCCAGGCTCAGGCTCAGGTCTTTGTAGGGCACGGGCAGGGTGTGGGTGTCGGTGCCGATGTTCGGGATCATCGTGACCACGCCGCGCAGCACGTAGCCGATGCCGATGGTGAGCATCACCACCGAGAAGGCCGGTTGCCCCAGGATGGGGCGCACCACGGCGCGCTCCAGCACGATGCCGAACAACCCCATGGCCACCAGGGTGGCCGGTACCGCCAGCCAGAACGGAAAGCCCAGCACCGTCATCAGACCCAGGCCGCAGAAGGCGCCCAGCATCATCAGCTCGCCCTGGGCAAAGCTCACCGTTTCGGTGGCCTTGTAGATGAGCACGAAACCCAGCGCGATCAGGCCGTAGATGCAGCCCTGAGAGACCCCGCTGATCAGCAGTTGCACAAATTGCACATCGGCTCCCCAATGATTTATGCCAAGCGATTGCTTGGCATAAATAATGTAGCGGCGGGGGACAAGGCCACACACTCGGGGCTAACCCTGAGCGGCGGAGCACCGCCACCCGCTGGCGCATGGTGAGGCCGGCAGGGGCGGTCTGGCTATCGGGGAAAAGGCGCTATCGCCGGGCGCGTGCCTGGGGTAGAAGGGCGGGCAGAAGGGGCGGGCCTCAGCCGCGCGGGATCTCGCGCGGGCGGCCCTGGTCGTCGATGGCCACATAGGTCAGCGTGGCCTGGGTCACCTTGATGTACTGGCCCTGGGCCTTGAAGCGCTCGGCAAACACCTCGACCCGCACCGTCATCGAGGTGCGGCCGATGCGCTCCATCGAGGCGTAGAAGGACAGGATGTCGCCCACCCGCACGGGTTGCTTGAAGATGAATTCGTTCACCGCCACCGTGGCCATGCGGCCCTGGGCGTAACGTGCCGGCAACACCGAGCCGGCCAGGTCGACCTGGGCCATGACCCAGCCGCCAAAGATATCGCCGTTGGCGTTGCAGTCGGCCGGCATCGGAATCACCTTGAGCACCAGCTCCTTGTCTTGCGGCAGGGGTTCTTCAAAGGCCCGCTGGGCACTGGGTCGGTCGGACATGGGCACAATCTCGTGGTTTCACAAGTCTGGAATTGTCCCCTATGCGCCGCTCTGGCGAATCCTCACCCCCCGCGCCCATCTCACAAGCCGACCGCTCACCCTCCCGCGACTGGCAGACCCTGGCGCGGCTGTTCCCCTACCTGTGGCAGTACAAGTGGCGTGTGCTGGCCGCACTGGGCTTCATGGTGGGGGCCAAGCTGGCCAATGTGGGCGTGCCGGTGCTGCTCAAGTCGCTGGTGGACGCGATGTCCTTCAAGCCCGGTGATCCGCAGGCCGTGCTGGTGGTGCCGGCCGCCTTGCTGCTGGCCTATGGGGGCTTGCGGCTGTCGACCTCGTTGTTCACCGAGTTGCGTGAGCTGGTGTTTGCCAAGGCCACCCAGGGCGCGGCGCGCAGCATCGCGCTGCAAACCTTCGAGCACCTGCATGCGCTGAGCCTGCGCTTTCACCTGGAGCGCCAGACCGGGGGCATGACGCGTGACATCGAGCGCGGCGTGCGGGGCATCGAGTCGCTGATCTCGTACTCGCTCTACAGCATCGTGCCCACGCTGATCGAGGTGACCCTGGTGCTGTCCATCCTGGCCGTCAAGTTCGACGTCTGGTTTGCCTGGATCACCCTGGCCGCGCTGGCCTTCTACATCGTGTTCACGGTCAAGGTCACCGAGTGGCGCACCCAGTGGCGGCGCCAGGCCAACGAGTTCGATTCGGCCGCCCACACGCGGGCGGTGGATTCCTTGCTGAATTACGAGACCGTCAAGTACTTCAACAACGAGACCTTCGAGGCCCGCCGCTACGACGAAAGCCTGGAGCGCCTGCGCCTGGCCCGGCTCAAGGCCCAGACCACCTTGTCGATGCTCAACACCGGGCAGCAGCTGATCATCGCCGTGGGCCTGGTGGCCATGCTGTGGCGTGCCACCCAGGGCGTGGTGGATGGCCGCATGACGCTGGGTGACCTGGTGATGGTCAACGCCTTCATGATCCAGCTGTATGTGCCCTTGAATTTTCTGGGGGTGATCTACCGTGAGATCAAGCAGAGCCTGACCGATCTCGACAAGATGTTCACCCTGATGGAGCGCGAGCGCGAGGTGGCCGATGCCCCGGGCGCACAGCCGCTGCAGCCCGGCGAGGCCCCCGAGTTGCGCTTCGAGGACGTGCACTTTGCCTACGACCCCCAGGGCGGGCGCCCCATTCTGCAGGGCGTGAGTTTTGTCATACCGGCGGGCAAGACGGTGGCCGTGGTCGGGCCCTCGGGCTCGGGCAAGTCGACGCTGGCGCGGCTGCTGTACCGCTTTTACGACGTGCAGCAGGGCCGCATCACGATCGGTGGGCACGACATCCGGGCCGTCACCCAGGCCAGCGTGCGCCAGGCCATCGGCATCGTGCCGCAGGACACCGTGCTGTTCAACGACACCGTGGCCTACAACATCGCCTATGGCCGCCCCGGCAGCAGCCAGGCCGAGGTGGAGTCGGCCGCCCGCGCGGCCCGCATCCACGACTTCATTGCCGCCTCGCCGGCCGGCTACCAGACCCTGGTGGGCGAACGCGGCCTGAAGCTGTCGGGTGGCGAGAAGCAGCGCGTGGCCATTGCGCGCACCCTGCTCAAGAACCCGCCCATCCTGATCTTCGACGAGGCCACCTCGGCCCTGGATTCGGCCAACGAGCGCGCCATCCAGGCTGAGCTGGCCTCGGTGGCGCGCAACAAGACCTCGCTGGTGATTGCGCACCGCCTCTCCACCGTGGTCGATGCGCATGAGATCCTGGTGATGGAGGGCGGCCGCATCATCGAGCGCGGTGCCCATGCCGACTTGCTGGCCCAGCAGGGCCGCTACGCCCGCATGTGGGCGCTGCAGCAAAGCGGTGAGTGACCCTGAGCCGGCGCCGATGTGCGTTTTCATTCCTTTGTTTTTTGAGTTCTTGCCATGAATCCGACCAAGCCCTTGTTGTTGGCCCTGCACTTTTTGTCTGAAGAACACCGCGCCCAGATGGGCGACCTGCTGCAGGTGATCTACGCCCCCAGCCCGGCCGAGCGGGCGGCCGCCGTGGCCGAGCACGGGGCCCAGGTGCAGGTGGTGCTGACCGTGGGCGCGGTGGGGTTGACCGCGGCCGAGATGGACCGCATGCCCCAGCTGCAACTGATCTGCGCCCTGGGCGCGGGTTACGAGATGGTCGATGTGGCCCATGCCCGCCAGCGCGGGGTGGTGGTGGCCAATGGAGCCGGCACCAATGACGACTGCGTGGCCGACCACGCCCTGGGCTTGCTGCTGGCGGCCGTGCGCGGCATTCCGCGGCTGGACACCCTGACCCGCCAGGGCGTGTGGCGCGAGGCCATTCCCCTGCCGCCCAATGTGTCGGGGCGTCGCCTGGGCCTGCTGGGCCTGGGCACCATCGGGCGCAAGATCGCGCGCCGGGCCGAGGGCTTTGACATCGAGGTGGGCTACCACAACCGCAGCCCCCGCGAAGGCGTGAGCTACCGCTACTTCGACCAGTTGCAGGCCCTGGCCGAGTGGGCCGATTTTCTGGTGGTGGCCACCCCCGGCGGTGCAGCCACGCGGCACCTGGTGAATGCACCGGTGCTGGAGGCGCTGGGCCCCCGCGGCGTGCTGGTCAACATTGCGCGCGGCAGCGTGGTCGACACCGCCGCGCTGGCGCTGGCCTTGCGTGAAGGCCGCCTGGGCGCGGCCGGTCTCGATGTGTACGAAAGCGAGCCGCAGCCCCCGGCGGATCTGATCGAGCTCCCCAATGTGGTGCTCACGCCCCATGTGGCCGGTTGGTCGCCCGAGGCCGTGCAGCGCTCGGTCAACCAGTTTCTGGCCAATGTCAAGGGGCATTACTCGGGGCAGGGTGTGGTGGCACCGGTGTGATCCGCGAGCCCAGCGTGCCCTGGGGCGGCTCATAATCGCCCCCCATGGAAACCAAATGGCTTGAAGACTTCGTCAGCCTGGCCGAGACCCGCAGTTTCAGCCGGTCGGCCCAATTGCGGCACGTGACCCAGCCGGCGTTCTCGCGCCGCATCCAGGCCCTGGAGGCCTGGGCCGGGGCCGATCTGGTGGATCGCAGCTCTTACCCGACGCGCCTCACGCCCGCTGGCGAGACGCTGTACGCGCAGTCGCTGGAGATGCTGCAGTCGCTGCAGACCACCCGCGCCATGCTGCGCGGCCACACCAGCGTGGGCAAGGACGTGGTCGAGTTTGCGGTGCCGCACACCCTGGCCTTCACCTTCTTCCCGACCTGGGTGACCACCCTGCGCGAGAAATTCGGGCCCCTCAAGAGCCGCCTGATCGCCCTCAACGTGCACGACGCCGTGCTGCGCCTGGTGGAGGGCAGTTGCGATCTGCTGATCGCCTACTACCACCCCTCGCAGCCCTTCCAGATCGACCCCGACCGCTACGACATGGTGAGCCTGGGCGAGGAGGTGCTGGCCCCTTATGTGAAGCCCGACGCCGAAGGCCGGCCCATGTACCTGCTGCCGGGCCGCCCGGGCCAGTTGCTGCCCTACCTGGGCTATGCCCCCGATGCCTACCTGGGGCGCATGGTCGAGCTGATGCTCAAGCAATCCGGCACCGCCATCCACCTCGACCGCGTGTACGAGACCGACATGGCCGAAGGCCTCAAGGCCATGGCGCTGGAAGGCCATGGCGTGGCGTTTCTGCCCTTCAGCGCGGTGCGCAAGGACCTGCGGGCGCGGCGCCTGGTCAGCGCCTTGCCGCCCGACGCCCCGCCCCTGCAGATCACCATGGAGCTGCGCGCCTACCGCGAGCGGCCCTCCGCCCAGGCAGCCGGGCGCGAGGCGCCCAAAGACCGTGCCGAAGCCCTGTGGCGCTACCTGGTGGCCAACACGGTGCGTCCGGGCGAATCGGCCTGAGTGTGAGTGGATGCCTCATGCTTTTTTTGCATGAGGCCCATTTAATCCGGCATTGGCCTTGGGTCGGACGCTTCTCTACAGTCTGGCCCCACCAACCTGCCGCCGGTCCAAGACACGGGCGTGACAGGTTCCAAGAACAACAGGACCATCACCATGCGTCACGGTGCCGAGACAAGCCATTTCTTCATCCATGCCAGCCATTCATCTGGCAGCCGTCGCGGCGTGCACAGCGATGCCTTGGGTGGCTCACGTTTTCCCTGATTCTGTCCGATCCATTGCATTTGAGGCTTACCCTGGCACAAAGGCTGCTTGTCTGGATCGTCCACATGCCAAGCCCTGCCGTTCAGGTGGCGGGCTCGCGTGTCGGGGTGGGTAGCGCACCCAGATTGGCCAGGAAATGAGTCCTTCAGTGCATTTTTTGCATGCTGGGACGCCGGGTATTCCCTGGGTGCTGGTTCCCTAAAATTTACCCTTCCCTTAATCTCATCGTTCCCATTCCTAGGAGATTCCATGAAGAAACATTTGCTCGCTTTCGCAGTCGCCGCCCTGGCGACGGGCAGCGTCCTGGCCCAAGCCAACGACACGTTGGCCAAGGTCAAGGCGTCGGGCGCCATCACCCTGGGTGTGCGCGATTCCTCGGGCGCCCTGTCTTACACACTGGGTGACGGCAAGTACGTGGGCTACCACGTCGAGCTGTGCCAGCGCATCGTTGCCAACGTCGAAAAGGCCGTGGGCAAGAAGCTGGAAGTGAAGTACGTCTCGGTCACTTCGCAAAACCGCATCCCGCTGGTGCAGAACGGCACCGTGGACATCGAGTGCGGCTCGACCACCAACAACGTGGCCCGTCAGAAGGACGTGTCCTTCCTGGACACCGCCTACGTCGAAGAAGTGCGCATCGCGGTCAAGGCGGCTTCGGGCATCACCGGCATCGCCCAGCTCAATGGCAAGAACGTGGCCACCACCACGGGCACCACTTCCGTGCAATTGCTGCGCAAGCATGAGCGCGCCACCGGCGTCGACTTCAAGGAAGTCTTCGGCAAGGACCACGCCGACAGCTTCCTGCTGCTCGAATCGGGCCGCGCCGACGCTTTCGTGATGGACGCCCAGATCCTGGCTGGCAACATCGCCACCTCCAAGAGCCCGGCCGACTACAAGATCGTGGGCGAAGTGCTCAACGTCGAGCCCATCGGCATCATGGTGCGCAAGGACGACCCGGCCTTCAAGAAGCTCGGCGACGACACCATCAAGGAACTGGCCAAGTCGGGTGAACTGGCCAAGCTGTACGACAAGTGGTTTGTGCAACCCATCCCGCCGAAGAACACCCGCGTGGGCCTGCCGGCCAGCGAAGCCACCAAGGCTGCCTGGGCCAACCCCAACGACAAGCCTGCCGAAGACTACGCCAAGAAGTGATGGCGTCTTGCGGCGTCCGCCTGCCCCAGGGGTGAGCTGATGCCCGCCCTGGCCGGGCCCCAGACCGGCAGCCTGTTGGCTGCCGGTGCTGATGTAGGCCCGGCCGGTTCCCTGTTTTCAATTTTCAATCTGGAGAAGCCTGTATGGCCATGAATTGGCAATGGGAAGTCTTCCTGCAAGACCCCGGCGGGGCTTACCCGACCTACTGGCAATGGATGCTGTCGGCCTGGGGCTGGACCGTGTCCGTCGCTCTGCTGGCGCTGGCGGTGGCCCTGGTCCTGGGCTCGGTGATCGGCACCATCCGCACCCTGCCGGAGAGCCCCTGGCTCACCCGACTCGGCAATGCCTGGGTCGAGCTGTTTCGCAATATTCCACTGCTGGTCCAGATCTTCCTCTGGTACCACGTGATCCCGGCGTTTGTGCCGGCCCTCAAAGAGGTGCCCAGCTTCATCCTGGTGGTGCTGGCCCTGGGCATCTTCACCTCGGCGCGGATCGCCGAGCAGGTGCGTGCCGGCATCCAGGCCTTGCCGCGCGGCCAGCGCTATGCGGGCATGGCACTGGGCTTCACCACGCCGCAGTATTACCGCTATGTGATCCTGCCGATGGCGTTTCGCATCATCATCCCGCCGCTCACCAGCGAGACCATGAACATCTTCAAGAACTCGTCGGTGGCTTTTGCCGTGTCGGTGTCTGAGCTGACCATGTTCGCCATGCAGGCGCAGGAAGAGACCTCGCGCGGCATCGAGATCTACATCGCCGTGACCGGCCTGTACGTGATCTCGGCCTTCGTGATCAACCGCATCATGGCCTTCATCGAAAAACGTTCGCGCGTGCCCGGCTTCATCGTTCAGGGCGGAACCGGAGGGGGGCACTGATGAATTTCGATCTCTCGTTTTACAACTGGGACCTGATCAGCAAGTTTGTTGCCAAGGGCTTCTACTTCAGCATCTTGCTGACCATCGTGTCCACCATCGGTGGCGTGATCTTCGGTACGGTGCTGGCGCTGATGCGCCTGTCGGGCAAGAAGGTGCTGGATGTGCCGGCCACCATCTACGTCAACGGCATGCGCAGCATTCCGCTGGTCATGGTGATTCTTTGGGTGTTCCTGCTGGCGCCTTTTGCCATCGGTCGCCCCATCGGCGCTGAGGTGTCGGCCACCATCACCTTCATCGCCTTCGAGGCGGCCTACTTCAGCGAGATCATGCGTGCCGGCATCCAGTCGATCCCGCGCGGCCAGGTCTTTGCCGGGCAGGCGCTGGGCATGAGCTATGGCCAGAACATGAAACTGGTGATCCTGCCGCAGGCCTTCCGCAACATGCTGCCGGTGCTGCTCACGCAGACCATCATCCTGTTCCAGGACACCTCGCTGGTGTATGCCATCGGCGCTTACGACATGCTCAAGGGCTTTGAGACCGCGGGCAAGAACTTCGGCCGTCCGATCGAGGCCTACGTGCTCGCCGCCGTGGTCTATTTCGTGATCTGCTTTGCCCTGTCCTCGCTGGTCAAGCACCTGCACAAGAAGATTGCCATCATCCGCTGACGCGGTATTGAGAGTGAGAAATTTCCATGATTGAACTCAAGAATGTTTCCAAGTGGTATGGCAGCTTTCAGGTGCTGAATGACTGCTCCACCAGCATCAACAAAGGCGAAGTGGTGGTGGTGTGCGGGCCTTCGGGCTCGGGCAAGTCCACGCTGATCAAGACCATCAACGCGCTCGAGCCCTTCCAGAAGGGCGAGATCTACGTCAATGGCACGGCCGTGCACGACCCCAAGACCGACCTGCCCAAGCTGCGCAGCCACGTGGGCATGGTGTTCCAGCACTTCGAGCTGTTTCCCCACCTGTCGGTGACCGAGAACCTGACCATTGCCCAGGTCAAGGTGCTGGGCCGCAGCCCCGACGAGGCCAAGAAGCAGGGCCTGAAGTACCTGGAGCGCGTGGGCCTGATCGCCCACAAGGACAAGTTCCCCGGTCAGCTGTCGGGCGGCCAGCAGCAGCGCGTGGCGATTGCACGCGCGCTGGCTATGGACCCGATCGTGATGCTGTTCGACGAGCCCACCTCGGCGCTCGACCCCGAGATGGTGGGTGAGGTGCTCGACGTGATGGTGGGCCTGGCCAAGGAAGGCATGACCATGATGGTGGTCACGCACGAAATGGGCTTTGCGCGCAAGGTCAGCAACCGCGTGATCTTCATGGACGTAGGCGGCAAGATCCTGGAGGACTGCTCCAAGGACGACTTCTTCAACAAGCCCGAAGAACGCCAGCCCCGCACCAAGGACTTCCTCAACAAGATCCTGCAGCACTGAGGCCCGCCGCGCTGCACGCGCCCGGAAAAAAGCCCCGCCAGGGCCATGCCAGTCAGCTCAACCCTGACTGGCATTTTTTTGTCAGGTACTTGCCGCATTGCCGTGTCGATGGCGTCACTTCGCACGAGGCGCTGCGATGCCGCGCCATGCGGTGGCTGCACAAAGTGGTGAGCCTGATCCCGCAAGTGCTGGGACAGGAGGCAAGAATGAGAAGCTCAGCGCATCAGTCTTGTGTTGGAAAAGCGCATAAGTCGTGCAATGATAGGACAAGAAAATCTTGTGTTCGTAAATCACGAAACGCTTGTCACCATGCCTTCCCCGAATGAAAAGCTGGCTCAATCCCTTGAGATCCTGCACGCCTTGGAGCCTGCGCGCGCCCTGCCTGCAAAGGCGCTCACACGCGTCCACCGGGAACGACTGAGGGACGCGGGCTTTCTCAGTGAGGTGGTGAAAGGCTGGTACATCCAAACGCGACCGAACGAGAGTCTGGGCGACAGCACCGCTTGGTTTTCGAGCATGCGCGAGTTCATTGCTGGCTACTGCAGCGAACGATTTGGGGAGGCGTGGCACATTGGGCCGGAGCAGTCACTCCTGATGCAGTCTGGTGAGCGCTCGCTTCCCCTGCAGGTGCAGGTCTGGTCACCAGCGGCAGGCAACCAGTCTCTGACCCTGCTGCACGGGACCTCGCTCTTCCTGTACAAAGCCCCTCGACTGCATCCCGCCCGGCCGATGGAAGACGCGGGGGGCTTGCGCCTGATGGATTTGGAGAGCGCCCTGGTCGCTGTCGGCCCCTCGTTTTTTACCCAGCAAACGTTGGCGGCAACGATTGCCCTGCGAAGCCTGCCTGAAGCCAGCAAGCTCATTCGAATCCTGCTTGAGGGCTCTCACTCTGTGATTGCAGGAAGACTGGCAGGTGCTCTTCGGGTGTTGGGCAGCCCTGAAATGGCCGATGAGATCGTGCAAACGATGAGGTCTGCCGGTTACACGGTCGTTGAGGCCAATCCTTTCGAGAAGCCCGTGAGTTCAATGCCGGGTGGCCGCCCCGAAACGCCGTATGTGCAACGTATTCGGCTCTTGTGGGCGGACATGCGCCATGCCGTCATAGAGACTTTGCCTGCACCAGCCGAGGTGCCGCACGACGTCATGCAAGTGTTGGCGGACGTCGAGGCCCGCTACGTCACTGATGCCTACCACTCGCTCTCCATTGAGGGCTACCGTGTGACAACAGACCTCATTGAGAAGGTTCGGCAGGGGAACTGGGCTCCAGACGGAGATGACCGGGGAGACCGGGACGCCATGGCTGCTCGTGGTTACTTTGAGGCTCACCATGCAGTCAAGGAGTCCATTGGCCTCATGGTCAAAGGGCAGAACCCTGGGGAGGTGCTGCGCAAGTCACACAGTGCGTGGTACCGCGCGCTCTTCGCGCCCAGCGTTCAAGCGGGTGTTCTGAAGCCTCAAGACCTTGCAGGCTATCGAAACGGTCCGGTTTTCATTCGCGGTGCGCTGCACGTTCCTCTGTCCAAGGAGGCCGTGCGCGAGACCATGCCGGTCCTGTTCGAGCTCATCTCGACAGAGGAGCACCCCGCCGCCAGGGCTGTTCTGGCCCACTTCCTGTTCGTGTACATCCATCCTTACATGGACGGAAATGGACGCCTGGGAAGATTCTTGATGAACGCGCTGCTGGTCAGCGGCGGATACCCCTGGACCATCGTTCCATGGGAGCAACGCAAGGCCTACATGAGTGCGCTCGAACAGGCCAGCACGCATCGCGACATCCTGCCATTTGCCGAAATCATCGGTCAGCTCATTGCCGAGCAGCGAGAACATCCGCTGGCGCGACCCGCCCGTTGAAGGTTCGATAGCGGCCCCCCAGGTGGGGGCCGCCCGCGATCACTTGCGTGCAGCGATCGACTTTTCGGCCTGGTTCACCAGGTCGGCACCGATGGTGTTCTTCCACTTGTCATACACAGGGCGGGTGGCCTTCACAAAGGCTTCGCGCTCGGCCGGGCTGAGCTGGGTCACCGTGACGCCATGGCCTGCGATCTCCTTGAGCAGGGGCTTGTCGGTCTCGACCAGGCCCTTGCGGGCCAGGGCGGTTTCTTCCTTGCCGGCATCGATGGCGGCCTGGCGCACGATCTCGCGGTCGGCCGGGGTCCAGGAGTTCCAGATGTCCTTGTTGACCACGAAGACCAGCGGGTCGCAGATGTAGCCCCACATCGTCACGTACTTCTGGCCCACGGTGTGCAGCTTGGCGGCGGTGAAGATCGAGATCGGGTTTTCCTGGCCGTCCACCGCGCCGCTGGCGAGCGCGGGCTGGGCATCGGCCCAGCTCATCTGGGTGGGGTTGGCACCCAGGGCGCTGAAGGTGTCCAGGAACAGGGGCGAGCCCACCACGCGGATCTTCAGGCCCTTGAGGTCTTCAGGCTTCTTGATCGGCAGCTTGGAGGTCGAGATCTCGCGGTAGCCGTTCTCGCCCCAGGCCAGGGGCACCACGCCGGCCTGATCCAGCACCTTGAACAGGTTCTTGCCCACTTCGCCCTGGGTCAGCGAGTCCACGGCCGCATAGTCGGGCATCAGGAAGGGCAGCGAGAACAGGTTGAGCTGCTTGACCTGGGGCGACCAGTTGATGGTCGAGCCCACGGCCATGTCGATCACGCCCTGGCGCAGGGCGCTGAATTCACGCGTCTGGTCGCCCTGGATCAGCGACACGCCCGGGTAGAGCTTGATGTTGATGCGACCCTGGGTGCGTTCACGCACCTTGTTGGCCCAGATCTCGCCACCCTTGCCCCAGGGGAAGGCCGGGCCCAGCACCAGGGACATGCGGTATTCGGACTTGTAGTTCTGCGCCGAGGCCGTGCCCGGCAGCGCGGCCAGGGCCAGGCTGCCCACGGCCAGCGCCAGCAGCGAGCGCTTGAAAGTCTGGAAAGTGTTTTTCGTCATGAAGGTCTCCTTGGGTCGAATCGGTAGGGAACGAAATCGGAATCGAAATCTGAGTGGCTGGGTGCGCTCAATAGCCCATCTGCCGCGGCAGCCACAGGGCCAGCTCGGGGAAGGCAATCACCAGCACCATGATGAGGAACATCGAGAACAGCATCCAGCCCACCCATTGCACGGTCTCTTCCATGCGCACCTTGGCGATGCGGCAGGACACCATCAGGTTGACCGCCAGCGGCGGGGTGAACTGGCCCAGTGCCACCTTCAGCGTCAGGATGACGCCGAACCACACCGGGTCCCATTTGTAGTACTGCACGATGGGCAGCAGCAGGGGCACGAAGATCAGGAAGATCGACACCCCGTCCAGGAACATGCCCACGGTGATCAGCAGCAGGATCAGCAGCGCCAGCACGCCATATTCACCCAGGCCCGAGTTCACGATGGCACGGGTCACCGGGTCGATGATGCCCAGCGTGGACAGCGAGTAGGCAAAGATGCCGGCCAGCGACACCACGATCAGGATCACTGCCGACAGCTCACCCGACTCGCGCAAGATGACGAACAGGTCGCGGAATCGGATCGTGCGGTGGATGAACATGCCCACGAACAAGCCGTAGAACACGGCCACCACGGCCGCCTCGGTCGGGGTGAACCAGCCCGCGCGCATGCCGCCCAGGATCAGCACCGGGGCCGCCAGGCCCCACACCGCTTCGCGCAGGCTCTTCCAGAAGGCGGGGCGCGGCAGGCTCGATTCGAGGGCGCCCATCTTGTGCCTGCGGGCCATCCACACGGCCGGCACGATCAGGGCCAGGCCAGCCAGCACGCCGGGCACCATGCCGGCGGCAAACAGGGCCGGCACCGAAGCCCCTGGCACCAGCACCGAGTACACGATGAAGGCCACCGAGGGCGGGATCAGGATGTCGGTGGCCGCTGCGGCGCCCACCACGCTGGCCGAAAAGCTGGCCGGGTAGCCGGCGCGCGACATGGCCGCAATCATCACGCCGCCCACAGCGGCGGCATTGGCCGGGCCCGAGCCCGAGATGCCGCCCAGGAACATGGCCACGGCAATCGCCACCAGGGGCAGCATGCCGGGGCCGCGGCCCACGATGGCCACCGCAAAGTTGACCAAGCGCAGGGCCACGCCCGAGCGGTCGAAGATCGAGCCCACCAGCACAAACATCGGGATCGCCAGCAGCGGGTACTTGCCCAGGCCGGCATAGAAGTTCTGCGGCACGGCCAGCAGGCCGAACCATTGGGCGTCCAGGTTGGCCGCCGCGATGGCGGCGGCACCGGCCAGGCCCAGCGAGGCCCCGATGGGCACGCCGGCCAGCATCATGGCCAGGAAGGCGATGAACAGCAGGGTGGCGATCATGCTTGCGCCTCCACCTCGGCCACGGCACCGCGCAGGCGGCGCAGGAACAGGCCAAAGGCCCGCAGGCTGATGGCTGCCGAGATGATCGGCATCCACATCGAATACCACCACTGCGGCACCCCGATGCCGGGCGAGGTTTCGCCGAAGCGGTAGTCGTCCCACACCACGCGCACGCTCAGCACGGCGATCACGCCGAACAGCAAGGCCACCATCAAGGCGCCAAAGCAGGCCAGGCCGCGCCGACGCGCCATCGAGCCGCTGTCCGAGAAATACTCGATGCGGATGTGGCGGTCGCGCGCCACCGCGGCCGAGCCGGCCACCAGGGCCAGCACGATCATCAGAAAGACCGAGAACTCCTCGGTCCAGGCAAACGACGAGTTGGTGAAGTAGCGCACCAGCACATTGGCAAAGGTGATCAGGGCCAGGGCCGCCATGATCAGCACGGTCAGCCAGTCTTCGATGGCCAGGGGCACGCGCGTGGGTTCGTCGGCCTCGGGCTCGGGCAGGGCGGCAGGGTCAAGCTCGGGCGGCTTGGCAGAAGAAGAGGACATGGTGGGCAACAGGGTTGGCAAAGGAACGCAGGAGCGCGGCACGGATGGAGCGCGGCAGAGGGCCAGTTCGCTGCAGGGCCCGGATAACAGCCTCGGCGACGACCGCGGGCCATGGTAGCGGTGAATCCACCAGGCGCACATCGGTATTATCGTCTTACCATTTGTAGCGTCTTGTGCCCGTTGGCACCCCGGAGACCCGGGGTGCATTCCGCGCCATTTACAGGTTGATACACCGGAGCGGCCTTCCGCTTCTAAGATACCGGTCCATGAATCCGATCCGACTTCACCCCTTGCGCCGTGGCGTTCCCGCCGCAGACCCCCGAGCCCGGTGATTCGTTCGTTCCTTTGGCTGAATCGCCGGGCCTCCAGTGCGGCCTGGCCTTGAGGCCCAGCCGCCAGCCACCGAGCCGGCCGGTCCACGCCGGTTTTTTTGCCTGAGCGAACTGACCATGGATTCCAAACCCTCTGTTTCCCGACCCTTGTCGGCCGCCGAACACCGCGTGCTGACCGAACTTGACGAGGTGCGCCTGCGCCGCCTGCGTGAGCGCCAGCCCCTGCCCGAACCGCTGGCCAGCGCCCTGGCCACCGTGCTGGACGAATCCGATGTCGTGCCCTCGCGCGACATCCCGCCCGGCGTGGTGACCATGCAATCCCGCGTGACCGTGCAACCCGTCGATGGCGGCCCCACCCAGCTCATCACACTGGCCTACCCGGCCGAGGCTCAACCCGACAAGGGCCAGTTGTCGGTGCTGTCGCCCGTGGGCCTGGCCCTGCTGGGCTGGCCGGTGGGCCAGCAGGTGCAGTGGCAAACCCCGGACGGCCGCGAGGCCTGCTGGGTCATTGTGTCCATCGAGTACCAGCCCGAGGCGGCGGGGCATTTCACGGTCTGAGCCGGCAGGCCGGGGACGGGGCAGGGGCCGGTACACGCGGCCCCTGTCGCAGGAATGCGAAAATCCCCGCCCATGACCGACCTCCTCAAGATCACCCGCCCCGACGACTGGCACCTCCACGTGCGCGATGGCGACGCGCTGAACACCGTGGTGCCGCACACGGCCGCCCAGTTCGGGCGCGCCATCATCATGCCCAACCTCAAGCCCCCGGTGACCACGGCCGAGCAGGCCCTGGCCTACCGCGACCGCATCCGCGCCGCCGTGCCGGCCGGCATGAGCTTCGAGCCGCTGATGACGCTGTACCTGACCGACAAGCTGCCGCCCGAAGAAATCGCGCGTGCCAAGGCGGCCGGTGTGGTGGCCTGCAAGCTCTACCCCGCAGGCGCCACCACGAACAGCGATGCTGGCGTGACCGATCTGCGCAAGATCTATCCCACCCTGGAGGCCATGCAGCGCGAGGGCCTGCTGCTGCTGGTGCACGGCGAGGTCACCTCGTCCGACATCGACCTGTTCGATCGCGAAGCCGTGTTCATCGAGACCCAGCTGATCCCGCTGCGCCGCGACTTCCCGGAACTCAAGATCGTGTTCGAGCACATCACCACCCGCGAAGCCGCCCAGTACGTGCAGGCGGCCGACCGCTTCACCGGCGCCACCATCACCGCCCACCACCTGCTGTACAACCGCAACGCCATCTTCACCGGCGGCATCCGCCCGCACTACTACTGTCTGCCCGTGCTCAAGCGCGAAACCCACCGCCAGGCCCTGGTGGAAGTGGCCACCGGTGGCAACCCCCGCTTCTTCCTGGGCACCGACAGCGCGCCGCACCCGGCCCACCTGAAGGAACACGCCACCGGTTGTGCCGGCTGCTACACCGCGCACGCCGCCATCGAGCTGTATGCCGAGGCCTTTGACCGCGTGGGCCGGCTGGATCAGCTGGAAGCCTTCGCCAGCTTCAACGGGGCCGACTTTTACGGCCTGCCGCGCAACACCGGCCACATCACCTTGAAGCGCGAAAGCTGGACCCCGCCCGAAAGCTTCACCTTCGGCCAGGCCGAACTCAAGCCGCTGCGCTCTGGCGAAGCCCTGCCTTGGCGCCTGGTCTGATCGACATCGACTGGGAGGCCCCCTGGCTGGCCCCCTGGCGCGCTGTGGGCGAGCCTCTGGCCGCCACGGCGCTGGCCGGGGCTTCGGTGGCGGATGGGCTCAACCAGGCCGCCCTGGCGGCCGGGCTGGCATGCCGCTTCCAGCCGCAGACCCAGGCCTCCGGTGCCGCCGCCTATGAGCAGGGCATCCACGAACAGGGCCTGGTGCCCACCCGCGACAACCTGCACGACTTCTTCAATGGCCTGTGCTGGCTGCACTGGCCACAGGCCAAACAGCAGCTCAACCGCCTGCACGTGAATGAGCTGGCCCGCCCAACTCCAACTCCAACCCCGGGTCCGGCCAGCGGGCGCTCTTTGCGCGGGCCGGTGCGCGACGCCCTGACCGTCTTTGACGAGAACGCCGCCTTGCTGCAGGCCCCCGACCCGCTGTGGCAGGCCTTGCAGGAGCGCCGCTGGGCCGATCTGTTCGGGCCCTTGCGGCCCTTGTGGGGTGAGGCTCGGCTGCTGTTGTTTGGCCACGCCCTGCTGGAGCAGCTGGTGTGCCCCTACAAGGCCATCACAGCCCATGTCTGGCGGGTGCCGAGCGAGTGCGACTTCCGACCCCCGACCCTGGACGCCTGGCTGGCGGCCGATCTGACCCCGGCCAAGCTGGCCACCAAGCCTTTCGCGCCGTTGCCGGTGCTCGGCGTGCCGGGCTGGTGGGCCGCCAACGAGGTGCCCGGCTTTTACCAGGACAGTTGGGTGTTCCGGCCTGCCCGCAAGCGCCTGCTGGAGTCCGGTCCGGGCCCGGTGCACCACACCGGTGCAGCCCATGCGCAAGCCCAGACGCATTGAACGCCCGGCCAGAGTCATTGCACCGGAACTTTTCCCACTAAGATCCGTCTTCGGATCAAGGCCTGCGCAGGCCTGCACAAAGCACCACACAACAAAGCACATTGCGCAAGGGCCCGGGGAGCCGGTGGACCGCCTGATGGGCGGCCCGGTCTCCAAGACCTGTCCGACAACCCTAGATGGAGCTTTGATGAAACGTATTCTTTTGCTGGTGCTCACCAACGTGGCCGTGGTCGTGGTGCTGGGCATCGTGGCCAGCCTGCTGGGCGTGAACCGCTACCTCACGGCCAATGGCCTCAACCTCGGCGCGCTGCTGGGCTTTGCCCTGATCATGGGCTTTGGCGGCGCCTTCATTTCGCTGCTGATCAGCAAGCCCATGGCCAAGTGGACCTCGGGCGTGCGCGTGATCAACCAGCCCCAGTCGCCCGACGAGGCCTGGATCGTCGACACCGTGCGCCGCTTTGCCGACAAGGCCGGCATCGCCATGCCCGAGGTGGGCATCTACGAAGGTGAGGCCAATGCCTTCGCCACCGGCGCCTTCAAGAACTCGGCCCTGGTGGCGGTGTCCACCGGCCTGCTGCAAGGCATGACGCGTGAAGAGGTCGAAGCCGTGATCGGCCACGAAATCGCCCACGTGGCCAACGGCGACATGGTCACCATGACCCTGATCCAGGGCGTGATGAACACCTTTGTGGTGTTCCTGTCGCGCGTCATCGGCTATGCCGTCGACAGCTTTCTGCGCAAGGGCGACGACGAACGCTCGGGCCCGGGCATCGGCTACATGATCACCACCCTCGTGCTCGACATCCTGCTGGGCTTCCTGGCCTCGATGATCGTGGCCTGGTTCTCGCGCCAGCGCGAGTTCCGTGCCGATGCCGGCGCAGCCCAGCTGATGGGGCGCAAGCAGCCGATGGTGCATGCCCTGGCCCGTCTGGGCGGCATGGTGCCCGGCGAGCTGCCCAAGAGCGTGGCCGCCATGGGCATCACCGGCAGCCTGGGCAAGCTGTTCTCCACCCACCCCCCGATCGAAGAGCGCATCGCGCGCCTGCAGGCCAGCTGATCCTTCTGGATCCTCTGCCGGCTCATCACAGGGCCTGGGCGCCTGCCTTGTCCCATTGCGCCGGGTCCAGCCGCCAGCGGGCCCGCGGGGCCCGCAGTGCATGGGCTTCGCGGTAGGCCGATGGCGTGCACCCGCTGTGGCGGGCAAACACCCGCCGGAAGGCATGGGGGTCGCTGTAGCCGCAGGCCAAGGCGATGGTGGGCACGCTTTCCAGGGTGATCTCCAGCATCACCCGGGCCCGGGCGCAGCGCATCCGGTGCAACTGGTCCAGCGGGCTGCGCCCCAACTCCTGGCGGAAATGCCGCAGCAGGGTGCGCGGGCTCACCGCTGACGCGGCAGCCAAGGTGGCCAGGTCGTAGGGCGCCTCCAGGTGCTGCTCCAGCCAGGCTATGGCCCGCGCCAGGGTGCTGTCGCGGGTCTTGCGGATCTGGGCGCTGGCCTGGGCCGCGGCCCGGCTGCGCTCGGGGTCGAACTCGAAGGCCGGGCGGCACAACTGGGCCAGACCGGGCCCGGCGCTGTGCTCCAGCAGGGCGCAGACCAGCCCGCCCAATTGCTCGGCACCGGCCGCGCTGAACCAGGGCGCCTCGGCCACGCAGGCCCGATCGGCCACCAGCACCACTTCCGGATGCTCGTCTCGAAACGCCGACGCGTAAAACCAGGGCAGCACCAGTGCTCGGCCCGCAGCCCGCCCGGTGGCGGCGGCCAGCCAGGCGCTGTTGCCTTGACAGGCCAGCAGGCCGCCAGCGTCCAAGGCCTGGCACAGCGCCGTCACCAGAGCGCCCTGTCCCTTGACCAGGCCGCGCACGCTGGGGATGTCGGTCGCGTGCATGGGGGGCAGGAACACGGCGTGTTGAACCGCGCCTTGTCCGGTGGGTGGGGCGCTGCCCAGGTAGTCCTCGAAGCGAGAGGCCAGGGTGACGGGCACCGGGTGTGTGGTGGCCTTCGAGGCCGCTGGCGGCCAGGCGCCGCCTTCGGCCGTGAGCAGTCGCCAGCTGATGGGGGGCGCCAGGGCGCCCAGGCGAAGCTGGGCCAGCATGCGCGCCGTGCGCAGCAGATCGATCAGCGTCAGGGCGCTGCCCAGCGTGGCCTGGGGCAGCAGCGGAATGTCCACATGCAGGCCCTGGCGAGGCGACAGGGCGGTGGTCGGCGCAGGGGGGCGGGTGGGGGTGGACGGCATGGTTTCGCGATGAGACGGTGATTGCTGCGGCGGCAGCTCGGTCGGTGGCTATTTTGGCTGTAGCAATGGCGATTTCAGCACCCTCTGTGTGACACAAGCCGCCCTAGCATGGATGTTTTCCAACAGCCCAAGGCGAAACCCCCATGAAACTGCGTTCACCGTCTTCGTTCCGTCGTGCCGCCCAGGCGGCTGCCTCCAGTGCCCTGCTGGTCCTGGCCTCGGCCGCTCAGGCCCAGGGGGTGGATGCCCCCACGCTGCAGGCGCTGGATGCGCAGATCGCCAAGGTGTCGCCCCAACTGGTGGCTTGGCGGCGCGACATCCACGCCCACCCCGAGTTGTCGGGGCAGGAGCGGCGCACGGCGGCCCTGGTGGCCGAGCACCTGCGTGGCCTGGGGCTGAGTGTGCAGACCGGGGTCGGTGGCACCGGCGTGGTGGCCACCCTGCAAGGCGCCCACCCGGGCAAGCTGGTGGCGCTGCGCGCCGACATGGACGCGCTGCCCGTGCCCGAAGGCACGGGCCTGCCCTTTGCCTCTCAGGTGAAGGCGCAGTACCAGGGCAAGGAGGTGCCGGTGATGCACGCCTGCGGGCACGATGGCCACACCGCCATCCTGATGGGTGTGGCCCAGATCCTGGTGGGCATGAAGGACCAGATCCACGGCTCGGTGCGCTTCATCTTCCAGCCCGCCGAAGAAGGTGCTCCGAGCGAGCCGGATGCCAAGGGCGTCTCGCCCAGCTTTGGCGCCAAGGCCATGATCGAGCAGGGCGTGCTCAAGGACGTGCAGGCCATCTACGGCCTGCACCTCGTGGCCAACATCCCGCTGGGTGTGGCGGGCTACCGCAGCGGCCCGCTGATGGCCAGTGCCGACGATATCCACATCGATGTGCAGGGCCGCGGGGCGCATGGTTCGGCGCCCTGGGCCGGGGTCGACCCCATCGTGGCGGCCAGCCAGGTGGTGCTGGGGCTGCAGACCGTGGTGAGCCGCCAACTCAACATCAGCGA
>Ga0208269_100150_pt1 | contig 50134 bp, 44 predicted proteins | sample LakWasMe88_LOW11_2_FD_183912 | JGI IMG/M metagenome (GOLD analysis project Ga0208269, IMG submission 183912) | Freshwater sediment methanotrophic microbial communities from Lake Washington under simulated oxygen tension - Sediment Metagenome... | ecosystem: Environmental > Aquatic > Freshwater >...
ATGCTGCAGAACATGATGAACTCGCTCATCGAGCATGAAGTCATCAAGACCACCGTTCCCAAGGCCAAGGAACTGCGCCGCGTGATCGAGCCCATGATCACCCTGGCCAAGGTTGACACTGTGGCCAACCGTCGTCTGGCTTTTGACCGTCTGCGCGACCGCGACAGCGTCACCAAGCTGTTCAACGACCTGGGCAAGCGCAACAGCGCTCGTCCTGGTGGTTACACCCGAATCCTGAAGATGGGCTACCGCGTGGGCGACAACGCTCCGATGGCCCTGGTGGAGTTGGTTGAACGTGCTGAAGCAAATAATTCTGCCGAAGCCGCTCAAGCAGCTGCAGAATAAGTTATAATTCCATCTTGCCGCGCGATGGAGCAGTCTGGTAGCTCGTTGGGCTCATAACCCAAAGGTCGGAGGTTCAAATCCTTCTCGCGCAACCAATACAAAGCAACTCCTCAGAGTTGTTTGCAAAAAGCCCACTTCGGTGGGCTTTTTTGTTTTCTGGCGTTCCATCGTGAGATGGCGTGCCCCGATCTTTGGTGATGGCGCTTCGGGGATCTTCTTTGCCAGTGTTGCCGGGATGTGGTGAACCGCCTGCGAGCGGGGATGGGCTTATTGCGATGCCATGGCGGTCGTTGCGACCCGCGCCATGTAGGGTTCGAAATACGTCAGATCGGGGCCCTGCCAGCCCGGCACTTTGGCCTGGTCGTCATAGCGGCGAAGGCGCACCGCTTCGGCGGCATGCGCTTGGGTGATGAAGCGTGCGGCCTCTTCGGCGCTGAAAGCACCGCCTTGCAGCGCCAGGCTGGCCTTGGATGCAGGTGACAAACCGGCTTCATAGCCCGCCTCTGTGGCGCACAGAAAGCGCTTGGCGTCCACATGCAGTCGAATCGGCGCCAGCACCGACTCCGGGAAGGTGCCCCGCAGAAACGGCAGAACCACGAACTGATGCAGTTCATCGCGGCTGTTGTCGGGCTCATCGACACCGTCGCGCTCGGCCACGATCAAATGCCCGAGGTCGTGCAGCAGCGCTGCCACGATGGTCTCCGGGCTTTCCTCGGCTTGCTCTGCCAAGGCGGCGGATTGCAGGGCGTGCTGCAGTTGCGACACCGCCTCCTCGCCATATTGGGCGTTGCCCCTGCGCAGCAACAGAGCAGAGATATCGGGCAGGCTCAGGGACACTTTGGGCTCCAATCACGCGAGGGTTCATCAGGTTTTCGCAGGGTGCCCGTCTTCCCCTTCCAGTTCATCACCGGATGGATCGGGGGACATGCAAAAACGGGCTAAGCCTTCAGGCTAGAGTCCTTGCGTGAAGCCCCAATGACGCCCCACCTTCAGCGCCCTCATTCGTTGCCGCCAGCATTGCCCGCTTCATTTCATGTAGAAGCCTGCGGTACTCAGAGCGGGTGCGTCACAAGTTTGAACTCCGGGTCTTCCGGAAACGCCTTCACGCTGAAGCCCAGGCCGCGCATCAGTTTGAGCATGGGCTGATTGTTTGCCAGCACCAGTCCATCAATCTCGCTGAGCCCTTTCTCGCGCGCCACGTCCATGATGCATTCCATCAGCCGCGAGCCCAGCCCCTTGCCGTTGAAGTCATCGGCCACCACCAGCGAGAACTCGCAGCTGGTCTGGTCCGGGTTGGTGATGTAGCGCGAAACGCCCACGATGCGCTCTGTTTCGCTGATCTCACCCTCGGCGTTGGCTGTGCGCTCCTTCACCACGGCTACGAGGGCCATTTCCCGGTCATAGTCGATCAGGGTGAAGCGGGCCAGCATCTGCGGGGGCAACTCCGCCATCGATGACACAAAGCGGAAATAGCGGCTTTCCTGCGACAGGTGGTGCATCAAGTCCTGCAGCATCTGGGCGTCGTCGGGGTGAATCGGCCGCACTGTGTACTCCCCGCCACCGCGCAATGGCAGCACCTGCTCGTAGCGCGCAGGGTAAGGCAGGATGGACAGGTGGTGGTAATTGCTCAGTCGCCCGCTGGCAGCCTGCGGGGCGCTGTCGATCACGATGCGGGCATCCACCGCCACGGCACCGCTCTCGTCGACGATGATGGGGTTGATGTCCATCTCCCGCAACTGGGGCAGCTCACACACCATTTCGGACACGCGCAACAACACTTGCTCCAACGCGTCACGGTCTGCTGCCGTGGCACCGCGCCACTCACCCAGGGTTTCGGCCACCCGGGAGCGGTCGATCATGCGCCGGGCCAGAAACAGGTTCAGCGGGGGCAATTCCATCGCGCGGTCGTCGATCAGCTCGATCATCGTGCCGCCGGCGCCAAAGGTGATCACGGGGCCGAAGGGTGCGTCGGTCACCAGGCCCACGCAGATCTCTCGGCCACGCCGGTTGCGCGCCATCCGTTGCACCGTCACGCCGTTGATGCGGGCCTGGGGCAGCAGGCGGGTCACGCGCTCGATCATGTCGCTGTAGGCGTCGCGGGCGGCCGAGCCGCTCATGATGTTGAGCACCACGCCTTGCACGTCGGATTTGTGGCTGATGTCGGGCGAGTCGATCTTCAAAGCCACCGGAAACCCCAGTTGGGTGGCGATCATCATGGCCTCGGTGGCACTGCGGGCCAGCAGTGTTTCGGTCACCGGGATGTGGAAGGCCGACAGCAGCGTCTTCGATTCCATCTCGGTCAGCACCTTGCGGCGCTCGGCCAGCACGCTTTCGATGACCAGCCGCGCGCCCTCGATGTCGGGCTTGGCCAGGGTGGACAGCGGGGGCGGCGTCTGCTGCAGCAATTGCTGGTTCTGGTAGAAGGCCGCCAGGTTGCCAAACGCGCCCACGGCCGCCTCGGGGGTGCGAAAGCTCGGGATCGAGGCCTCGTTCAGGATGGCACGCGCAGGCACCACCGATCGATCCCCCATCCAGCAGGCCAGCACCGGTTTGCCCAACTTGGGCTTGAGCGCCGCCACGGCCTGCGCGATGGCGCTGGTGTCCATGCCCACCTTGGGCGAGCAGATCACCAGCACACCATCCACCTCGCGGTCTTTGTGCGCCGCCTCGATGGCCGCTGCGTAGTGCTCGGGGCCCGCTTCTTCGGACAGATCGATCAGATCGGTCAGCGAGGCCAAAGCCGGCAGTTGGGGCTTCAGGGCCTGCACGGTCTCGTGCGAGAGCTTGGCCAGATGCAGGTGGATTTCATTCACCCAGTCGGCCGCCAGCACGCCCGGCCCGCCGCCGTTGGTCACGATCGCGAGGCGCTTGCCCACCGGCCGGTAGCGCGAGGCCAGGCACTTGGCCGCCGAGAACAACTGCACAAATGAACGCACCCGCACCGCGCCGGCGCGGCGCAGGGCGGCGTCAAACACGTCGTCGCTCCCCACGATGGCGCCGCTGTGGGTTTGGGCGGCTTCATTGCCGGCGGGCTTGCGGCCCGCCTTCAGCACCACCACCGGCTTGGCGTTGGCGGCCGAGCGCAGCGCACTCATGAAGCGGCGGGCGTTCGAGATCCCCTCCAGGTAGACGATGATGCTGTGCGTCTTGGCGTCGTTGGCCAGAAAGTCCAGCACATCGGCCATGTCGAGCACGGTGTTGGGCCCCAGCGACACCACGGTCGAAAAGCCCACCGCGTTGTTGCTGGCCCAGTCCAGCATCGAGGCCGTCAGGGCGCCAGATTGCGAGATCAGCGCCAGCGAGCCGGCGCGGGCCAGGCCGCCACTGGCGCTCGCATTGAGTTGCAGCGAGGGGCGTTGAAAGCCCAGGCAATTGGGCCCCAGCAGGTGAATGCCTTCGCGGCGGGCAATCTTCTTCAACTCGGCTGCCTTGTCGGCGCTGATGCCGGTCGAGATCAACAAGGCAGCTTTGCAGCTCAGCCGTGCCGCCAATTCGAGGGCCGCGTTCATGTCCTGCGCCGGCAGGGCGATGATGGCCAGGTCGGCCACGGTCTGGGCCAGGTCGGCCAGGGTGCCCGTGGTGTGGATGTCAACAAACTGCAGGGTGCCCGAAAAGCGTTGGGCCTTCAGCGCTTCCAGCAAGGCCTGGTTGAGCGCCGACGTGGCCTCGCCCGTCTCCGCCGGGTTGGCAAAGACCACGATGGATTCAGGAGAGAACAGGGGGGTGAGGTAGTGTTTGTCCATGGTCTTCAATCGGCGCCGATCAGCACCTTCACGTGGGCCCCGGCACTGCGTGCCAGGGGGCTGAGCACATAGCCACCTTCAAGGCAGGAGATGACACGGCCCTGACAATGGCGCCGTGCCACCGCCATCAATTGCTGTGTCACCCATTCATAGTCGGATTCCAACAGGGCCAGATTGCCCATGTCGTCGTCGCGGTGACCGTCAAAGCCGGCCGAGATGTAAATCAGTTGGGGCCGGAAGGCCTCCAGCGCCGGCAGCCAGCGCTGCGTCACCGCTTCGCGAAAGGCCTCGCTGCCCGAGCGCGAGGGCAGGCCCACATTCACCATGCCGGGGCGTTTGTCGTCCCCATCGGGGAAGGGGTACAGGCCTTTTTCATAAATCGAGCACATCAGCACGCGCTCGTCATCACGCAGGATGTCTTCGCTGCCGTTGCCGTGGTGCACATCAAAGTCGATCAGGGCCACGCGCTCCAGCCCGTGCACATCCAGCGCATGGCGCAGGCCCACTGCCACGTTGTTGAAAAAGCAAAAGCCCATGGCGGTGCGGTACTCCGCGTGGTGTCCGGGCGGCCGCACGCAGCAAAAGGCCGCGCTCACCTCACCGCCCAGCACCAGGTCCGTGGCCTGCACCGCCGCACCGGCGGCGCGCAGCGCGGCCGTCACCGTGAAAGGGTTCATGCTGGTGTCCGGGTCCACCGGGTGGTAGCCCTCGGTGGGCGAGGCCGCCAGAATTTCGCTCACATACAGCGAGGAGTGGGCCCGTCCCAATTGCTCTTCGGTGGCCAGCGGGGCGTCGTAGGGCAGCATGTAGTCCAGCAGGCCCTTGATGAGCAGGTGGTCATGGATGGCGGCCAGCCGCTCGGGGCATTCCGGGTGGTGGGGGCCCATCTCATGACGGGAACAGTCGGTGTGGGTGATGTACGCTGCCAGCAAAACGGTCTCCATCGGAGACCGGCACATCCGGCCTCTCTTTGTTACCACTTTAGGCCCCGCCGGGCGACAAAGACTTGACTTGAGGCAACTCTTGCTGACTTCGCCGATGCACGCCACAGGGATGACCCTGGCCCAGGGCGCCGTCCGGCACGCGGCTCACTCCGTGGTGCTGGGGCTCCAGAAGGCCTGCTGCACGTAGCTCTCGTTCTTCAGGCGGGCCACCAGCCCGTCCAGCTCGCTGCCGTCGACCGAGGTGGCCGACAAGGTGGCTTCAATCTCCACCTCATGTTCGCCAAAGGCGTGCACGGCCAGGTCGCGCACAGGGTGGTGCAGTTGCTCCAGCAACGTGTGCAACTGCGACATGGCCAGCTTTTGATGCTCGCGCGGCGCAATCACATAGACCGTGCAACTCACCTCCACCGAGGCCGTGCCCATGGGTTGGCGGTTGATGCGGTTCACCACCGGGCGCAGCAAGGTGTTGGCCGCCAGCACGAACAGCGTGCCGACAAAAGACTCCACCACCAGATCGGCCCCGGCGCAGGCCCCCACCGCGGCCGAGGCCCACAAGGTGGCCGCGGTGTTCAGCCCGCGCACGCTGCCCTCCTCGCGCATGATCACGCCGGCGCCCAGAAAGCCGATGCCCGACACCACATAGGCCACCACCCGCACGGCGCCATCGCTGCCTCCCAGGCGGTTGGCCATGTCGACAAAGATCGCCGCCCCCACAGCCACCAGCACATTGGTGCGCAGGCCGGCGGTGCGCTGGCGGTATTGCCGCTCCAGGCCGATCAGTCCGCCCATGACAAAAGCGGCACTCAGGCTCAACACCGAGTCGGCGAGAGAGGCGAGGTTGATGTTCTGCAGGGCTTGCATCGGCGGGCGTCCGTTTGGCTTTGGGGTGGCCCATTTTGCCGTGGTGACGTGTCGGCGGCATGGCAGGTGTACGTAGTTTTGCGCGGGTCTCAGGTCAGTCTTTGGTCAGCTGCCTCTCCTTACAGTCCAGCACGAAATGCGGCGACCCCCCTTGGTCGTTGACGGCTTGAGAAGAGGTTCAGTGATGGCAAAGCAAGAAAAGCGTGGGCGCTCTGTGCGGCACGAAGGGCGTATCAGCCCGGTCATGGGTCTGATCGTGGGGCTGGTGCTGTTGGCCGCCGCAGGCGGCGCGGTCTATCTGCTCAGGGCGCCGGCGCCCACCCAGGCCGCGAGCGATAGCGCCCCGGTGCTGGCCACCCGCACCGGCGTGGATGAGCTCCAGATGGCCCCCGAACAGGTGACCGAACTCCAGGTGGGCGAGGTGAAGGCCCAACGCTTCGAGCAACAGCGCGAAGCCATCGGCATCATCGACCTCAACCAGGACAACGCCGTGCAGGTGTTCTCGCCCTACCAGGGCCGCATCGGGCAGATCGGCGTGAAAGCGGGCGATGACGTGAGCAAGGGGCAGGTGCTCTACACCGTGCAGATCCCCGACCTCGCCCAGGCCGCCTCGGCCCTGATCTCAGCCAGTGGCAACCTGCGCGTGGCCAATGAAACCCTGCGCCGCGCCCAGGCCCTGGCCGAGGCGCAAAGCATTCCGCAAAAGGAACTGCAGCAGAACCAGGCCGACCAGCAGACGGCCGATGCCGCCTACCGCGCCGCCCGCAAGACGCTCGAGCTGTTCGGCCTCAGCCCGCAGGACATCGAGGCCATCGAGGCCACCCGCAAGGTCGACACCGAGATGCCGGTGCGCAGCCCGCTGTCGGGCCGGGTCACTGCGCGCGCCGGTGCCCCGGGCCAGTTGGTGCAGCCCGGCAACAACACCGCCCCGGTGGCCGTGGCCAACCTGCAACAGCTGTGGATGGTGGCCAGCGTGCCGGAGTCCGAGCTGTCGGCCTATCAGAAGGGGCAGAGCGTCACCGTGCGCGTCTCGGCCTACCCCGACAAGAGCTTCAGCGGCAAGGTCAGCTACATCGGCGATGTGGCCGATCCGGCCACCCACCGCCTCACCTTGCGCGCCGACGTGGCCGATCCGCAGCACCTGCTCAAGGCTCAGATGCTGGCCAATTTTGTGATCCGCGTCGGCGCACCGGTTGAATCGCCCGCCGTGCCGCAAAACGCTCTGGCCCGTGAGGGCGACGGCAGCATGTCGGCCTGGGTCACCACCGATGGCCTGCGCTTCAAGCGCCGCGTGGTCCAGACCGGCCTGGTGCAAAACGGCCTGGTGCAGATCACACAAGGCCTGAGCCCGGGTGAAAAGATCGCGCGCGACAAGGGCTTGTTCCTGAGCAACCTCTACCTCATCACCACGAACTGAAAGAGGCCCTGCCGTGTTCCGTTCCTTATTGGCGTTCGTCCTGACGCGCCGCCCGGTGGTGCTGCTCGGGCTGCTGGCCTTCATGGCCGCCGGCGTGCTGGCCTTCATCAAACTCAATGTCGAGGCCTACCCCAACCCGGCCCCGGTGATTCTCGAGATCACCGCCCAGGCTCCGGGCCTGTCGGCCGAAGAGATGGAGCGCTACTACACCCGCCCCATGGAGATCGGCCTGTCCACCACCATGGGCGTGGACAACATCCGCTCCACCTCCTTCTATGGCCTGGCCTTTGTGCGCGTCACCTTCAAGTACGGCGTCGAGTACGTGCCCGCCCTGACCCAGACGGCGCTGAACCTGCAGCAGAACGTCAACCTGCCCGGCGGCGTGCAGCCGCAGATCCAGGCCTCCAGCCTGGTGGGCGAGATCCTGCGTTACCAGGTCAAGGGCCCGTCCACCTACAGCCTCACCGACCTGCGCGGCATCCAGGACTGGATCATCCAGCGCCGCTTGCTCACCGTGCCCGGCGTGGCCCAGGTGGTCACCTGGGGCGGCACCACCAAGGAATACCACGTCGAAATCAACCCCGCCAAGCTCGAAAGCTACGGCCTGACCCTGCAGCAGGTGCTCAGCGCTATCGGCAATGCCAACAGCAATGTGGGCGGGCGCAACCTCAGCGTGGGCGAGCAGTCGGTCAATGTGCGCGGCCTGGGCCTGGTGCGTGACGCCGCCGACGCGGGCAACATCGTCATCACCCAGCAAAACGGCCTGCCCGTGCTGGTCAAGGACGTGGCCTCGGTCAGCGTGGGCAGCGTGCCGCGCCTGGGCGAGGCCGGTCGCGACGCAGAGAGCGATGTCGTCACCGGCGTGGTGGTGATGAACCGCCTGCAGCAGACCAAGGACGTGATCGCCCGCGTCAAGGAGGCGGTGGACAAGCTCAACATCGATGGCAGCCTGCCGCAGGGCGTTCAACTGGTGCCCTACTACGACCGCTCCACCCTGGTCAACGTGACCACCCACACCGTCATCCACAACCTGATCTTCGGCTGCCTGCTGGTGTTCGTGATCCAGTGGATCTTCCTGGGCGATTTGCGCAGCGCGGTGATCGTGAGCGTCAACATCCCGTTTGCGCTGTTCTTCAGCATCATGATGCTGGTGCTCACGGGCGAGTCGGCCAACCTGCTGTCGCTGGGGGCGGTCGATTTCGGCATCATCGTCGACTCGGCGGTGATCCTGGTCGAGAACATCTTCCGCAACTTCCAGAAGAGCCCGCGCGAACGCATCAATGCGCTGCGCGCCATGACCCGCGGCCCGCACGGCATGGTCACCGACCCGGCCCTGGGCTGGACCCAGCGCCTGCGCATGATCTTCATGAGCTCGCTGCAGGTCGACAACTCGGTGCTGTTCTCCACCGTCATCACCATCGCGGCCTTCTCGCCGCTGTTCCTCATGACGGGGGTGGAAGGGCAGATCTTCGGCCCGATGGCCCGCACCTATGGCTACGCCCTAGCGGGCGCGCTGCTGGCCACTTTCACCGTCACCCCGGTGCTGGCCGCCTACCTGTTGCCGCGCCGCATCCAGGAGCACGAAACCCGCATCGTCGAGTTCGTGCGCAAGGCCTATGAGCCGGCCCTGCGCTGGTCGCTGCGGCATGCTCTGGCCGTGTGCATCGGCGGTGTGGTGTTTCTGATCGCGGTCGGGGTACTGGCTTCGCGCCTGGGCAGCGAGTTCCTGCCGGCGCTCGAAGAAGGCAACCTGTGGATCCGGGCCTCCATGCCGCCCACCATCTCGCTGGAGGCTGGCACTGCCAAGGCCAACCGCATGCGCGAGATCATCAAGAGCTACCCCGAGGTGATCACTGTGGTCTCGCAGCACGGCCGCCCCGACGACGGCTCGGATGCCTCGGGCTTCAACAACGTCGAGTTGTTCGCCCCGCTCAAGCCCTTTGATGAATGGCCTGCCGGCGTCAGCAAGGAGCAACTGGTGGCCGAGTTGCAGGAGAAGTTCGCCCGCGAGTTCCCGGGCGTGGGCTTCAACTTCTCGCAGTACATCCAGGACAACGTGCAAGAGGGTCTGTCGGGCGTCAAGGGCGCCAACTCCGTGAAGATCATGGGCCCCGATCTGGTCACGCTGGAGAAGCTGGCCGTCGATGTGGTCGCCGTCATGAGCAAGGTGCAAGGCACGGCCGACATCGGCATCTTCAACACCCTGGGTCAGCCCAACCTCAACATCCAGATCGACCGGCAGAAGGCGGCCCGCTATGGGCTGAACACCGGCGACGTCAACACCGCCATCCAGGCGGCCATGGGCGGCACCGTGGCCACCACGGTGCTCGAGGGCGAGCGCCAGTACGGCCTGAGCGTGCGCTACCTGTCGGCCAACCGGCGCGACCTGCAAAGCGTGCGGGACCTGCGCATCGGCTACACCACCACGGGTGGCGGCAACGCCTTCGTGCCCCTGCGCGACATCGCCGACATCACGCTCGACACCGGCGCCACCTACATCTACCACGAGCGCAACGAGCGCTACATCCCGATCAAGTTCAGCGTGCGCGACCGCGACTTGGGCAGCACCGTGTCCGAGCTGCAACAGCGTGTGGCCGCCGAGGTCAAGCTGCCCGAGGGCTACCGCATCCAGTACGCGGGCGAGTTCGAGTCGCTGCAACAGGCCAAGGCCCGCATGGGCGTTCTGATCCCCATGGCGATGGCCCTGATCCTGGTGCTGCTGTACGCCCTGTTCAGCAGCTTTGCCTACAGCCTGCTGGCGCTGGCGGCCGTGCCCTTCACCGTGGCCTGCGGCATCCTGGCCCTGTACGTGTCCGACCAGGTGATCAGCATCTCGGCCGTGATCGGTTTTGTCTCGTTGCTGGGCGTCTCCGTCATGGACGGCATCCTGATCCTGAGCTACTTCAAGGAGCTGCGCCTGGCCGGGCAGAGCGCCGAAGACGCCATCTACGAGGCCTACATCCACCGCATGCGGCCGCTGCTGATGACGGCTCTGTCGGCCTGCATCGGCCTGTTCCCGGCCGCGCTCAGCCATGGCATCGGCAGCCAGGTGCAGCGCCCGCTGGCCACCGTGGTGGTGGGCGGCATGCTGCTGGGGCCGGTGTTCCTGCTGCTGGTGGTGCCCGCCATGCGCCTCACCGTGCTGCGCCACCTGAAACTCAAGAAACGCCGCAAAGGCCTGGGTGGCGATGCGCTGGCCCACGAGGAGGACGCCCATGCTTGATTCACTGTTTCGCATTCGCAGGGGGGGCTCGCTCAGCACCCTGGCGGGCTGCCTGCTGGGCGCCGGCCTGCTGTCGGCCTGCGCCGTCGGCCCCGACTACCACGCGCCCAAGGCGCCCGAGGTGAGCGCCTTCACCCGCCAGGCTGAACCGATGGCCACCGCCGGCACGGCCGACATCCGCCCCGATTGGTGGACCGCCTACGGCTCGCCACGGCTGGACGGCCTGGTGCAACGCGCGCTGCAGCGCAACCCGGGCATCGATGCCGGCCTGGCCAATCTGCGCCAGGCCCAAGAGCTGGTCACCGCGCAGCGTGGCCTGTTCTTCCCGCAAGTGCAGGCGGGCTACAGTGCCAACCGGCAAAACTCGGGTCAGGTGCTGGCATCGCCCCTGGCCTCCAATGCCAGCCTGTTCACACTCAACACCGCCCAGCTCAGCGTGGGCTTTGTCCCGGACGTGTTTGGCGGCAACCAACGCCAGGTCGAATCCCTGCAGGCGGGGGCTGACAGCCAGCGCCTGCAGCTGGAGGCACTGCGTGTCACCCTGGCCAGCAATGTGGCCACGGCCGTGGTCCAGGAGCAGATGCTGGTCGAACAGATCGCAGTGCTTGAAGAGGCTCTGCAGCTGGCGCAGCAGCAACTGGCGCACACCCGTGGGCTGAAGGCGCAAGGCTACGCCAGCGGCCTCGATCTGGCCCAGCAGGAATCGGTTTATGCCCAGACCGCGGCCCAGTTGCCGCCCCTGCGCAAGCAGCTGGAGCAGACACGCAACCTGCTGGCCGTGCTGTGCGGCGAGTTCCCGGCCGCCGATCTGGGCACGGTGCAGCAGGCGCCCGTGCGCCTGCCGGCCGAACTGCCGCAGGCCTTGCCCTCGCAATTGGTGAGCCGGCGCCCCGATGTGCAGGCCGCCGCAGCCCAATACCATGCGGCCTATGCGCAAATCGGTGTGGCCACGGCCAACATGCTGCCCCAGCTGTCGCTGACAGCCAACCTGGCGTACTCGGGCGGCGGCCTGGGAGGCCTGCTGTCGGCCGGCAACAAGGCCTGGGGCTTGTTGGGTGGCGTGAGTGCGCCTTTGTTCTCGGCTGGCACCCTGTCGGCCCGCAAGCGCGCGGCCGAGGCCGGGGCCGAAGCCGCCCAGGCTCAGTACCAAGGCGTGGTGTTGACCGCATTCCAGAATGTGGCCGACACCCTGGCGGCCTTGCAGCACGACGGCCAGGCGCTGACCGTGGCCCGCGATGCCGAAGCCGCCGCGCAGAACCTGCTGCGCCTGACCCGCCAGCAGTTCGACCAGGGCTATGTCGCCCAGCCCCAATGGCTCAGCACCCGCCAGGCCTGGCTGCAGGCCCGCCTGGCCCACCTGGCGGCGCAGGCGGTCTACCTGGGCGACACCGTGGCCCTGCACCAGGCCCTGGGTGGCGGCTGGCGCGACGACACCCGGGTGGGCAGCCGCTGAAACAGGGTCAGGCCCGAACGCAAAAAGGGGCCGTCGTGACGGCCCCTTTTCTTGGCTCAGCTGAGCGGATCAGGCTGGATGACCTCCTTCAATAGCCCATGGCCAGGCCGCTGTTGCGGCGCGGGTCGTTGGCGCCATAAAAGCGGTTCTTGCCCACCGGCTTGCCGCCCAGCGAGGGCGCGCCGATCAGCACCGCGGCCAGGTGGTTGGCGGGCTGCGGTGCACCCAGCTTGTGGCCTGCGGCCTCCAGCAGCTTGCGGGTGTCGGGCGAGATGGCGAAGTTCTCCATGTTGGTCAAGTCAGGCAGCCATTGCTGGTGGAAGCGCGGCGCGTCCACGGCTTCTTGCACGTTCATGCCGTAGTCGATCACGTTCAGCAGGGTGTGCAGCACCGCGGTGATGATGCGGCTACCGCCGGGCGTGCCCACCACCATCACGGGCTGGTTGTCCTTGCTGACGATGGTCGGGCTCATCGACGACAGCGGGCGCTTGCCCGGGGCGATGGCATTGGCCTCACCCTGCACCAGGCCGTAGATGTTGGGCACGCCGATCTTCACCGTGAAGTCATCCATCTCGTTGTTCAGCAGCACGCCCGTGCCCGGCACCGTCACCTTGGCGCCGAACCAGTCGTTCAGGGTGTAGGTGACCGACACCGCATTGCCCCAGCGGTCGGCAATCGAGTAGTGGGTGGTGTTGCTGCCCTCGTGCGGCGCCACGCCGGGCTTGATGTCCTTGGACACGCCGGCCTTGTTGGGGTCGATCACCGCGCGGATCTGCGCCGCATAGGCCTTGTCGGTCAGGCGGGCGATGGGGTTCTTCACAAAGTCGGGGTCGCCCAGGTAGCTGTTGCGGTCCACATAGGCGTGGCGCATGGCTTCGATCTGGTAGTGCACCGACTGGGCAGAGCGAAAGCCCAGGTCTTTCAGCGGGTAGCCCTCGAGGATGTTCAGGATCTCGCAGATGATCACCCCGCCCGAGCTCGGGGGCGGTGCCGACACCACGTGGTAGCCGCGGTAATCGCATTCGACCGGGGGCATTTCGCGGGTCTTGTACTGGTCCAGGTCGGCCTGGGTGATCAGGCCGCCCCCGGCCTGGCTGGCCTGGGTCAGGGCCTGGGCCACCGGGCCTTTGTAAAAGCCCTCAGGCCCCTTGTCGCTGATCGCCTTCAGGGTGCGGGCCAGGTCTTTCTGCACCAGCTTGTCGCCCACCTGGTAGGGCTCACCGCCCTTGAGGAAGATGGCCGCCGAAGCCGGGTCTTTGCGGAAGTCGGCGGTGGCGGTGTGCAGCATGTCGATGTCGCCCTGGTCCAGCACAAAGCCCTGGTCGGCCAGCGCGATCGACGGGGCCAGCAGCTCCTGGCGTTTGAGCGTGCCGTACTTCTCGCGCGCCCACTCCAGGCCCGACACGCTGCCGGGCACGCCCACCGCCAGGTGGCCATGGGTGCTCAGGCCCTTGATGACATTGCCGTCCTTGTCGAGGTACATGTTCGGCGTGGCCGCCAGCGGGGCTTTCTCGCGGAAGTCGAGGAAGGTCTTGCGCCCGTCGGCCAGCTGCAGCGTCATGAAGCCGCCACCGCCCAGGTTGCCGGCGGCCGGGTACACCACGGCCAGCGCGTAGCCCACGGCCACGGCCGCATCCACGGCGTTGCCGCCTCGCTTGAGCACGTCCACACCCACTTTGGTGGCCAGGTGCTGGGCGGCCACCACCATGCCGTTCTCGGCGGCCACGGGGGCCACCGAGGCGGCGTGCGCGACCCAGTGGAAACTCAGGAACAGGCAGCCCGTGAGCACCGTGGTGCGCAGGCGGGGCAGGCGTCGGGGGAAATTCATCCGGCTTCTCCTCGTTGATGTCTTGCGGGGGGGAATCCCGGCCTCCAGGGGCCGGGTCGGGTCAGTTTAGGGGCCGTTGCTCAATTTATGATCAGGGAAATTGCCGTTGGCGGCGAAATGACTGTTTCATGAAATTTGACAATCTGGCCGATCTCAAGGTGCTGGTGGCGGCGGCCGAAACCGGCGGCTTCACCCCGGCGGGCCGCCGCTGCGGCCTGAGCACTGCCGCCGTCAGCGCCGCCATCAAACGACTCGAGACCAGCCTGGGGGTGCGCCTGTTCGAGCGCAGCACGCGCAGCGTGCAAGCCACCCAGGAGGGGCGGGTGATGATCGATCACGCACGCCGCGCCCTGGAGCTGGTGGCCGAAGGTCAGGCCCTGGTGCGGGGTGGGTCTGCGGCCCTCACCGGCAGCCTGCGCCTCACCACCTCATCGGCCCTGGCCCGCGGCCTGTTGCTGGACTGGCTGCCCGGCTTTGCCGCGCAACACCCGGGGCTGGAGATCGACCTGCGCGTCACCGACACCCATGTCGACCTGGTGCGCGAGGCGATCGATGTGGCGGTGCGCTATGGGCCCTTGCCTGATTCTGGGTTGGCGGCCCGCTTGCTGGCCCCCTCGCACCGCATCGCCTGCGCCAGCCCGGCCTACCTGCGGCGCCGCGGTTGGCCGCAACAACCGCAGGAACTGGCCCAGCATGAATGCCTGACCTACGAGGTGCGCGGGCGTCTGTTGTGCGACTGGGCGTTCAGCCCCGTCGATGGGGCTGGGCCGGCCGTCACCGTGCCGGTGCGGGGCGCGCTGCGCTGCAACGATGCCTCGGTGGCACTGGACTGGGCTTTGCAAGGGCAGGGGGTGGTTTACCAGTCGGCCCTGCAACTGGCGGGGGCCTTGGCCGACGGGCGATTGCAGCGCGTGCTGCCCCACTGGCTGGGGGCGCCGGCGCCGCTGTATGCGGTGCTGCCCAGCAACCGCTTCGTGCCGCCGCGCGTGACGGCTCTGGTGGAGGCCCTGGCCGAGCTGTTTGCGCGCTCGGCGGCGGGCGAGCTCGGGGAGCGGGTCGCGGGGTAAAAAAGGCTTGGCTGGTCGGGTGGGCCGCATGACGGCTCCCGATGGCTGGCCAAAACGACCTTGGAGACACGGCTGTGGCCGTGCAAGGGTCGCCCCACGATGAAACTTTATTTGGTCAGGATCAGCTTGCCCAGGCGGGTGGCCTGCAGGCGGTACAGCAGGCCGTTGTGCAAGATCTCGACCGTCTTCTGGCCGGCCAGCAGTTCCTGGCTGGGCACCACCCGGGGCGCCGAGCCGGCCGAGGCCGAAGGGCCACGCGACGGGGCCGGTGCGGTCTGAAACGGAGTGGACAGGGCGGTGAACTGGTTCATGGCGGCAAGTCGATGAAAAAGGGCTGGCTGGGTCTGCGGGCCCGATGGGCGGCTATGCAGACTGGCTGATGGGTGGATTATGCACTCAAATGAGAATGAATCTCATTAAAAAATTCAATCAACCCTGCTCTCGCCATGGCGACCGCTCGGTGCGCGCAGCAAGCCCCCCCCCTTCAGCCCCCCTTCAGCCCCCTTTCAGCCCCTTCAGCCCAGCCTGCTGACCTGCACCGCGCAGTCGTAGAAGGTGGGCCCCCGGCCCAGGTCGGTCAGGGCCTGGCTGGTGAGTTCGTTCACATTGGTGCCATTCAAGCCGAACTTGCGCCACCAGATGCCCAGGCCGTTGACCACGCCCGGACGGGCCCGTTCGCTGACCTCGGCCTTGCAGTGGTAATTGCCTCGGGCGTTGAACACGCGCACCACGTCGCCGCTGTGGATCTGGCGCGGGCCGGCGTCATCGGGGTGGATCTCCAGCACCGGCTCGGTCTCGATGTTGCGCAGGCTGGTCACGTTGACGAAGGTCGAGTTCAGGAAGTTGCGCGCCGGCGGCGAGATCATGGCCAGCGGCCAGAGCCCGGCAGGGTCGGGCAGTTCGTGGTTGGGCAGGTGGTCGGGCAGGCCGTCCAGCCCCTGCGCCACCAGGGCGGGGCTGAGGAACTCGCAGCGCCCCGACGGCGTCGGAAACCCGCCTTCGGCAAAGGGGGCGTCGGCCAGCGGCAGGCTGGCAAAGCCCTGGTTCAGCAACTGCCCGTAGTCGATCCGGTCGCCAAAAGCCTGTCGGCACAGGGTTTCGTCGTCTTCGGCAAAGCAGGGCTCGGTGTAGCCCATGTGCTGCGCCAGGCGGCGGAAGATCTCGCTGTTGGGCAGGGCCTCGCCCAGCGGGGCAATGGCCGGGCGGTTCAGCAGCACATCGGTGTGGCCATAGGCCAGGTGGATGTCCCAGTGCTCCAGTTGGGTGGTGGCGGGCAGCAGGTAGTCGGCATAGTCGGCGGTGTCGGTCTGGAAATGCTCCAGCACCACGGTGAACAGGTCGTCACGCGCAAAGCCGGCCACCACCCGGGCCGAGTCCGGGGCCACGGCCACCGGGTTGCTGTTGTAGACCACCACGGCCTCGAGGGCCGGCCCGAAGGCGGCCGAAGCGGGCTGGTTGAGCGCATCCCCGATGGTGGACATGTTGATCAGCCTTGGCCGGCGTTCGCCCAGCAGGTCGGGCCGCTGCAGGGTCTGGCGTTGCACCGGGAACTGCCCCGAGCTCGACAGCAGAATGCCCCCGCCGCGTTGCCGCCAGGCCCCAGTGAGGGCCGGCAGGCAGGCGATGGCGCGCACGGCATTGGCCCCCCCGCGCACGCGCTGCACCCCGTAGTTGAGGCGGATCGCCGCGGGCCGGGTGTGGGCGTAGTCGTGCGCCAGGCGCGTGATCTGCTCCACCGGCACGCCGCACACCTCGGCGGCGCGCTCGGGCGGCCACTGCAGGGCGCGCTCGCGCAACTCGGCCCAGCCCAGGGTGTGGTGCTCGATGTAGTCGTGGTCCAGCCAGTCGTGCACGATCAATTGCTGCATCAGGGCCAGCGCCAGCGCCGCATCGGTGCCGGGGCGCAGGGCGATGTGCTCATGGCATTTTTCGGCGGTTTCGCTGCGGCGCGGGTCGATGCACACCAGGCGGGCGCCCTGGCGTTTGGCCTCTTGCGCAATGCGCCAGAAATGCAGGTTGCTGCCGATCGAGTTGCTGCCCCAGATCACGATCAGCCGAGCCTCGGCAAAGAACTGCACCTTCATGCCCACCTTGCCACCCAGGGTGTGCACCAGGCCGGCTGTGCCCGCCGACGAGCAGATGGTCTGATCCAGCCGGCTGGCGCCCAGGCGGTGGAAAAAGCGCGCCGCCATGCCGTCGCCTTGCACCAGCCCCATGGTGCCGGCGTAGCTGTAGGGCAGCACGGCCTCGGGGTTGCGGGCGGCGATGGCCGACAGGCGTTGTGCGATGTCGCTCAGCGCCTCGTCCCAGCCCACCCGCACGAACTGGCCCGAGCCCTTGGGGCCCACGCGCTTCATCGGGTGCAGCAGGCGATCCGGGTGGTAGGTGCGCTCGGGGTACTTCGACACCTTGGCGCACAGCACGCCGCCGGTCAGCGGGTGGGCCGGGTTGCCTTGCACGCGGATGGCCACGCCGTCTTTCACGGTGGTCAGCAGCGCGCAGGTGTCGGGGCAGTCGTGGGGGCAGGCGCCAAGCACCTGGGTGTCGTCGATGGGCTGGTTCATGGGGCGGTCGTGGTCGGATGGGCCCGATGGCCCACTGTGTTTGAACGCATTGTCATACAGCGTGACAAGCGTTAACGTCGAAAGTCCATGCTTGCACCATCGTCGTTTCCTTCTGGTGAACCCCCGCAGCAGCCGACCCGGCGTCGGCTGGTCCAACTGGCCTGTGCGGCCACGCTGGGGAGTCCGGCCTGGGCACGTGGCCCTGGCAGCAGCCCAGGCAAAAGCCCGGGTGACGGGCCGCTGGTATTGGGCCAGTCGGTTCCCTTGACCGGCCCCACCGCCCACCTGGGGCGCCACTACGTGCAAGGGGCTCAACTGGTCTTCGACCAGGTCAATGCGGCGGGGGGCATCGGCTTGCGCACCCTCGAGTTGCGCATCCAGGACGATGGTTACGAGGCAGACCGTTGCGCCGACAACACACGCCGTTTCATCCGCGAGGGTGTTTTTGCCCTGTTCGGCTACGTGGGCACACCCACCAGCCTGGCTGCCATACCTCTGGCCTTGGGCGCGCGCGTGCCCTTTGTGGCCCCGCGTACCGGAGCGCAGGCCGTGCGTGAGCCTTTGCATCCTCAGGTCTTCGTCATCCGGGCCTCGTACCGCGACGAGTTGTCTCTGATCGTGTCCAAGCTGCGCGCCAGAGGGGTGCGCCGGGTGGCCCTGTTGCGCCAGGGCGACTCTTACGGCGACGCCGGGCTGGATGGGCTGACGCGGGCCTTGGCCGCTCAAGGCCTCGGCCTGCTGGGGCAGGCCAGCATCGAGCGCAACTCTCTTGACGTCAGTGCAGCGGTGCGGGCCCTGGCACCGCTGCGACCCGAGGCCATCGTGCTGGTGTGCACCTACCAGGCGGCGGCGGCCTTCATCCGGGCCGTGCGCAAGGCCGGGTTTGCCGGTTTGTTCGCGGCGGTGTCCTTTGTGGGCACGCAGGACATGATCGACACCCTGGGGCGCGAAGGGGCGGGCGTGATGATCTCTCAGGTCATGCCTTCTCCCTATGTCGACGGCCATCCGCTGGCCATCCAGTTCCGGGCGGCGGCCCGCAAGGCGGGGGGGCGTGTGGCGCTCACCTATTCCGCCATCGAAGGCTATCTGGCCGCCTCGGTGCTGGTGGCCGGGCTGCAGGCGGCCCAGCGCATGGGTCGCCTGAACCGCGAGGGCCTGGTCGAGGGGCTGGAGTCGCTCGGGCGGCGTGAGATCGCAGGCTTTCCGATTGAATTGGGGCCGACCCGCCATGCGGCCTCCGACTTTGTCGAGCTCTCCACCCTGGTGGGCGACGGCACGATCCGCACCTGAGCTCAGGCGATTTCGCGCACCCCGCCCAGGCCCTGCAGAAACTGCTCGCAGCGCCCCAGTTGTTCCAGGCTCACGTACTCATCGGGCTGGTGCGCTTGTTCGATGCTGCCTGGCCCGCACACCACGGTGGGGATCCCGGCCTGCTTGAACAGCCCCGCTTCGGTGCCGAAGGCCACCAGGGTGGTGCCTGATGCGCCGGCCAGGCGCTGTGCCAGCCGGGTCACGGCATCGTCGGCCGAGCCCAGGAAGGCCGGCACCTCGCAGATCGGCTCGAAGCTGAAGCCCGCCTCGGGGCTCACCTTTTGCATGCCGGGCTCCAGGGCGCGGGCAGCCGCAACCACCTGCGACTGCAGCGCCAGCGCGTCCACCGTAGGCAGGTTGCGGAACTCGTAGCGGAACTCGGCGTCGCGCGGCACCACGTTGTCGGCAATGCCGCCATGGAACTGGCCCACGCTGGCGGTGGTGTAGGGCACGTCAAAGCCGGTGTAGCGGGGCTCGTCGCGTTCAAAACCCTCGGCCATGTCGCGCAGCTTGCCCACCAGGCGGGCCGCCATCTCGATGGCATTGACAGAGCGCGGCGTCAGCGACGAATGCGCCTCTTTGCCGCGCACGCAGCAGCGGTAGCGGTACACCCCCTTGTGGGCAATGGCCGGCACCATCAGCGTGGGCTCGCCCACGATGCAGGCCAGGGGCTGGATCTGGGCGTCGCGCAGGTCGGCGATCAGCTCCTTCACGCCCAGGCAGCCCACTTCCTCGTCAAAGCTCAGCGCCAGGTGGATGGCGAACGGGGCCGGGCTGTCCAGAAAGTGTTGGGCCTGGGCCAGTGCGATGCCGATGAAGGCCTTCATGTCGGCCGAGCCCCGCCCGTACAGGCGGCCGTCGCGCACCGTGGCCGACAGCGGGTCCAGGCTCCAGGCCTGGCCGTCCCAGGGCACGGTGTCGGTGTGGCCCGACAGGATCACCCCCGCCGGTTTGCCTTCGCCCAGCGTGGCAAACAGGTTGGCCTTGGTCTTGTCGGCGTTCCAGGTCAGGCGGCTGGCCACGCCCAGGCGCAGCAATTCGTCGCGCACGAAGTGGATCAGCTCAAGGTTGGAGTTGCGGCTCACCGTGTCCATCCGGACCAGGGTCTGCGCCAGTGCGAGGGCTCGTTCGGAAATCATGGTTGGCATTGTGGATGATGTGCGCAGATGGCGCAGAACTTGCGGCAAAGCCCTGCCCATTGCTAGACTGATCCATTAAGTGCTCACTACACCACACCATGCAAATCCTTGACTCCATCGTGGCCCAGGCGGCCGGCATCGCGGCCGTGCGCCGCGACATCCATGCTCACCCCGAGTTGTGTTTTGAAGAGCTGCGCACCGCCGACCTGATCGCGGCCAAGCTCACCGAGTGGGGCATTCCGGTGCACCGTGGCCTGGGCAAGACCGGTGTGGTCGGCATCGTCAAGGGCGGAAGCAGCCCGCGCGCCATCGGCCTGCGTGCCGACATGGACGCGCTGCCCATGCAGGAGTTCAACACTTTCGCCCATGCCAGCCGCCACCCCGGCAAGATGCACGCCTGCGGGCACGATGGCCACGTGGCCATGCTGCTGGCGGCAGCCCAGCACCTGGCCCGCCACCGGGATTTCGATGGCACGGTGTACCTGATCTTCCAGCCGGCCGAAGAGGGCGGTGGTGGCGCCCGCGAGATGGTCAACGACGGCCTGTTCGAGCAGTTCCCCATGCAGGCCGTGTTCGGCATGCACAACTGGCCCGGCATGCCGGTGGGCACCATGGCCGTCAGCCCCGGCCCGGTGATGGCCTCGACCAGCGAGTTCAAGATCACGGTGCGTGGCAAGGGCGGCCACGCGGCCCTGCCGCACACCGGTATCGACCCGGTGCTGATCGCCTGCCAGATGGTGCAGGGCTTCCAGACCATCATCACCCGCAACAAGAAGCCGGTCGACGCCGGCGTCGTCTCGGTCACCATGATCCATGCGGGCGAGGCCACCAACGTCATCCCCGACAGCTGCGAGCTGCAGGGCACGGTGCGCACCTTCACCACCGAGGTGCTCGACCTCATCGAACGCCGCATGTCCGAGATCTCGCACGGCGTGGCGGCGGCCTTCGGGGCCGAGTGCAGCTTCGAGTTCGTGCGCAACTACCCGCCCACCATCAACCACCCCGCCGAGGCCGAGTTTGCCCGCAGCGTGATGGTCGATCTGGTGGGTGCCGACAAGGTGCTGCCGCAAGAGCCCACCATGGGCGCGGAAGACTTTGCCTACATGCTGCAGGCCAAGCCGGGTGCCTATTTCTTCATTGCCAACGGCGACGGCACGCACCGCGAGATGGGCCATGGCGGCGGGCCCTGCATGCTGCACAACCCCAGCTACGACTTCAATGACGACCTGATCCCGCTGGGGGGCTCCCTGTGGGTGCGGCTGGTGCAGAAGTGGTTTGCCCAGGCTGAAGAGGTCTGACCATGCTGGCGGTGCCGCAGGCCTTTGCCAGCCGTTACGCCGAGGCGCGTCGGCTGTTTCTGGAGGCAGCGGCCGCGGCCGGCCTGCCCATCGAGTCTCACCCCCACCCCTTGCCTGGGCGCGACGGCGATGCCCTGGCCATGGACGTGGTGCGCGACGGCCCGCCCGATGCCCAGGCCTTGCTGATCGTCAGCAGCGGCTGCCATGGGCTGGAGGGTTTTTGCGGCTCGGGTGTGCAGGTGTTTGCCCTGCACGACGCCGAATGGCGTGAGCGCGCCCAGGCGGCCGGGGTTGCGGTGCTGTATGTGCACGCGCTCAACCCCTACGGGTTTTCGCACCTGCGCCGGGTCACGCACGAGAACGTCGACCTGAACCGCAACTTCCACGATTTCAGCCAGCCCCTGCCGGTCAACGAGGCCTACCGCGAACTGGCCCCGCTGCTGCTGCCCGAGGTGTGGCCGCCCGATGCGGCCAACCAGGCCGCCATCGCCGACTTCCTGGCCCGGCGCGGCGAGGCCGCCTTTCAGGCCGCGGTGGCACGTGGCCAGCACGAGTTCCCCCAGGGCCTGTTCTTCGGTGGCCAGGCCCCCACCTGGAGCAACCTGACCCTGCGCAACGTGTTGCGCCAGCATGGCCGCCAGGCCCACCGCCTGGGCTGGATCGATCTGCACACCGGCCTGGGGCCCAGTGGTGTGGGCGAGCGCATCTTTGCCGGCCGCCATGAAGCGGCGGCCGTGGCCCGGGCCCGGGCCTGGTGGGGCGGCGGCGGCGCCACGCCGGTCACCTCGATCTACGACGGGTCTTCCACCTCGCCCTTGCTCACCGGCCTGATGTGGGAGAGCGCCTACCAGGAATGCCCGCAGGCCGAGGTCACCGGCATCGCGCTCGAGTACGGCACCCAGCCGGTGCTGCAGGTGCTGCACGCCCTGCGCGCCGAGCACTGGCTGAACGCGCACCCCGAGGCGCCGCCCGCGCTGGCCGAGGCCATCCGCCAGCAGGTGCTGGCGGCCTTCTACACCGACACCGAGGCCTGGAAAGGCCAGATCATCAGCCAGGCGAGGCAAGCGCTGTTCCAGGCTGTCGACGGTCTGGCCTGAGTCGAGGGCCGGTCTTTCTCACCCCCACTGCCCCGAAACGCTATGAACCTGATGAACCCTTGCGGCCGCAGCACCACCCGCCGGGCGGCCCTGCTGGGCTTGAGCCTGCTGGCCGCCGCCTGGCTGAGCAGCCCCGCGGCACAAGCCGATACCGTGGCCCCGCCGGCCGCCCAGGCTCCGCTGTGGGCGGCGGCCGGGCAGGAGCAGCCGGCCCTGCTGGAGACCTTGCGCGCCCTGGTCAGCATCGAAAGCGGCAGCAGCGACCGCGAAGGCCTAGACCAGATCTCCGAACTCATTGCTGGCCGCCTGCGCGAGTTGGGGGGCGAGGTGAACTTCATCGAGGCGGCACCGGCCGACCTGTACCGCATGGAAGACACGCCGCCCCGGCCCGGTCGCATGGTGCACGCGGTGTTCAAGGGCAGCGGGCAGCGCCGCATCCTGCTGATCGCCCACATGGACACCGTCTACCCCCGTGGCATGCTGGCCCAGCAACCCTACCGCGTGGAAGGCAACCGCGCCTATGGCCTGGGCATTGCCGATGACAAGCAGGGCGTGGCCACCGTGCTGCACACCGTGGCCCTGCTCAAGCGCCTGGGGGTCACCAGCTACGGCCAGTTGACGGTGCTGATCAATGGCGACGAGGAGATCAGTTCGCCCGCCTCGCGCAAGACCCTGGCGCGCCTGGGGCGTGAGCACGATCTGGTGCTTTCCTACGAAGCCACCCGCGTTGGGGGCGACAAGCTGTCGCTGGCCACCAGCGGCATCGCCATGGCCTCGCTCAAGGTGGTGGGGCGGGCCTCGCACGCCGGCGGTGCCCCCGAGGCCGGCATCAACGCGCTGTACGAGTTGTCGCACCAGTTGCTGCAATTGCGGGATCTGTCGGTGCCCGAACGCGGCCTGAAGGTCAACTGGACCGTCGCCAAGGCCGGGGTGGTGCGCAACATGATCCCGCCCGAGGCCAGCGCCCAGGCCGATGTGCGCCTGCTGCGCGTGAGCGACCTGCAGGCCCTGGACAGCCAGTTGCAGGCGCGCATCCAGCGCCACCTGCTGCCCGGTTCGGAGGTCAGCGTGACGCTGGAGAACCGTCGCCCGCCCCTGGAGCCCAGCGATGCCGCGCGCCGCGTGGGGGCCCATGCCCAGCAGATCTACCGCGAGATCGGCCACACGCTGCAGATCGATGACCGCCCCGAAGGCGGCGGCACCGATGCCGCCTTTGCCGCCCTCGACACCCGCGCCCCGGTGCTGGAACGCCTGGGCCTGCAGGGTTTTGGCGCGCACTCCGACAAGGCCGAATATGTGTTGCTCGACTCCATCCAGCCCAGGCTGTACCTGGGCCTGCGCCTGATCGGCGACTTTGCCGCCGGCCGCGTGGCGGGCGCAGATTGAACAGTTGGCGACACTGTGGGCGCGGATGGCCTGGCCAAGCCAGGGATGCGGGCATGCGGCGCTTAAGATGAATGTCTGCCGGGCCAAGCCGGCGCGTCTGCTGACACGCTGGCCCAGCCCCATGACGATCCCCTTATCCAGGAAACCCGAGACATGTCCGATCTGAACACCTTGTTCGAAGCCGCCGTGGCCAACTCCAAGAACCTCAGCGAGCGCCCCGACAACCCCACCCTGCTGAAGATCTACGCCCTGTACAAACAGGCCACCCAGGGTGACAACACCGAAAAGAAGCCCGGCTTCACCGACCAGGTGGGGCGTTTCAAGTGGGACGCCTGGGAAAAGCTCAAGGGCAAGACCCAGGATGAGGCCAAGCAGCTCTACATCGACCTGATCCAGTCGCTCAGCTGAGCGGTGGCCCGCCCCACGGGCTGCTTCACAAAGTGGTGACTTTGGGGGGGTGGGCCGTTGACATGAGCCTGCGCAAATGCCTCTGTTCTTTTTTGACAGAGGTGCTCATGTCCCATCATCCGTCCCATGCCAACCCTTTGGGGCGCCGCCATGCCTTCGCCCTGGTGGGCACGCTGGGCGCCCTGGCCCTGAGCTCCTGTGGTGGTGGCAGCAGCTCGACGGCCGCCACGTCCTCGGTGGCCACGCTGGCCGGCCTGAGCCTGTCCGCTGGCAGCCTGTCGCCGGCGTTTGCCAGTGGCACCACCGTCTATGCCGCCAGCGTCGGCAATGCGGTCAGCAGCCTCACCGTCAGCCCCACGGCGACCGACAGCGGCGCCACCGTTCAGGTCAATGGCAGCACGGTGGCCAGTGGCAGCGCCTCCGCCGCGATCAGTCTCGGCGTGGGCACCAACACCGTGACGGTGGTGGTCACCGCCAGCGATGGCAGCACCACCAAGACCTACACGGTGGTGGTCACACGGGCGGCCGCCACCTTGTCGTCGGACGCCACGCTCAGCGCACTCACCCTGTCTGCCGGCAGCCTCTCGCCGGCCTTTGCGGCCACCACCTCCAGCTACACCGCCACGGTGGCCAACAGCGTGAGCAGCCTCACGGTCAGTGCCACGCTGGCTGGCTCGGGTTCGCTCAAGATCAATGGCAGCACGGTCAGCAGCGGTGCGGCCTCGGGCAGCATCGCGCTGTCGGTGGGCAGCAATACCGTGACCGTGGTGGTGACGGCGGCCGATGGCGTCAGCACCCAGACCTACACCGTGACGGTCACCCGCTCGGCGGCCGGCAGCTGCACGCTGACCGCCACCGAAACCGATGGCCCTTACCCGCTGTACGCCATCCTGACCAATTCGGCCATCGTGCGCAGCGACATCCGCGAAAGCAAGACCGGCATCCCGCTGACGCTCACCCTCACGGTGCTGAGCACCGGCAGCAGTTGCGCACCCATCAGCGGTGCCGGCATCTACATCTGGCATTGCGACAAGGATGGCCTGTACTCGGGCTACAGCACCAGCAACAATGCCGGTCAGAGCGGCCTGACCTACCTGCGCGGCATCCAGGTGACCGACAGCAACGGGCAGGTCACGTTCACCACGATCTACCCCGGCTGGTACGCAGGCCGCATCACCCACATCCACGTGCAGGTGTACCTCAACGACAACCTGGCCGTCTCGGCCACGGCCACCACCCAGCTGGCTTTTCCGCAGGCCATCACCACAGCGGTCTACAACAGCGCGCTCTACACCAAGGGGCAGAACACCTCGGTCACCAGTTTCTCGGCCGACAACGTGTTCAGTGATGGCACCAGCACCGAGATGCTCACATTGAGCGGCGACCTCAGCACGGGCTACAGCGCCAACATGACGATCAGCATCGCCTGAGTGCTGGGTGGGTGCCCCTGCCTCACAGATGCCGGCTCATGAACAGGCTGTGCGGGTCGGGGCGGTAGTCGGCAAAGGGCCCGCAGGGCAGAAAGCCGTTGCGCCGGTACAGCGCATGGGCCGGCGCGAACGAGGGGGCGGTGCCGGTCTCCAGGCTCAGGCGCAGCAGGCCACGTGCGCGAGCCTGCGCGAGGATGTGGTCGAGCACGGCCTGACCCACGCCCTGGCGCAAGAACGCGCCGTGGGTGCGCATGGACTTGAGCTCGCCATGGTGGGCATCCAGCGTCTTGAGCGCGCCGCAACCGCACAGGCGGTCTCCGCGCCAGGCCGACCACAGCGTGATATCGGGTTGGCACAGCGCCTCCAGCGGCAGCGCGTGCACGCTCTCGGGTGGGGTGTCGGCCTGCATGCCGGCCAGGTGCTCGCGCAGCAAGGCCTGGATCTCGGGGCCGCTGAGGTCGTCCTGACGGATCTCGAAACGCATGGAGTTGCTCCGGCTGGGGCGGCCCGGGGTGGGCCACTGGCCTGGACTTTAAGCCATCGCCCAGCGGAATGCCGGGGCGGGTTCACTCGAGCGTGATGTGGGCGGTTTGGATGATCTGACCCCAGCGCTTGAGTTCGGATTGGGTGAAGTCGGCCAGTTGCTTGGGGCTCATCTGCTCGACATCGGTGCCGGATTCCTCAGCCTTCTTGCGGGAGTCGCCGCTGGCCAGGATGCGGTTGATCTCGCTGTTGAGCGTTTGCACCACGTCGGCAGGGGTGTTGGCAGGGGCGTACAGCGCGAACCAGGAGTCCAGTTCGAAGCCTGACAGGCCGGCCTCGGTGGTGGTGGGCACCTCGGGCAGGGAGCTCAGGCGTTTCTTGCTGGTCACGCCCACGCCCTTCAGGCGGCCGCCCTGGATCTGGCTCACCACGCCCGCGGGGGTGGTGATGAAGATGTCCACCTGGCCCGCCATCAGGTCCTGCACCGCGGGGCCCGAGCCCCGGTAGGGGATGTGGGTGATGAAGGTGCCGGTCAGCTGCTTGAACAACTCGCCGGCGATGTGCTGGATCGAGCCATTGCCCGACGAGGCAAAGTTCAGCTTGCCCGGGTTGGCCTTGGCATAGGCGATCAGCTCTTTGAGGTTGTTCACCGGCAGCTTGGGGTTGATGGCGATCACCTGCGGGGCGCGCGTCATCATGGCCACGGGCGTGAAGTCCTTGACCGGGTCCCAGCCCGCCTGCTTGAACAGGTGCGGGTTGCCCACGTGGTAGCCGCTGTAGGACACCAGCAGGGTGTAGCCATCGGGCTTGGCCCGCGCCACGATCTGGTTGCCGATGTTGCCCGAGGCCCCGGGCTTGTTGTCCACGATCACCGGCTGGCCCAGCGCTCGGCTCAGCGGTTCGGTGATCAGGCGCGCCGTGAAATCGGTGGTGCCGCCGGGGGCGGTGGGCACCACCAGGGTGATGGCCCGCTGCGGGAACTTGCCCTGGGCCCAGGCCTCGTGGCCCAGGCCGGTCAGGGCCGCGAGTGAGGCGATCTGCCCCAGGATCTGGCGTCGTTGCATGCTCTTGTCTCCATGGTTGTTGTGTCTCACTGAACCGGGCAGGTCAGGCCAGTTCGGAGATCTCGATCAGGTTCAGGTCCGGGTCACGCACATAGACCGAGCGGATCTTCTGCGTGGCGCCCGTGCGCATCACCGGGCCTTCGATGATGGGCCAGGCTGCGGCTTGCAGTCGTTCGATCACCTGGGTCAGCGGCACGGTGGCGATGAAGCACAGGTCCAGCGCGCCGGGCACCGGCAGGTGGGCCTTGGGCTCGAACTCGCGGCCCCGCACATGCAGGTTGATCTTCTGCTGGCCGAACTTGAAGGCCTTGCGCTCCACCGGCGGCGTGCCGCCGATGAAGCTCTCCAGCTGCATGCCCAGCACACGGGTGTAGAAATCGACGCAGGCGGCCTCGTCGTGGGTGGTCAGCACCAGGTGGTCCAGGTGGTCGATCATGCTCAGGCTCCTTGGCTTGTGTTGAAGTGTTGGCGCAACTCGGCCACGCTGGGTGGGGCGGGGTGCAGGTCGGCAATGCGGCCGGCCTTGGCCACCTGGCCCGGTACCTCATGGCCCACGATGGCGGGCATCTGGCGCGCCACCGCCAGCAGGCGCGGCAGGTCGATGCCGGTGTCGTAACCCATGGCGTCCAGCATGTGGATGGCGTCTTCGCTGCTGATGTTGCCGCTGGCGCCGGGGGCGTAGGGGCAGCCGCCCAGGCCGCCCAGCGAGCCGTCAAAACGGGTGATGCCGCTTTGCACGGCGGCCAGCACATTGGCCAGGCCCATGCCGCGGGTGTTGTGGAAGTGCAAGGTCAGTTGCAGCTGGGGGTAGCGCGCCTGCAGGCTGTCGCAGATCGCCCTGACCTGGGCCGGGTGCGCCATGCCGGTGGTGTCGCAGATCGTCAGGCCCCGCACCCCCAGGTCGGCAAAGCGGTCGGCAAAACGCAGCACCTCCGCCAACGGCACCTCGCCCTCCATGGGGCAGCCGAAGCAGGTCGACAGCGACACATTGATCGGCGTGCGGCCATCCACCCGCCGCACCACCTCGGCCAGTGCGGCAAAGCTGTGCTCGCGCGGCATGCGCAGATTGGCCAGGTTGTGCGTCTCGGAGGTGGACATCACCAGGTTCAGCTCGTCCGCCCGCGATTCCAGGGCACGCTCGGCGCCGCGCAGGTTGGGCACCAGCACGGTGTACTCCACCCCCGGCACACGGCGGATGCGGCCCATCACCTCCTCGGCGTCGCGCAGCATCGGGATCGCCTTGGGCGAGGTGAACGAGGTCACTTCGATCTTGGCGTAGCCGCACTCGCTCAGCGCGTCCACCAGGGCCACCTTGGTGTCGGTGGGGATGAACTCGGGCTCGATCTGAAAACCGTCGCGCGTGGCGACTTCGTTGAAGTGGATGCGGGTCATGGGGCGTGTCATGTGGGTTCTCCGGCGACGATGCCCCGGTCTTTCAGGGCCTGGATCTGGTCGGCGCTCAGGCCGATGTCGCGCAGCACGGCGTCGGTGTCCTGCCCGATGCCCAGCGGCGCATTGCGGCGGTGGCTGCCCGGGGTGCGCGACAGCTTGGGGATGATGCCGGGCACGGCCAGGGTGCTGCCATCGTCCAGCCGCACCTGTTCGATCATGCCGCGGGCCTGGTAATGCGGGTCGGCGGCGATGTCGGCCACGGTGTAGATGCGGCCTGCCGGCACCGAGGCCCGGTCGAGCGCGGCCAGCACCTCGTCCACCGTCAGCTGGGCCGTCCAGGCGCCGATGGCGGCGTCGATCTCGGCCACCCGGGCCACGCGACCGGCGTTGTCGCCCAGGGCCGGGTCCTGGCCCAGGTCGTCACGCCCCATCTCGTGCATCAGGCGCTTGAAGATGCTGTCGCCATTGCCCGCGATCAGGGCGTAACCCCCGTCGGCGCAGCGGTAGGCGTTGCTAGGCGCGATGCCGGGCAGGGCGCTGCCGGCCGGGCCGCGCACTGCCCCAAAGGCGCTGTACTCGGGCAGCAGGCTTTCCATGCAGTTGAACACCGCCTCGTACAGGGCCACGTCAATCACCTGGCCCTGGCCGCTGCGCTGGCGCTCCTGCAAGGCCATCAGGATGCCGATCACGCCATGCAGCGAAGCCAGCGTGTCGCCGATCGACACCCCCACGCGCACCGGCACCCGGCCAGGTTCGGCGGTCAGGTGGCGCAAGCCGCTCATGGCTTCGGCCACCACGCCGAAGCCGGGCTTGTCGCGGTAGGGGCCGGTCTGGCCGTAGCCGCTGATGCGCAGCATCACCAGGCGCGGGTTCAAGGCCAGCAGCTCCTCGGGCCCCAGGCCCCAGCCTTCCATGGCGCCGGGGCGGAAGTTCTCGATCAACACATCGGCCTCGGCCGCCAGCTGGCGCACGATGGCCTGGGCCTCGGCGGCCTTCAGGTCCAGGGCCAGCGAGCGCTTGTTGCGCGACTGCACCTGCCACCAGACCGAGGTGCCGTCCTTGAGCAGGCGCCATTTGCGCAGCGGGTCGCCGCTGCCCAGGGGTTCGATCTTCACCACGTCGGCGCCGAAGTCGGCCAGGGTCTTGGCGGCAAAGGGGCCGGCAATCAGCTGGCCCAGCTCCAGCACCTTGAGGCCGGCGAGCGGGCCGGTGGCCGGGAGGAATTCAGTGGGGCTTGTCATGGCGCGCAGTGTGCCGCCGCCCGGGCGGCCCTGTCCATTTCTGTTGCTGCAAGCCCCGTTCGCGTTTTGCGAAGTCAGGGTATGTCTGGCGACCCTGGGGCGCGCCGCCGGCCCAGGCGCCGATCGGCCTTGGGGCGGTCGGGGTCCTGCGCCTGGTTCAGTGCCAGGGCCTGTTGCTGCAGGCGGGCCAGCGCCTGGTCCAGGGCGTCGACCTCGGGCGTGCTGAGCACCTGCAGCAACTGCGCGTTGAGCTGGTGCACCTGGGGCAGCAACTCGGTCACCAGGGCTTCGCCCGCCGGCGTCAGCCAGAGCAGGGCGCGGCGGTGGTCGCCCGGGCGGGGCTCGCGCCGCACCAGCTGCTTGGCCAGCAGCTGCCCCAGCGCCTTGGAGGTGCGGGCCCGGTCGAGCTGCACCCGCTCGGCCAGCTCGGACGGCCCCAGGCCCTGTTGCTGCCACAACAGCGACAACACCGCCCACTCGCGCCGGGTGATGCCGTAGCGCCCCTCGCACAGGCGCACCACCGCCGCGCCGCCCACCGCCAGCAGACGGCTCAGGCGGAACAGCAGCATGTCGTCGATGGCCTGGGGTTGGCGCAGGCGGGTGGAGGCAGGGGTGGGATTCATGGTGTGGCGCCCAGGGTCTTCAAGTGCGGCAGGTAGTGCTGCAGCAGCGTCTCGGTCACGCTGGCCTGCAAGGCATCCCGGCGGCGTTTGAGGGGGTCACGCTCAGGCAATTCACTCATCCACCGCTTGAATTGGATGAACGCGACCGGGTGCAAGGTCTTCATGCGGGCCATGCGCCCGTTGCTGGCCACGATGACCGCCGAAAAGGGAGGGCTGTCCATCAGCACTTGGGCGCGCCGGGCCTGGGTGACCCAGAAATCGTCTTCGTCGTCGCTCAATCGCAGCGGGTGGGGATCGTCGCCGGCCTGCATGCGGCGCAGGATGTCCACCTCGAAGCCATCCTGGTTCACCGCCGTGTAGCGCTGCAGGCTTCGGATCCGGAAGCTGGGGTCCACTTTTTGCAGCACGCCCAACATGGAGCTGTCCACCCGGGCCAGCGCGGTGGCAAACCGCAGGCGGCGTCGCACATCCCACAGCAGATCGATGTCGCGGGTGGCCACCGCATCGCTGTCCACCATCACGCCTGCTGCGGCTTCATAGGCATAGAGCGCATGGGTTCCAACCACCCTGAAGTAGCTTTGCAGATGGGTGTGCGCCAAACGGTCCAGCACGCCCACCACCAGGGGGTCTACCCGCCCCACCCGCAAGGCGCGGTTGAGCCTTTGCTGTTCCGTCAGTTTGGCCTTCAAGGCGCTCAGGCGTGCGGAGGAGGCCGCCTTTCGGTCTTGAAATTGTTGATAGATCTGTTCCGTCTCCGGATTGCGTGGCCCCAGGCTTTTCTCGCCTCCGCCGGTCTGCGTGCGAATCAGGTAGCTCGACTCGGGGGCCCGGGCCGGGCCTTTGTGCCAGTACATCCCGCCGCGCAACTGGTCTGCTTGTGACTGCGCTTCTTCATGCGCCTCGAAAACGGCCAGCGCGTCGATGTACTGGCGTGCCTGAGCTGCATTGAGTTCGCGCATTTCGGTTAAAAATCAGAAAATTTAAAAATATACCGAAATCATATATAAATCAAAAGCTTATTGTTTTTTAAAAGAGGCCTTCAAGAAAGGAATGAGACTGGATTTGTGGGCCTCAGGGTTTTCCGGGGCATGGATTGATTTCAACAACTGATGGGCTGCACCCTACAGTCTCTGCATCGGGTTTCACACCCCGTGAAGCCGTTCCAGCCCAGCTCTGAGTTCTGTCATGTCGCCCACACCTTGCACCTTGCTTCGATCGGTCCTGAATCGCCGCCAGTACCTGGCCCTGACCGGGCTGGCCTGGGGTGGCGCCCAGGCGCAAGCATTTCCAAACCGTGCCATCAAACTGGTCAACAACTTTCCGGCCGGTGGCCCTTCCGACATCCTGGCGCGGGGGGCGGCCGAGGTACTGCAGCAGCGCTTTGGCCAGCCCGTCATCGTGGACAACCGGCCGGGGGCGGGCGGCAATCTGGGCGCTGATGCGGTGGCCAAAAGCCCGGCCGATGGGCACACGGTGCTGGTTTGCATCGACAGCCTGTTCACCGTCAACCCGCACATCTACAAGTCCATGCCGGTCAAACTGGCCGATTTCAAGCCCTTGCTCACCCTGGCCTCCTCGGGCTTGTTGATCGGGGTGCACCCGGGCACCGGCATCAAGAGCCTGGCCGAGCTGGTGGCGCAGGGCAAGAAGCGCACGCTCAACTTCAGCTCGGGCGGCAGTGGCAGCCCGGGGCACCTGGCGGTTTCGGTGATGAGCGAGGCCACGGGCATGAAGATCCAGCACATTCCTTACAAGGGCAATTCGCCGGCGGTCACCGCGGTGCTGGCCGGTGAGGTCGATGCCGGTGTGCTGGCCACCCCAGGCATGCTGCCCTATGTGAAAGCGGGCAAAATCACGCCGCTGGCCGTCACCAGCCGTCAACGCTCGGCCCTGGCCCCCGAGGTGCCCACCGTGGCCGAACTCGGCTTGCCAGGCCTGGAGCAGGAGGTGCTCTACCTGACCCTGGTGCCGGCCGCCACGCCCGCTGAAGCCGTGCAGGCGCTGCTGGCGGGCTGGGTTGACGCCATGGGCCGCCCCGAGATGAAAGCCCGCATGCAACAGCTGGACCTGCAAGCCGAGAAAGACAGCGGTGACGCCTTGCGCGACCGCCTGATGCGCCAGTCGGCGCGCTATGCCCGCATCATCCAATCCACCGGAATGACCGTCGAATGAGCTCCCAACGCCCCAACATCATCTTCATCGTGGCCGACGACCTCGGCTACGCCGACCTCGGCTGCTATGGCGGCCGCGAGCCCGTCTCGCCCGTGCTCGACCACCTGGCCGCGCAGGGCCTGCGCTTCACCCAGGGTTACTCGAACTCGCCGGTGTGCTCGCCCACGCGCTTTGCCATGATCACGGCGCGCTACCAGTACCGGCTGCGCGGAGCGGCCGAAGAGCCCATCAACAGCAAGAGCCGCGGCAGCACCACCCTGGGCCTGCCCACCGAGCACCCCACGCTGCCCTCGCTGCTCAAGGCCAGCGGCTACAACACTGCGCTGATCGGCAAGTGGCACCTGGGCTACCCGCCGGTGTTCGGCCCGCTGCGCTCGGGCTATGACGAGTTCTTCGGGCCCATGTCGGGCGGCGTCGACTACTTCACCCACTGCGATTCGCGCGGCACGCACGACCTGTGGTTTGGCGAACAAGAGCACCAGCAGGAGGGCTACCTCACCGACCTGCTGTCCGACCGGGCGGTGGACTGGGTGAACCGCATGGCCCCGGCGGCCCAGGCCGGCCAGCCCTTCTTCCTGAGCCTGCACTACACCGCGCCGCACTGGCCCTGGGAGACGCGCGACGACGAGGCCCTGGCGCAAGAGGTCAAGGACAACCTGTTCCACCTGCATGGCGGCAACATCCACACCTACCGCCGCATGATCCACCACATGGACGAAGGCATCGGCCGCGTGATGGCCGCGCTGCGCGCGCAGGGGCTGGCGGACAACACCCTGGTGGTCTTCACCAGCGACAACGGCGGCGAGCGCTTCTCCGACAACTGGCCCTTGGTGGGCGGCAAGATGGACCTCACCGAGGGCGGCATCCGCGTGCCCTGGATCGCCCACTGGCCCGCCGCCATCGCCCCGGGCCGCGTCAGCGAACAGCATTGCCTGACCATGGACTGGTCGGCCACGATGCTGGCCGCGGCCGGCGTGGCGGCCCACCCGGATTACCCGCTCGATGGCGTGTCTCTGCTGCCCGTGCTGCAGGGCGACGGGGGCGAGTTCGAGCGCCCCATGTTCTGGCGCATGAACCACCGCGGCCAACGCGCCGCCCGCCTGGGCGACTGGAAATACCTGCGGGTGGATGGGCACGACTACCTGTTCAACATCCCGGCCGACGAGCGCGAACGGGCCAACCACGCCAGCCGCCAGCCCGAGCGCCTGGCCGAACTGCGCGCCGCCTGGGAGGCCTGGGAGGCCACCATGCCCCCCATCCCCGACGACGCCACCGTCAGCCTGGGTTACGGCGCCAAGGACATGCCCCAGCGCTGAGCGGCCAGCCTGCGCTTCAGGCCGGGGCTTTCTCTGCCGTGAGGGCGGCCAGCACCCGCTCCAGCCCCGCCAGTGCCTGCTCCACGGCCGCGCCGCCGGTCTGGGCCCGCACGATGGCCCCGTCCACCGCCAGCCCGGCCGCCTCGGCCAGGGCGTGGGCCTCGGGGTGGCCCGGCAGCAGGGCTTCGATGGCGCCCACCATGTCCTGCTTGTGGGCCGCTGAAATCGCCAGGGCATCGCCCAGGCCGCCGCCCAGTTCTGCCACCGAATTGATGAAGGCGCAGCCCCGAAAGCCGGGCTCACGCAGCCACTCGCCCAAGGCGGCGGCCAGGGGCTGCAGGGGGTGGCGCTGGCGTTCGGCGGCGCTTTGAGCAGCCTGGTGCCGGGCCAGGGCGGCCTGGAACCAGGCCATCCAGCGCTCGTGGCGGTAGGCCAGAAAGGCGCGGATCAGCTCGTCCTTGGCCGGAAAGTGCCGGTAGAACGTGACCTTGGTGACCCCGGCGGCCGCAATCACCCGGTCCACGCCGGTGGCGCGCAGACCCTCTCGATAGAACAGCTCATGGGCCGCCAGCAGAATCCGCTCGCGGGCTGGCAGGCTGGGGTCGAGCACAAAGGGGGCGGAAAAAAGGGCGTCGGTCATGAAGGTGATTGTAGACAGATCTGTCTACGTGGTTTAGAGTGCGTGTAGACAGATCTGTCTACATGCAGGATTTTCTGCCTAACCTTTCCACCGACGGAGCCTTTTCATGGAAACCAAGCCCCCACTGCCCCCCTTCACGGCCGAGACCGCGGCCCAGAAAGTTCGCCTGGCCGAAGACGCCTGGAACTCCCGCGACCCGGCCCGTGTGGCCCAGGTCTACACCGAGGACACGGTGTGGCGCAATCGCGCCGAGTTCCCGGTGGGGCGTGAGCAGGCCCGCCAGTTCCTGGAGCGCAAATGGGCGCGCGAACTGGACTACCGCCTGATCAAGGAACTGTGGGCCTTCACCGGCGAGCGCCTGGCCGTGCGTTTTGCCTACGAGTGGCATGACGATTCAGGTCAGTGGTATCGCAGCTATGGCAATGAGAACTGGGAGTTCAACCCCCAGGGCCTGATGCAACGGCGCTTTGCCAGCATCAACGACCTGCCGATCCGGGCGGATCAACGCCTGTTCCACTGGCCGCTGGGCCGCCGGCCTGACGATCACCCCGGCCTGAGCGAACTGGGGCTCTGAGCCGGAACGCCGGGGGGGCATGCACCAGATTGGCACAGGCGTTGCTTGATGCCGTGACATGGTCGCCCGCTTCAACATCCCCCCAGGTACCGATGCCCTGTGGCAGCAGCGCCTGAGCCTGCTGCTGGACTCGACCGATGAAGGCATGTTCGGCATCGATCTGCAAGGCGACTGCGTCTTCATCAACCGGCCCGGCGCCAGCCTGATCGGCTATGAGCCGGCCGAGGTGCTGGGGCGCAACATGCATGCGCTGACCCACCACAGCCACACCGATGGCCGCCCCTACCTCGACAGCGACTGCCCCATCTTCAAGGCCTTCCGCCAGGGCCTGCCCTGCCGCATCGACTCCGAGGTGTTCTGGCGCCGCGATGGCAGCAGCTTCCCGGTGGAGTATTCCAGCCAGCCCATCCTCGACGGTGCCGAGGTGCGCGGCGCCGTCATCACCTTTGTCGACATCACCGAGCGGCGCCGCGCCGCCGAGGCGCTGCAGCGCGCCCACGATGCCCTGCAGCGCAGCAACGATGTGCTGGAGCAGCGCGTGCAAGAGCGCACCCTGGCGCTCAGCGAGGCCCTGGGGCGCCTGCGCGAACTCTCGGCCTACTCCGAACGTGTGCGGGAGGACGAGCGCACCCGCATCGCCCGCGAGGTGCACGACGAACTCGGCAGCCTGCTGGTGGCCCTGAAGATGGACGTCAACTGGCTGCACAAGCGCCTGGGCGAGCAGGCCGCCCGCGGGCCTGAGGCGGCGCAGGACATGCGCGGCCAGATGCGCTGCAAATGCCAGAACATGAGCCGCCTGATCGAGAACGCCGTCGACAACGTGGGCCGCATCATCACCGACCTGCGCCCCAGCATCCTGGACCACCAGGGCCTGTGGGCGGCCCTGGAGTGGCAGGCCCATGAGTTTGCCCAGTCGGCCGAGCTGGCGCTGGAGTGGTGCATGAGCGTGCCCGAAACGCTCAGCCTGCCCGAGCCGGCCGCGATGGCGGTGTTCCGCATCTTCCAGGAGATGCTGAGCAACGTGGGCCGCCACGCTCGGGCCAGCGCCATCGACGTGCTGATCGAGCTGCGCGACGCCCAGCTGCACCTGCGCGTGCAGGACAACGGCGTGGGCGCCAGCCCGCAGGCCCTGGAGGCGCCCACCGCCTATGGCGTCATGGGCATGCGCGAGCGGGCGCGCCACCTGGGCGGCGTGTTGTCGATCCAGAGCGCGCCAGGCGAGGGCTCGTGTTTGCACCTGCAGATTCCTCTGGAGACCCCATGAACCCGGCTGCAACCGTTCCCGCCCCGATCCGCGCGCTGCTGGCCGACGATCACCTGATCGTGCGCCAGGGCCTCAAGCAGGTGCTGGGCGACCCGGCCAATGGCCCGCCCGAGATCGCCGTGCTGGCCGAGGCCGCCAGCGGCCCCGAGGCCCTGGCCCAGGTCGAGGCCCTGCAGGGTCCGGCCGGCCTGGACCTGGTGCTGCTGGACATCGCCATGCCCGGGCTGGACGGGCTGGAGGTGCTGCAGCAATTGCGCCGCCAATGGCCCGCCTTGCCGGTGCTGATGCTCAGCACCTACCCCGAAAAGCAGTACGCCGTGCGCTGCATCAAGCTGGGCGCGGCCGGCTACCTCAACAAGAGCGCCGACCCCGACGACATGGTGGCGGCGGTGCGCAAGGTGGCCGCCGGCGGGCGCTACCTCAGCGAGGCCACGGCCGAGGCCCTGGCCGGGGCGCTGTCGCGCACCACCTTGGCGCCCAGCACGCCGGCGGCGGTGATGGCCGCCATCGACGCCCTGTCGCACCGCGAGCACCAGGTGTTCCGCCTGCTCACCAGCGGCCATTCGGTGAGCGAAATTGGTGCACAGCTCAAGCTCGCGCCCAACACCGTGAGCACTTACCGGGCGCGCATCCTCGAAAAGACCGGGGCGCGCAACGATGTCGAGCTGGCCTTGCTGGCGCGCAGCGCCTCGGGCGCCTGAAAACCGGGCCGGCTGCGCTCGATTTGTAGGGCTGCCCCTACACGGTGTCGACATGCCGTGCACGAAATGCAGCCGATCGTGGCCCGCAGGCCCCTCGGGCGCCGAGCTGGCCCGCGCTTTGCGTAGCGCAGCACATCCTGATCAACAAGGTGTGCCATGTCCGAATTCTTCTCGCCCTACGATGCCGACCGCCCCCTGATGCTCAAGTGCAGCTGCGGTCGAGACCACAGCGCCGCCGACCACCAGGCCGAGGCCACCGCCGAGGCGGCGGCCGCCACGCTGCGCCAGCGCAGCCTGAGCAGCGAGTTCGAGGCCTACAGCAACGAGTTCATCGAAGCCACCCTGGTCAAGGCCTTGTTTCCGCAAGACGCGCTGCGCCGGCGCTTTCTGCGCGCGGTGGGCAAGGGCACGGCCATGGCGGCCATCAGCAGCGTGCTGCCGGTGGCCAGCCTGCAGGCCATGGCCCAGGAGGCCGGCAAGGGCGGCAGCAACCTGGAGAAGAAAGACCTGAAGATCGGCTTCATCCCGATCACCTGCGCCACCCCGCTGATCATGGCCCACCCCCTGGGCTTCTACAAACAGCAGGGTCTGAATGTGGAGGTCACCAAGACCGCGGGCTGGGCGCTGATCCGCGACAAGATCATCAACAAGGAATACGACGCCACCCACTTCCTCAGCCCCATGCCCCTGGCCATGTCGCTGGGCCTGGGCTCCAACGCCACGCCCATGAACGTGGCCACCATCCAGAACATCAATGGCCAGGCGATCACCCTGGCCCTGAAGCACAAGGACAACCGCGACCCCAAGAACTGGAAGGGCTTCAAGTTCGCCATTCCCTTCGAGTTCAGCATGCACAACTTCCTGCTGCGCTACTACCTGGCCGAGGCCGGCCTCAACCCCGACACCGACGTGCAGTTGCGCGTGGTGCCACCGGCCGAGATGGTGGCCAATCTGCGCGCCGGCAACATCGACGGCTTTCTGGGCCCCGACCCGTTCAACCAGCGCGCCGTGTACGAAGAGGCCGGCTTCATCCACCTGCTGACCAAGGAGCTCTGGAACGGCCACCCCTGCTGCGCCTTCGGCACCAGCACCGAGTTCATCCAGAAGAACCCGAACACCTTTGCCGCCCTGTACCGCGCCGTGCTCACCTCGGCGGCCATGGCCCGCGACCCCAAGAACCGCGAGCTGATCGCCAAGGTGATCGCCCCGCAGGCCTACCTGAACCAGCCCGAGGTGGTGCTGCAGCAGGTGCTGACCGGCAAGTTCGCCGACGGCCTGGGCAACATCCGCAACGTGCCCGACCGGGCCGACTTCGACCCCATGCCCTGGCAGAGCATGGCCGTCTGGATGCTGACCCAGATGCAGCGCTGGGGCTACATCAAGGGGGCGGTCAACTACAAGCAGATCGCCGAGAAGGTGTTTCTGCTGACCGACGCCAAAAAACAGATGAAGGCCTTGGACCAGAAGGTGCCCGAAGGCAGCGCCTACCCCAAGTTCAACATCATGGGCAAAGAGTTCGACGCCGCCAAGGCCGAGGCCTACGCCAAGAGCTTTGCCATCAGCAAGGGGGCTTGAGCCATGAGCCCTTTCAAATCCCTGGGCTTTCGGGCCGGTGTGCTGTCGGTGCTGATGCTGGTGGTGTTGCTGGCCGTCTGGCGCACGGCCACCTTGCCCGATGCGCCGGCGCCCGCCCCCGCCAAGAACCTCAGCGCCGAGCAGATCGAGTACCTCAAGATGATGGGCAAGGACCCGAGTGCGGCGGCCCCGGCCGAAGCGGGGGGCAGTGCCAAGTCGGGGGGCTTTCCGACCCCGATGCAGACCGCCACCGCGGCCTGGCAGCAGCTGCGTGACCCGTTCTACGACAAGGGCCCGAACGACAAGGGCATCGGCATCCAGCTGGCCTACTCGCTGGCGCGGGTCGGCCTGGGCTTTGGCCTGGCCTGTCTGGTCGCCATCCCGCTGGGCTTTGTGATCGGCATGTCGCCCCTGCTGCGCCGGGCCTTCGACCCTTTCATCCAGGTGCTCAAGCCCATCAGCCCCCTGGCCTGGATGCCGCTGGCGCTCTACACCATCAAGGACTCGTCGATCTCGGGCATCTTCGTGATCTTCATCTGCTCGATCTGGCCCATGCTGGTCAACACCGCCTTCGGTGTGGCCTCGGTCAAGCGCGAGTGGCTCAATGTGTCGGCCACGCTCGAGGTCAACCCGCTGCGCCGCGCCCTGCTGGTGATCCTGCCGGCCGCGGCGCCCACCATCCTCACCGGCATGCGCATCAGCATGGGCATTGCCTGGCTGGTGATCGTGGCGGCCGAGATGCTGGTGGGCGGCACCGGCATCGGCTACTTCGTCTGGAACGAGTGGAACAACCTGTCGCTCACCAGCGTGATCTTTGCCGTGCTGGTCATCGGCGTGGTCGGCATGCTGCTGGACCTGGCCTTTGGCCGGCTGCAAAAGGCGGTGACCTATGTGGAGTGATGTGGGCAAGCGCGCGGCGCAGGCCGCCCTGGGCACGGCCAGCGCGGCGGCCCGGCAACCTGAAAGGAACCCCATGGTGGACGGATTTCTGAAAGTCGAAGCGCTGAGCAAGGCCTACGACCCGGCGCGCCCGGTGTTCTCGGAGGTGTCCTTCTCGCTGGCGCGGGGTGAGTTCGTCTGCATCATCGGCCATTCGGGCTGTGGCAAGACCACCATCCTGAACGTGCTGGCCGGGCTGGACCAGGCCAGCTCAGGCTATGCCTACATGGATGGGCGCGAGATCGCCGGGCCCAGCCTGGAGCGGGGCGTGGTGTTCCAGAGCCACGCCCTGATGCCCTGGCTCACCGTGCGGCAGAACATCGCCTTTGCGGTCAAGTCGCGCTGGCCCGAATGGAACGCTGCCAAGGTCAATGTGCACCTGGAGAAGTTCGTCGAGATGGTGGGCCTGAGTGCCGCCATCGACAAAAAGCCCTCGGCCCTGTCGGGCGGCATGAAGCAGCGCGTGGGCATTGCCCGGGCCTTCAGCATCAGCCCCAAGATGCTCTTGCTCGACGAGCCCTTCGGCGCGCTGGACGCACTCACCCGCGGCACCATCCAGGACGAGCTGATGGGCATCGTGCGCCAGACCCAGCAGACCGTGTTCATGATCACCCACGATGTGGACGAAGCCATCTTGCTGGCCGACCGCATCCTGCTCATGAGCAATGGCAACGACACCCCTCAGGGTTACCGCCCTGGCGGCCTGGCCGAGGTGGTGGTCAACCCTTTGCCGCGCGCGCGCAACCGGGCCAGCCTGCACCACCTCGACGGCTACTACGAGCTGCGCAACCACGTGGTCGACTTTCTGGTCAGCCGCGCCAAGGCGCACTGATTTACCCCGCCGCCCCGCCCTTCAGACCGCTGCCCGCCAGGCCGCGGCCGGGGCAGGGCTCGGCCCCGATTTTTCAACCCGCACGCCCCCGTTCTTTTCAAAGGAGCCAACATGAACCGCAATGACATCACCGAGAAAATCATCGCCACCAAGGTGCAAAAAGGCATCAAGTGGGAGGCCGTGGCCAAGAAGCTGGGCCAGTCCAAGGAGTGGACCACCGCCCTGTGCCTGGGCCAGATGACCGCCACGCCTGAGCAGGCCAAGGTGCTGGGCAAGATCTTCGGCCTGAGCGCCGACGAACAGAAATGGCTGTGCGTGGTGCCCTACAAGGGCTCGCTGCCCACCCCCGTGCCCACCGACCCGCTGATCTACCGCTGGTACGAGATCGTGAGCGTCTACGGCAGCACCATCAAGGAGCTGATCCATGAAGAGTTCGGCGACGGCATCATGAGCGCCATCGACTTCAGCATGGACATCCAACGCCAGGCCGACCCCAAGGGCGACCGCGTGAACGTGGTGCTGTCGGGCAAGTTCCTGCCCTACAAGACCTACTGAGCCCGCCCGCGGGGCGGGCGCAGGCGTTAAGCTCGGGGCCGTTTTCTTCTGAGGCCCCGGTTTTCTCCATGCGCATCGAATCCATCCGCCAGCAACTGCGCGCTCACGGCGCCGGCCCCGCCCACGAGCAGCGGGTGCTGCGCCTGTGGGCCCAGGCCAAGCCGCAAGACAGCGGCCGCCGGCGGCTGGAGGATTTCATGCCCGCCACCGTGCGTGACATCCTGCCCGCCTTGAGTGCCGAGCTGGCCGGCCTGGCCACGCTGCGCTCGCAGCACCCGGGCGAAGACGGCTCGGCCCGGCTGCTGGTGGCGCTGGCCGATGGGCAGACCGTGGAGAGCGTGCTGCTGCCGCGCGACGGCCTGTGTGTGTCCACCCAGGTGGGTTGCGCCGTGGGCTGCGTGTTCTGCATGACCGGGCGCGAAGGCCTGTTGCGCCAGGTGGGCAGCGCCGAGATCGTGGCCCAGGTGGCCCTGGCCCGCACGCTGCGGCCGGTCAAGAAAGTGGTGTTCATGGGCATGGGCGAGCCGGCCCACAACCTGGACAACGTGCTCGAAGCCATCGATCTGCTGGGCACGGTGGGCAACATCGGCCACAAGAACCTGGTGTTCTCGACCGTGGGCGACCCGCGCGTGTTCGAGCGCCTGCCGCAGGGGCGGGTCAAGCCCGCGCTGGCCCTGTCGCTGCACACCACACGGGCCGAGCTGCGCGAGCAACTGCTGCCGCGCGCCCCGCGCATCAGCCCCGATGAACTGGTGGCCCAGGGCGAGCACTATGCCCGCACCACTGGCTACCCCATCCAGTACCAGTGGACGCTGATCGAGGGCATCAACGACAGCGAGGAAGAGCTCGATGGCATCGTGCGCCTGCTGCAGGGCAAGTACGGTGTGCTCAACATGATCCCCTACAACAGCGTGCCCGATCTGGCCTTCAAACGCCCCAGCTGGGAGCGTGCCGCCGAGATCGCCCGCCAGCTGCACCGGCGCGGCGTGCTGACCAAGCTGCGCCAGTCGGCCGGTCAGGACGTGGACGGCGGCTGCGGGCAGCTGCGGGCGCGCAGCCAGGACGCGCCTGCCATTGAAGCGCCTGCCATGGACGCGCCGATTCATTGGACACCCCGTGCCGGGGGCGCAGCGGGCCCCGGCTGAACCGATCTGGCGGAGCGCGGCCCGCGTTCAGTGGCGCGGCGCCTGCATCGGGTCCAGCCGCTCACCGCGCATCAGGGCCCCTGGCGAGCGCCAGTAGATCTGCACGTTGTGGATCGGGTCGGTGATGATCTTGAAGGCCCAGGCCAGGCCCCAGGCCGGGCTGCGCAGCACGAACAGGTGCAGGGTGCGCAGCAGCAGCCCGGTGACCCCCAGTGCCAGCCACAGCAGGCCCACATCGTGGGCGTAGCCGGCCAGGCCGGCGTCGGGGTGGATCAGTCCGAACAGGTCACGGCGCCAGGCCAGCACGGCCGGCAGCGCCAGCCACACCCCGATCAGAATGGCCTTGCGGCGCATGTTGTAACCCACCTTGATGGCCTCCTTGTGGGCGTCGGTGGCCTGGTTGACGCTGTCGTAGCCGCGCGGCTCGAAGAAGATGTGGCCCGACTGGCGCGTCACCATGCCCACCAGCCAACCCACCATCGCGGCGGCGGCCGGGTCGACGAACAACAGCGCGTAGGCACACAGAAAGCTGATGGCGCTGATCAGGTGCAGCGTCTGGTTGATGCGGCACTGGTGGTAGTAACGGTGGTCGTCCCAGCGCAGGGTGTCGACTTTCTGCAGGAAATCACGCACGGCAAACTCCTAGGTCATGAAAAAGGAATGACCGCAGCGTGACCGCCCCGCATGAAAGAGATTTGACAGCGGCGTGGCCGGGCCGTGTCACGGCGCTGTTCCTTGATCTGGATCGAATCCGGTGCGCGTTGGCCTTCAGTGCAGCGTCAGCGGGAGCGAGCTGGTCTTGACCCGCACCAGCGCCGGTCTGGCCTCGTAAGGCATGGCCGCCTGCCCCAGCAAGGCCGCTGCCAGGGTGCTGACCTGGCGGGCAATCGGTTCGATGTAGCGGCTGGCCGCACCCTCGACGGTGATGCAGTCGCCCAGCGCATGGATGCCGGGCTGGCTGGTGGCCAGTGTGGCTGGGTCCACCGCAATCCCATCGCGCCATTGCAGCCCGGCGCTGCGTGCCAGGCGGCCGGGGGTGTGCAGGCCGGCGGCGACCACCACCTGGTCCACCTCGTGGTGCTGGCCGCCAGCGGTGTGCACGTGGTAGCGCCCGCTGGCGGCCGAGCGGGTCACGCTGGCCACGGTCTGGCCCCCCTCAAAGGTGATGGGCAGGCCCTGCCAGGCGGCCAGCAGTTGGGCCCCGGCTGCCTGGGTCTGCCAGCGGGCCAGGGGTTCGCTGGCGGTGTCCAGCAGGCGCACGCGGTGGCCGCCCAGGGCCAGATCGTTGGCCAGTTCGCAACCGATCAGGCCGGCGCCCAGCACCAGCACGTCACGCGGGCTCTCGCCCAGGGCCTGGCGCAGGCGCTGGTAGGCCGCCAGGTGGTTGATGCGCCAGCACAGACCGGGCGCCAGCCCCGCCGGCAGCGCGGCCTCGGCCCCATGGGCCAGCACCAGTTGGCGGTAGCGCAGGTTGCCCCGGGTGGTGCGCAGTTGCTGGGTCTCGGCGCAGATGCGCACCGCATGGGTGTGGGGCAGCAGGCGCAGGTTCAGGCGCCGGGCCGCATCGGGCCCGCTTTCCTTGACCAGGCCCTCGGGGGGCAGGTGGCGCGCCAGGGCGACCGAGAGCAGGGGCTTGTCGTAGCGGTCGCCGGCGCAGGCGCTGACCAGGGTGATGGGCAGGTCGGCATCGTGCTGGCGCAGGGTCTCGGCCAGTTGCCAGCCCGCCTTGCCTGCGCCCACGATGACGATGCCTGCATCGCCCCGACGGGCAAGGCCCTGGGGGGCTGAGGGCTGCGACAGGGGCCGACGCACGTGCTCGGGGCTGGGCGCGGTGTAGGGTGAAAAGTCGCTCTTGGTCACCCCGCACAGCGGGCAGGCCCAGTCGTCCGGGATGTCGGCGAAGCGGGTGCCTGGGGGCAGGCCGCTGTCCGGGTCGCCCAGCGCTTCGTCATACAGGTAACCGCAGGCGTGGCAGATGTAGGTCTGCCAGGCCGGGGTCAGGGCCTCGATGGCCAGGCCCAGGGGGTTGGGACGTGCATCGGGCTGGAGGGCGGAGGGGATCATGCCGGCAGCTCCTCGGCGCTCAGCCTTGCGATTTCCTTGCGCAGGTGTTTGATGGCGGGCGTGACGATGGCCACGAAGTGCGATTCACGCACCCGGCGTTGCACCTCCGAGCTCATCAGGTAGCCGCGCGCGCCCTGGTGCATCAGGGCCGACTGGGCCGCACGCAGGCACAGTTCGGCCCCATGGGCGCGGGCATCCAGCACGTCGATGAAGAAGTCCTTGTCGGTGTCGTAGGGGGTGCGGGCCAGTTGCATGACACGCTGGCTCAGGCCGTCAAGCTCGGCCTGCAATGCGTCGGGCCGGTCTTCCAGGTACTGGTTGACGTGGCCCAACTGGGGTTCGACCTCCCACATGGAGTCGATGGCGCCCTGGGTGATGCCCACGGCCATGCCGCATTGCAGCATCACAAAGGCGGCCCGGATGCGGGCGATGAAAGGGCGTGCCGGGTCGGCCATGAGTTCGCTCTCGCCCACGAACAGGTCTTTCACGCGCAGCGCATAGGTGGCTGTGCCCTCCATGCCCGAGAACGAGGGGCACTCGCGCAGCGTCACCCCGGGTGCGTCGCAGCGCAGCAGGAACATGATCTCGTGCGGCGCGGCGGCGGCGTCCTCGGTCTGTACCGCAGCGATCGCGCCGCAGTAGTGGTCAGGCCCCAGATTGCTGACCCAGGGCAGGGTGCCGCTGACCCGGTAGCCGCCGGGCACCGGGGTGGCCTTGAGCAGCAGGCTTTCGATCTGCGCAAAGCTTTTCATGGGGTTGGACAGGGCGGTCCCACCCAGGCGCTCGCCGCTTACGTGGGCCGCCAGCACCTCGCCGCTCAGTGCCGGCTGGCCCGACTGTTGCAGGTACAGGCCCGCCACAGCCTGGCACCACATCATGAAGCCGGTGGCGCCACACACCCGCGACACCTCGGCCATGGCCTGGATGGCCAGCGCGTAGTCGCCCGGGCCCTGCTCGCTGTCCAGGTGGGCGCTCATGGCCCCGGCGGCGGCCAGGGCCTGCAGCAGCGCCCGCGGGTACAGGCCTTCGCGGTCGATGGCCTGGACCTGCTCGCGCAGCGGGCCCTGGGCCAGGGCGCGGGTGGCTGCCAGCAGGTCGCCGGCTCGAACTTCGGGGGGCAGGTCAGCGGGGTTCATGCTCAAGTCCTTGGAGTGGCTGGAGGGGCGGGGCAGCGGATCAATGCCGGCCGAGGGCGATCGCTCAATCAGCCAGGCTGATCGTGAACGGGATCGGGTTGCGCAAGGTGTTGGCCACCGGCGAGTAGAAGTTGGCGTGCCGCACGATGTCGTCCAGCACCTCGCGCGGGGCGTCGCCTTCCACCACCACCTTCACGCGGATGGCCTGGAAGCCCATTTCGGGCGGTGTCTTCTCGAGCGCGCCGCCGGCTCCCCAGGCGGCCGGGTTGCCGATGTCGCCCTCCAGAAACACCTCCAGCCTGCTGAGCTTGACCTGCTTCCAGGTGGCCACGGCGGTGATGCCCACGGCCAGACAGCCACCCAGACCCGACAGCACGATCTCGCCTGGGGCGGGCGCCGTGTCCTGGCCGAACAGGTGCAGGGGCTCGTCCACCACCACCGGGGTGTGCTGGCCCACGGTGCTGAGCGAGCGGTACTGACCCTCCATCACGGTGTGGACCTTGTTGGTGCCGCGGCTGGCGGGGTTGGCCCGGCCCTTGGCGGCAAAGGCGGCCAGGCCTTCGCTGTCGATGGGGCGCAGGTAGGCCTTGACGGTGGTGGGGGTGTCGAGGGCGGAGGCGTCGGTCATGGGGTGGTTCCTTGGTGGGGTGGGGGGGCAGGGCCATCGGCCCCGGCCTGCCTGCTTCATTGCAACCCACATGCCAAGGGCGATTTGCCTCGAAAAAAATGCTTGAAGCCTATGATCTGATTGAATCGGTTGCTCTTGATATGAGAGCAAGCCGGAAGACAATTGCGGATCAGTCGGGCTGAGTGTGTCGACCCAATGTCGACAATTTGTCGACCTTTTCAGCGCAAGCCGGCCTTGCGCAGGCGGTAGGCAAACTGGCGCAGGGTCAGACCCAGGCTCTGGGCGGCGCGCGACTGGTTGCCGTGGTGCCGCAACAGGGCCTCCTGCAACTGGGCCACCGGGTGGGCGTGGGCGCTCTGGTAGTCGCGCACCAGTGGAGCGGGCGCGGCACCGTCTGCCAGCGTGCCGGGCCAGGCCTGGGCTGGGGCAGGGGCAGGGGTGTTGTCGGCCTGGGCCCCGCTCTGGCTTTGGCGCAGCAGGCGCAGCAACTGGGCCTGGCTCACCGAGCTGTGTCCGCTCAACAGCACCAGGCGTTCGATGAAATTGCCCAGCTCGCGGATGTTGCCAGGCCAGTCCTGCTGCGCCAGGGCTTGCAGCGCCTCGGGCGTGAGGTTCACGTTGCGCTGGTGGGCCTGGTTGGCGCGGCTCACGAAATGCAGGGCCAGGGCCTGGATGTCTTCGCGCCGCTCGCGCAGCGAAGGCAGGCGGATCGGGATCACATTGAGCCGGTAATACAGATCCTGGCGGAAGCGGCCCGCCTGCACATCCGCCGACAGGTCGCGGTGGGTGGCGGCCACCAGGCGCACGTCCACCCGCTGTTCGCGCCGTCCCCCCAGGCGCACCAGCGTGCCCTCCTGCAGCGTGCGCAGCAGTTTGGATTGCAGGCCCAGGGGCAGCTCGCCCACCTCGTCCAGGAACAGGGTGCCGCCATCGGCCTGCTCAAACCAGCCCGGGCGCGCCGTCACGGCGCCGGTGAAGGCGCCTTTCTCGTGCCCGAACAGCTCGGATTCGAACAGCGTCTCGGGGATGGCGGCGCAGTTCACCTTGATGAAGGGTTGGTCACGCCGCCCGCTGGCCAGGTGCACGGCGCGGGCGAACAGCTCCTTGCCGGTGCCCGACTCACCCAGCAGCAGCACGCTCACGCTGGCCTGCGAGACCTGCTCAAGCTCGCTGAGCGCCTGCAGCAGGGCGGGTGAGCTGCCGATCAGGCCGTAGCGTGCCGCATGGGTTTGCAGGGCGCGCGCCAGCTGGGTGTTGCGGGCTTCGAGCTGGCGCGTCTGCTCGCTCACCAGTTGCTGCAGCTGCAGCAACTGCCCGGCCAGGGTGGCCAGCACGCGCAGCAGCGCCAGGTCGTCGTTCAGGTGGCGCTGGCGGCTGCGGAGGCGGTGGCAGGCCAGCACGCCCAGGGTCTGGCCGTTGGCCGTGATCGGCAGGGCGATGAAGGCCACGGTTTCGGGCGGCAGTTCGGCGCGTTGCACCGAGCGGAACAGGAACAAGGGTTCATGGTCGATGTCCTGCACGATGGCCGGTTGCCCGCTGGCCAGCACCCGTCCGGTGATGCCTTCGCCCAGCGCATATTGGCCGCGCTGAAATTCGGCGCCTGTCAGGCCATAGGCATGCTGGATGCGGGCCTGTGCCGATTCGGGCTCGCGCAGCACGATGCGGCCCCGGTTCAGGCCCAGCAGCTCGCTCATCAAGTGCAGCATCTCGCGCAGCACGGTCTCGGGGCTGAGGCTGCGGCCCACCAGGCGCATCACCTCGTGCATCAGCAGCAGTTCCTGGGCGCGCCAGTCGGTGGCTGGCGCCCGGCTGGAAGGAGGAGTCGGTTCGGGAGGCTGGGCCATGCCGGTCGCCATGCAGTTGCCGTGCCAGCCCGCAGAGGTTCAACGCCAGCGGGTGGGCTCAGAGCGTGATGTCGCTGCTGCCCGGGCACAGCAGGCGCGGAAATTCGCGCATGGGTTGCCAGTGGGCCGTGTGCTTCGGGCTGTGCCAGGGGGGCTGCCCGCTGAGCATGGCCGGCAATTCAAACTCACGGTAGTGTCCCTGACCCAGGTAGATGGCCCAGCGCCCGCCGATGGGCCGGTCTGTTTCGAGCCCCCCTGGGCCGGGTGGCGGGCGCAGCCAGACGCGGTCGCCCGGCACGGCAAAGCCGCTGGGCAGGGGGGCGTCCGGGCTGCCAATCTGGCGCATCAACGCCTGGTGGAACTCGCAATCGCGCACCGGACGGTGCTGGAAGCGGGTCTGCAAGCGGCTGTACAGCGCCGGGTGGTGGCGTCGGGTCTCTTCGGCCAGGCCCAGCAGCAGCACGTACTCCGAGGCGCGGTAGGGTGACAGCGCAAACCCCGGGCCCTGGGCGGGTTGCAGCAGGGTCTGCAGGGCGGCCGTCAAGGGGCGCTCGGGGCGCAGCAGAGGGGGGCGGCCCGGCTGCAGCAGCCAATCCTCGGCGGGGTGGCGCGGCCCGGTCGGGTCGGGGTGGAGCCGGGTGTCGCGGGCCGCCTGCACGATGCCCTGGCGCACCCGCACGGCGGCGGCCCATTCGGCGTGGCTGGGAAACGCGAAGGCCACCGGGCTGGCCAGCAGGGCCACGATGATCTCGCGCGCCAGATCGTCGGCGTGCCGGGTGTCGAGCGCCAGGGTTTTGGACAGGGCCCGGGTGTCGTGGCCCGGCGCCCAGTGTTCGATCAGGGTGGGTTGCAGCGCCACCTGAAGCGCGGGCGCGGTGATGGCGTCGCCAGGCAGCAATTGAACGTCGACCAGGCTGGCCAGGCCCAGTTGCTGCAGCTGTTCCATCAACTGCCAGTGACGCTGCTGCAAGGCGGCCTTGCTGCCCCCTTGAAACACCACGCCGCAGGCCCCCGGCGGCAAAGCACCGGAGGGCTCGGGGGCCAGTGGGGTGAGGGGGGCGGGTGCGCTCAGCATGTTTTCAGTATCGACAGGCAGGGCGCCGCCGTACAACCGTGAAAACCCGCCGCCGAGCGCGGACAAACCCGGGGGCACGTTCAGCGTTCGAACACGCGCTCAGGCGTGGGTGATCCAGCTGGCGTAGTCGGGGTGGTCCAGGTGGGGCAGGGTGTTGTAGGTGACCAACGAATGCCGCTTGGGGTTGAAGTTGAATTCGGTCACCGAACTGTTGCGGATGCGCAGGTTGAGCTCGATCGTGGCCTCAGGCGTGGTGCCCAGGATGTGGCCCACCGCGGTCGAGATGGGCCCGCCGCTGGAGACCAGCAGCACATTGCCCTCGCAGTTCTGGCGCACGTGGTCCAGGGCACTGCTCACGCCGTGCACGAAGTCGTTGTAGCTGGGCATGCCGCGCGGGCTGACCACCCCGGCCATCCATTGCGTCAGGCCGTCGCGCAGCAGGCGAAAGTGGTGCCGGTACAGCTCGGGCGTGTCCGGCTTGGCCAGGGGCATGGGGTGGATGGCCTGGATCACTGCCTCGCTGTCGTACTCGTTGAGGCCGGGCCAGAGCACGGGCTGGGCCTGCCAGTCCAGGCCCCGGGCGATGCCGGCAAAGGTTTCCTGGTGGCGGCGCAAGGTGCCGGTGATGACGGACTGGAATTCCAGGCCCTTGCCTTTGAAGTACTCGCCCAGGCGTTCGCTCTGGCGGTGACCGAGCTCGCTGAGTCGGTCGTAATCGTCGGCACCAAACGAGGCCTGGCCATGGCGCACAAGGTAGAGGGTTCCCATGGGCGGATTCTGTCAAGCGCCCACAGACCGCACAGTCGCCGCGGCGACCGATTCGTCGGAAAACCGTCACCTGGGTGACGGCACTGGGTGGGACTACGCGTGGGCTGTGTGCACCACGGGTGGGAACGCCATGGGCTTCAACTGTTGTGCCGACAGGGTTTCAACGCCCAGGGTGCGCTCGCTGGCGTCGAAGAACTCCACCTCGTAGGCCTCGCCCTGGCCATGCACATGGATCACCACCCCCAAAGCGCCTGCAGGCAGGCCCAGGTGGGGCAGTGGGCTGGACAGGGCAACCTGACTGTGTTCCTTGAACATGGATGGCTCCTGTTGGGCTTAGCTGGGGTAAGCCGTGATGAGTTTGGCCCAGTGCTGGCCGTGTTCACGCATCCAGACGGCGGTCAGCAAGGGGGGCGGCACACGTCCGATGGGTGTCGATAGTGGACCGCTGAGAATGTAGCGCGCCCCATACGGCCCGGCAAGCACGTCGATCAGGGTGGCTGATTCGGCATGCATCAACAAGGCCTGCTGCAGTGCAGGCCAGTTTTCCAGACTGAAGCCCATCCGCTGGAAGAAGGCCGCTTTGCCCTGG
>Ga0208269_100154_pt1 | contig 48817 bp, 40 predicted proteins | sample LakWasMe88_LOW11_2_FD_183912 | JGI IMG/M metagenome (GOLD analysis project Ga0208269, IMG submission 183912) | Freshwater sediment methanotrophic microbial communities from Lake Washington under simulated oxygen tension - Sediment Metagenome... | ecosystem: Environmental > Aquatic > Freshwater >...
CTATAAATACTTAGCAAATCAAGGCGTTGAATTTTATATTAAAGGTAAGCTTTGTCAATGACAAACCATAAAAATACTCACAAAAGTAAAAGAAGTAATGACCCTCATGCAGCACGTGAGGCCAGCCGCTACGAAACGCCGCTCCCTAGCCGTGAACTGATTCTTAGCACAATGAGCGATCAAGGTGTGCCATTAAGTGTAGAGCAACTGTACCTGTTGCTGGACATCAGTGATGCTGAGCGCGAAGTTTTTAATAGACGACTAAATGCAATGGAGCGTGAAGGTCAGATTATTAAAAACAGAAAAGGTGCGCTTTGTATTGCCGATAAGTTGGATTTAATTGCCGGTGTTATCCAAGGTCACCCTGATGGTTTCGGCTTTTTGATTCCGGATGATAAAACTAAAAGTGAAGACTTGTTTTTAAGTCCAAAAGAGATGTCGCAAGTGATGCACGGTGACCGTGCCATGGTGCGCATGAGTGGCTTGGATAGAAGAGGCCGCCCTGAAGGTAAGATTGTAGAAGTACTGGAACGTAGAACCCAGCGCTTGGTCGGGCGCGTCATTCGCACGGCTGGTGTGACCATTGTGGCAGCTGAAGACAAACGCATTAATCTGGATATCTTGATTCCATATCATTTGGATATGCAGGCTAAGCCAGGCCAAGTTGTGATGGTTGATCTCACCGAGCAGCCATCTTCTCATGCGCAGCCTATGGGCAAAGTTGTAGAGATTTTAGGTAATTATGCTGATAGTGGCATGGAAATTGAAATTGCTTTGCGTAAGCATAATCTGCCGCATCAGTTTACCTCAGAGGCCGTAGGCTTAGCTGAGTCTTACCCTAAACTAGTACAGCCAGATGATTACAAAGGCCGTATTGATTGCCGTGAAATGCCATTGATTACCATTGATGGCGAAACAGCACGTGACTTTGATGATGCAGTTTATGCACAGCCGCAGGGTAAGGGCTGGCGTTTAGTGGTGGCGATTGCTGACGTAAGCTTCTATGTGAAGCCACATGACGCATTGGATAAAGGTGCGCTAGAGCGTGGTAACTCGGTTTATTTTCCTCGACGCGTTATTCCAATGTTGCCTGAAGCATTGTCGAATGGATTATGTTCGCTTAACCCAGATGTAGAGCGTTTATGCATGATCTGCGATATGCAGATAGATGGCGCAGGCATTGTTAAGCAGTACAAGTTTTACCCGTCTGTGATGCGTTCAAAAGCGCGCATGACTTATAACCAAGTGTTTGAAATACTGCAAAATCCGGAAGGGGAGTTGGCGCAAGAATATGCTTGGTTAATGCCGCATTTACAACATTTGAATAGCGTGTATCAGTTATTACAGGCACAACGTGAAAAGCGTGGTGCGATTGAGTTTGAGTCTTCTGAAACCATTATGATCTTTAATGATCAAGGCAAGATTGAACGTATTGAGCCTAGCACACGTAATGAAGCACATAAGCTGATTGAAGAATGTATGCTTGCGGCAAACGTGTGTGCCGCTGAGTTTTTGAAGAAACATGAACACCCTGCGTTGTACCGTATACACGAAGGCCCTACCCCTGAAAAACTAGAGCTGTTACGCACATTTATGGGCGAGTTTGGCTTTGGCGTGGGCGGTGGTGACTCACCGCATGCTAAAGACTATGGCAAACTGTTAGAGCGCATTAAAGACCGCCCAGACGCTCAGCTATTGCAAACAGTATTATTACGCTCAATGCAGCAAGCGGTGTATAGCCCAGATAATGTTGGCCACTTTGGCTTGGCTTATGAGGCGTATGCGCACTTTACTTCGCCGATTCGCCGTTACCCAGATTTATTGATTCATCGAGCGATTAAGGCCGTGCTGAATGGAGAGCGCTACAAAGCTGGTGATTGGAATAGTTTAGGCGAACAATGCTCAATGACTGAGCGCCGTGCGGATGACGCTACGCGCGATGTGACCAATTGGCTGAAGTGCTTTTATATGCAAGACAAAATTGGTGAAGTGTTTGAAGGCACTGTTGCCGGTGTGACTAGCTTTGGCTTATTTGTGGCATTAGATGGCGTGTATGTTGAAGGTTTGTTGCACGTGACTGAGTTAGGTAATGATTATTTTATCTATGACAAAGCGCGACACGAGATGGCAGGCGAGCGCACCGGGGTGCGTTACCGCCTAGGTGATCGGTTAACGATTAAAGTCGTGCGTGTGGATTTAGAAACCACGAAGATAGATTTTACTTTAGTAAATAAAAACAATGAACTAGATGGTGAATCTAATGTAACTTCGAAAGTAAAAGGTGGCGCGAATAAATCAAGTGCTCGTACGCAATCTGCTGTAAAATCCACTCCTAAATTTGAAGGGGCAGGTGCGCAAAGCCCAACAGCTGATAATGTGAAATTTGGCGATCCGTTTGGTAAAAAGCCTAAGCGTGGTCCTAAAGTGGGTTTTTCGGATAAACCTGCGAGTGCATCTAAAGCCACACCTAAACCAAAAAATAAAACTAAAGCCAGTAAACCCAAAAAAGTGGTCAGTAAAGCAACCACAAGTAAAGCAACCACAAAACGTAAGGTAAAAAAATGAGTGACGCCCGTATTTTATTTGGCTTTCATGCAGTATTAAGCCGATTACGCCAGCACAGTGCTAGCGTACAAGAGATTTTAATTGACCGTGACCGTGTTGATGCACGTATGAAAGATCTGCTGAGCATGGCAGAAGCATCTGGTGTGCGTACCATGCAAGTTGAGCGTAGCCGTCTAGATGGTATGGCGGGGCTGAATGGTCGCCACCAAGGCGTGATTGCTCGCGTTGTGGATACACCAATCCCATACAAAGACATTCATGATATTTTAGAATCAGACTTATCTGAACCGGCATTCTTTTTGATTTTAGATGGTGTAGAAGACCCACATAACTTGGGTGCTTGTTTACGTGTGGCTGACGCTATGGGCGTACATGCGGTGATTGCGCCTAAAGACAGAGCGGCAGGGCTTAATGCTACGGTGCGTAAAGTGGCCTGTGGTGCGGCTGAAACTGTGCCATTTATTGCGGTAACCAATCTAGCTAGAACCATTCGCGAGCTAAAAGAAGCTGGTGTGTTTGTAGTTGGCACCACGATGGATGCGCCAAGCACTTTATTAAACACTAAGCTGAATGGCCCAATTGCTGTTGTGTTAGGTGCAGAGGGTGACGGCATGCGTCGCTTGACTGCAGAAACATGCGATGCGCTGATGACGATTCCAATGTTTGGTTCTGTGCAGAGCTTGAACGTAAGCGTGGCGAGCGGTATTTGCCTGTATGAAGTAAGGCGCCAAAGAAGTTTAGCTGTTTAGTACGACCGAGCGTACCGCACGGGTTGTTTGTAGCATAAAAAATAGGGCTGTGATTATCTAATCACAGCCCTATTGTGCTTTTGTAAGAGTATTTTTATGTGAGGGTGTTTTTGCAACTATCCTTTTACAAGAGCCTCTTTGAAACAGACTTAGCTTGGCATTTAAGTTAGCGTAAGTTCAGCACTTGTAAGGTACGGTTACGCACTTGCGCTAACAACTGGCTATCATCGATTAATGATTCACCATAGCTAGGAATTAACGCTTTAATTCTGCTGTGCCATTGCTCAGTTTTGATGTTGTCTGAGAAACAGCGCTCGATGACATTAATCATTGTCTGTACTGAAACCGAAGCGCCTGGTGAAGCACCCAGCAGGCCGGCAATGCTGCCATCTTTGGCAGCAACGATTTCTGTACCGAACTCTAGTTTCCCGCCTTTTTCATCACACTGCTTGATAATTTGTACACGCTTGCCCGCGCTTTCTAAGTGCCAATCTGCATCAGTGGCTAGCGGGTAAAACTCGCGCAGGGTAGTGACGCGTGATGAATGTTTTTGCAGTGCTTCACCAATCAAATAACGCGTCAAATCCATGTTGTGACGCCCAGCGCCTAGTAAAGATTTTAAGTTGTTAGGCTTAACAGACTTGAATAAGTCCAGATAAGAGCCTTTTTTCAAGAACTTGGTGGTAAACCCTGCATATGGCCCAAATAGTAATGCTGGTTTACCGTTGATAATGCGTGTGTCCAAGTGTGGTACTGACATCGGTGGCGCACCAATCGCGGCTTTACCGTACACCTTACTGTTGTGTTGCTTAATTATTTCAGGGTTGTTGCATACTAGCCATTGACCGCTTACTGGAAAGCCGCCGTAACCTTGGCTTTCTGGGATGCCTGATTTTTGCAGTAGCTTTAATGCGCCGCCACCAGCCCCTAGGAACACAAAGCCAGCCTCAATTTTTTTGTGTTTCTTGGTGGTGAGGTCTTTGATGTTGACCAGCCAGCGGCCACTCTCTAACTGTTTAAGCCCAGTTACTTCAGTGCTGACATTTAATTGGAAGCTGGGTGTTTGCTGTAAATGTTTAACCAGCTCACGGGTGAGTGAGCCAAAATCAACGTCTGAGCCATAGCTGACGCGCGTTGCCGCAACTTTTTCATCGCCTACGCGCTGTTGCATCATCAGTGGCATCCACTCTGTGAGCTGTGCTACGTCATCACTGAACTCCATGTCCTTAAATAACGGATGATCCTGCAACAGGCGGTGGCGTTTGCGTAAAAACTCTACATTCTCTTCACCCCAGACAAAGCTGAGGTGGGGGGTTTTATTAATAAACTTGGCTGGTGCTGGCAGTGCGTTTTTTTCCACCAAGCTCGCCCATAACTGCAATGAAACTTCAAAAGAGGCATTGATGGCTAGTGCGCGGTTAATGCTAACGTTGCCAGCGTCATCCATCGGGGTGTAGTTTAACTCGCAATAGCCGGCATGACCCGTGCCAGCGTTGTTCCAGGCATCGGTACTTTCTGTGGCAATCGAAGGCAAGCGTTCTACCATCATCATGCGCATTGATGGGTCTAGCTCATTGAGTAATGTGGCTAATGTGGCACTCATCACGCCGCCGCCTACTAGGAGTACATCTACTTTTTCTACAGTCATAATTATTTAAGAATAATAAATTTAAATTTTGTGTATCAATACTTACTGTTGCTTGGCGCCGTTAGGTAATGCGTTCAAGCGATCAATGTCTTTTGAGTCGACCTTGGCGCCGGTAATTAGGTCATAACCTTGGTGTGCATTATGGAAGGTATGGCAAGACATGCAGCTGCTTGCAATACGCTTATGTTTCTGTGTGTTGCCCGAGTGGCAGTGTAAACAAGACTGTCGATCCGGAATAGCAACATCTGCGCTGCTGGTTGAGTCTTCAACCTTGTGGCAGGTGTTGCATTGCTGTGTTCTATGTGCCGCATGATTAAACTGTGCCTTGCTGAGCCAGTCATTGTTTAGGTGCAAGGGTACAGTCCGCCAAGGAGTTTTATCGCCTGGCTGGGTTTTCTGTACTTCATGACAATATGCGCAGCCGTTGTTTTTGAGCTGGTCTGAATAGCGGTCGAACTCTTTTGGCGCATATAGCTTGAGGGCGTTGAACATATTTTGCTCATCACCGTGCGGTAAGGTCAGCTTGTTGTCTTTAGGGCCAATTTGCAGCTCGCTGGTATGGCAGGTGCTACAGTTATTTTTGTATGAGAGCGCCTTAAAGCGCATTTCTTTACCTTCAGCTTGATGGCAGCTGGTGCAGGCAAGTTCACGTACATCCCAAATGCCATTAGGGCCTTGTACTTTGCCAACGTGTTGATTATGCGGGAATTTTAATCCTGAATTTTCTACGAGTTTAGCCTTGTCTGATTGTGGAATGCGCACAATATCTTTGGCGTCTGGCCCGGTTTTAAAGCTGAGTTTAAAATCAGGGTGCTGTTTTTCAAAGTCACGGATATTCGGCAGCTTGGTATCGCGGTCTATGGTTCTAATGGCACCATGACACTTAATGCACATATTGTTATCTTGACGCGCCAGTGGGTGCGGTGCTTTGTGCTCTTGGTGGCATTCTGCGCAGCGCATACTGCCAATAAAGCGATGCGCGGCTTTGAGTGAGCGTTTTTGCAGTTCAGGGTCTGCAATATGGGGCGCGGTGTCCTGATGGCAGTGGACACAGGCTTGATCTGATACTTTTTTGAGTGGTGTCTGATGGCAGTTAAAGCATTGCGAGCCAAAGTGACGGTGCGCGGTTGAGATGCGGCCTGGGCTCCATATACGGTCAAAACCGAAGGGGAGTGTGGACATGGATGTTTGCAATGGCGGTATTAAGTTTTGTGCGAGCGGCAATAACAAAAACGTCAGCGCAATCAGTGCTGCCAGCCACATAGATAAACGCCATTTGAATTTAAAGGCGTCGGGTAGGGGGTCGTGCGTTCGCGCTTTCAGGTCTTGATAGTCATCAGGCAGTGGCTGCGCAAGCGTGAGTGATATTGATAGGTTAACATCCGGTGGCGCAGGCTCTACATTGAGCTGGTACGGGCCTATCATGACCTGTTTGCCAGGGGTGAGTTTGACGTTTTGCAGCATTGCGCCATCAACTTCAACTTCACCGTTCAGGCTCACAACGTAAATGTGGCCATCTTCTAACTCTTTAATCACGGCGTGGTGCATGGCAACACGAGGGTCAGCAAGGTGAATGGTGCACTCTGCGCCACGGCCAATCATTAACTCGGTGGCGTGGATAGTACGGTAATTGCGTACCGGTAGCCCGCGCGAGTTAGTTGTGATTTTTATTAACAAACAATTAATCATAAAGAGTTCTATTCATCTGCTTTTGCTTTGCCCGGCATTATTTTTGTTATTTCAAATGCATTTAGATGGGTAGTGTTAAGTTTGCCATTACCAGTACACAAATACCGCAACAATATGTGCGAGCATGGCAACTAGTAAACCTACGGTAAACGGCACATGCAAGTATAGCCAGATACCAAGTCTGGCGCGGTACATAAGGTCTTGGCGTGCGCGTCTTACTAATGATTCGCGGCGAACCATAATCGAATATAACTCGCGGTATAGTTTACGTTGGTCTACTGCTAAATCTTTACCTAACGCCGTGAGCTCTTGCACGGCTTTTGCCGAAGGGCAGTTGGGCTGGAAGCCGCTGAGTTGGTCAATTAAGCTTAGGCCAATCGAAGTTTCACGGCACGCACGCAGCACGGTGTTGTTGATTTCATCCGGCATCAGCAGTGCGATTTTACGTGCCAGTTTATCAGCCTCTGCAATCCTTAATAGCAGGCCATCCAAGCTATCTTCACCCATGTTTTCTGTCATTTTTCGCGGGTAAATCATGTAGGTGTAATTGCCAAAGAAGCCGCTGGCAACCACAATCAGCAGTAGTGCATAAGCTAAGGTGTGGATATTTAGACCGAAGTTAAAGCCGCTGTGCAGGGTGACAATAAAAGTGAGTGCAGTGCCTAGGTAGATATGGGCAGATAGCCAGCCTTGGGTGGCTCCGGTGCCACGGTAGCGCCTTTTTCTGATGCCGTACCATGTCATCCATAACACCATGCATGCAGAGATAGTGCCTAGCGTATAACCTAGCCAGCTACCGCCGTAATGGCCGACTGCGGGTTCAAAAAACAAAAAAGCGGCTAATGCAATTAAGATAACCACTACCGCTATTTTGAAATAGCGATAGTTTTTATAGTCGAACATATTGCTTTGTTGCATTAAGCGTTCCCTCTATGCATCATCAAACCCTAGTATGTGGTGTTCGTCTGCGACGTTGTTGCTTGCATATCCTAAAAGCTGCTCAGGGTTTACCCGCAAGGCAGCGCCAACCGGGCAGGCGCGCACGCATACCGGCCCATCGGCAATGTCTTTACACATGTCACATTTAACTGCGACTTTTGTGTTGTTGGTCGAGGCAACCTGTTTAGGTCGAATCCCCAATAGCATCTGCCATAAGCTTTGTTCTGGCTGGTCTTGAATCACCGCCATTTGAATTACGTCATATGGACAGTTTTGCTGGCAGTTGCCGCAGCCAATGCAGCTATCGTCGATATAGACTTCGCCATGCGGCGCACGATGGATAGCGTCAGGCGGGCAGTCTTTCATGCAGTGCGGATGCTCGCAGTGGCGGCATGAGGTGGGGACACGAATGTTAGCGTAAATCGGGCCGGTGTCGCGGTCTAGCCGTGTTGCACCGCCGTGAGTGTCTGCGCATGCCTGCTCACAATGGTTGCAGCGCACACACAGGGATTCATCAATTAATAAAACGTCAGTTGCCTCACCTACACCTTGCTGGATTAAGAACGAGATCAGGCTGGACTGTGCAGATTGATTTGAAAAACCGCTACTGCTATCTGAAGAGGTTTCTAATTGCTGTCTTTTTTCCTGCTCTTGCAAGTGTTGTAAGTAACGTGCATCTAATGATGCGCGAACCTCAGGGTTGCGCGCGATGATGCCTTGCATACGCGCCACATCAATTAGAATCGCCTCGGTGGCAATGGCTGCACGCACTGTAGCGTAGCGGGGCTCACCAGAAATCAATGACATTTCACCCACATAATTGCCGGCAGCTACGTAGAATAAAACCACCTCCCGGCCTGTCATCATGCGTGAAACGGTGACCGAGCCACGCCTAATCAGGTAAAGCCCATCTGCTTCATCACCCTCATGGAACAGCTCTTCACCCGCGGCGTATTGTTTAATGACGGCATGGGAGGCCAAGTCGTTAAGGTCATCCTCACTTAATGACAGGCCAATGCATGCATGCACGATGCGCTTGATTGCGACTTCGTCCAGCGTTCTACGCATGGCCTGCACTGAGTTAATCAACTTTAATATAACGCGCCGTGGCGTTTCAATCAGCGCGCACGGGCTTGTTGCCCTTACCGTGGCGATTCTGCGCCGTCCGGACAATAGGCCCATTTCGCCAAAGAACTCACCACTTTTGAACGAATCATCGGCAATGTCATCTTCATCGATGAACATTTCCAGTTCACCTTCGATGACAAAAAAGAAAGAGGTGCTGTAGTCGTTTCGTTCAAAGATGATATCGCCCGCAGCCGGAAGCAAAATGTTGCTCTCCAGAATCAGCTCTCTTAATTGCAAGGAGTTGAGTAGGCGCAATAAAGGAACACTGCGTTGGATTTTATCCAGCACATCTTCAATACCGCGGTCAGAGCAAAAGCTAGCAAATTTCTCGCGCAAGAGCGCTGTATCGGCTGCTTCAACGGGGTTGCCTATAATATGTTCAATGACCTCATAACCCTGGTTGATACCCTGTTTGATTAACGGGTAACCGGCCAGCGCACCAATAATATATAAACCCGGCACATTAGATTCGTAACGTGGGGTTAGTACAGGCAGTGCGGCTAAGTCTGCGGTAGGGAAGGCGACGCCAAAGCTCTCCAGCAAAGGTCTAGAGGGGAGTGCACCAAGACGTGCAATAATCCGATGGCAGGGGATGCGCTCTATCCCCTTAGGGGTTTCCGCAAACAAGGTAATAGGAAACTCGCCTTTGGTATTTGCTTCAATCGATTGCGGACGTGTTTCTAACAGCCAGTCTAGGGCGCCTCTTTGCCTTGCCTCAGTAAGCTGTGTAAGGTTGCTTTCCTTACAATTGCTAAAGTCTTCGGCACGGTTTAATACAATCACTTGATTGCGCCCAGTAAGCGCTAGCGCATTTTCTACACCGGTATCACCACCACCAATAACAACGATAGTTTCATTTTGGTAGGCTTCCGGGTCATCCAGCTGGTACTGTATCTGCGGTAAATCGCCGCCGGGGATTTCCAGTTTACGTAAATTGCCTTGCACGCCGATCGCTAGGATGACATGGTCGGCAGTAAATACGCTGCCGTCACCTAGTTCAACTTTTAAAGCTTCAGGCTGTTTGCTCTCAGTATCACGGGTGATTGCCACCACTTTTGAATTGTAGCGAATATTGATTTTGTAGTCCGCAATCACGCTTTCCCATGAGTTGAGTACAGACTCACGCAGCGATGCAGCAAATGGCAAGGGGCTACGTAATGGCAAGCCGCGAGGCTCCGCCATCACTAATTTACGGCGCTGGTAATTACGTATGGTATTGGCGGCGGCTTCTGTCGCTTCTAGCAGCAGATAGGAAAGCTTTTGCTCAGCCGCACGTGCCGCTGCCGATAAGCCACTGGGGCCCGCACCGATAATAATGACGTCAAAGTGATTGCGCATGAAAACGTTAGCAAAAGCAGTAATATAAGATATGGATTATATGCCAAAACGCACGGCAGGATTGACGTTAAAAATTGCAACACGGCAATAATTGCAAGTTCCAAAGCATTTTCAGGCTTAATGTTGCCAGTAGTAATGCAAAGATCTTTTTAAGCGTGCCAACCGGCAATTTTTGCGTAAGGTTGGCTCCGATGGGTGCGGTAAAAAAGCTGGTGATGGAAATGACTAAAACCGCAGGTAAATTAATAAAGCCATAAGTAAACGGAATGGCTGCTGCATGTGACCAGCCGCTTAACAGGTAGCCAACGCTACCAGCGATTGATAACGGAAAGCCAATTGCTGCGGATGTACCGATGGCTTTTTTGATGTCAACCTTGCGCCAAGTAAGGTAGGGTACGGTAATTGAGCCGCCGCCAATCGAGACAATCGCAGAGATAGAGCCTATGCCAATTGAGGCGAGTACCAGTTCAATTCTGTTGATTGAATGGTGGGTGGCTGAGCTTGCATGTTGGCCGGATTTTGAATTAGAGAACATTTGAATTGCCACGTAGCCCATAAAGCAGGCGAAAAATATGGCTAATGCTTTGGAGCTAATCATCGATGCAATAAACGTAGCCGAGAAAGTGCCCAACACCACGCCTAGCACCATTAATTTAACCAGTGGCCAAACCACGGCACCATTGGCATGGTGGGCACGTAAGCTGGATAAAGAAGTCACCATGATGCAAGCCATTGATGTACCCAAGGCTAAATGTACCACTTGGTCGGCAGGGACGTTTTGGCTTAAAAATATAGCGGTTAGCATCGGCACCATCACGCCGCCGCCGCCAATGCCTAATAGGCCCGCAGCCAAGCCAACAAAGGCACCTAATGCCAAAAAAGTTAAAATCAGATCAAAGTTCATGTGTTATGCAGTTGTGTTTTAAGGTGGGAATTATTTATTGGCTAGCAGTTTAGTTATTTCAGCGCTAGGAATTGGCTTGCTGAAATAATACCCTTGGATTTCATCGCAGCCATGCTGAATCAAGAAGTTAAGTTGCTCTAGGGTTTCTACACCTTCTGCAATGGTTTTAAAGCTCAGGCTTTTTGCCATGCTGATAATCGCGGTAATAATCGCTGCGTCTTGAGGGTGGCTGCCTAGGCCGCGCACAAATGACTGATCAATTTTGAGTTTATCAATTTTGAATTTTTTCAAGTAGCTGAGTGAAGAGTAGCCCGTGCCAAAGTCATCAATAGAAAGTCTGACGCCTAGGGCATTGAGTTGGTTCAGCACATTCAATGTGCGCTCTGAGTCTTCCATGGCGATACCTTCGGTCAGCTCTAGCTCCAGCATGCTGGGGTCAACTTTGGTATCCCTTAAAATCTGGCACACACTGCCATAGAGCGCGTCTTGCTGAAACTGGACGACAGACAGGTTGACCGCAACCGGCACAGCCTGCAAGCCGGCTTCTTGCCAAGTGGCAATCTGTTTCACCGCAGTGCGTAACACCCAGTCGCCAATTTCGCTAATTAAACCGCTTTCTTCCGCAATCGGGATAAACAGAGCAGGGGAAACCATGCCACGCTCTGGGTGCTGCCAGCGGATGAGTGCTTCTAAACCAACAATCTCGGATGTTTTGCTATCGTACTGTGGCTGGTAATACAGTAAAAACTCTTGATGTTCTATTGCATTACGTAGCTCACTCTCGAGTAGCAGAATGTCGTGTGCCTGCTCATGCATTTGGCGCGCAAAGAATTGAAAGTTATTACGGCCTTCATACTTGGCGCGATACAGTGCGGCATCTGCTGACTGGGCTAATTGTTCAAAGCTTTCTCCATCTTGCGGATAGGCTGCAATACCAATGCTGGCGGTTAGTACGATTTTTTGACCGTTAAAATTAAAAGGCTGGGCAACGATGTCCAGTAACTTTTTGGCAACGTGGGCTGCACCTTCCGCATCTGTGTTGGGTAACAATAAAATAAACTCGTCACCACCTTGGCGGCACACGGTGTCTTCTGGGCGCATAAAGGCTACAAAACGCTCTGCAAGCTCTTTGACTACGCGGTCGCCTATCGTTGGGCCTAGAGATTCATTAATCAGTTTAAAGCGGTCAAGATCAAGAAACATCAGGGTTGCTGCTGTTTTTAGGCGTTTGGCAGTGGCGAGGGCAAGTTTTGTTCTATCGTTTAATAAGTTCTTATTGGGCAGGTTGGTGAGTGCGTCAAAATTGCTTAAGAACTGTATGCGCTCTTCTGCTATTTTTCGTTCTGAAATGTCGGTGATAATGCCAATATGCTGTGAAACTTTACCTTCTTCATCTTTAATTGTGCTGATAGAAAGCCATTGCGTATAAACCTCACCATTTTTACGATGGTTAATGACTTCACCCTGCCAAAAACCCATGGTGCCAATACTATCCCACATTGCACTATAGAAAGACTCTTCCGCATTGCCTGAGGCGAGCATGCGGGGATTTTTGCCAATCGCTTCTTTAGCTTCGTAACCTGTGATTCTAGTAAATGCGTTGTTGACTGAAATAATCTTATTGTCTTGGTTTGTAATAACAATGCCGTCACGGCTGGATTCAAACACCTTGGCATTGATGCGTAGTTTTTCTTCGGCAAATAGGCGTTCGGTAATATCAAGCCATGCCCCTACAATCTCTATTGGTTGGCCGTTGTCATCATGCGCCAGCGTCAGTTGGTCTTCAATCCATATATAGCCGCCGTCAGCGTGGTTAAATCGATATTGATGGTTGAGTGTTCCTGTTTCCAGCAAGAGCTTCTGCGATTCTAAAACAGCGGCTATGTCTTCCGCGTGTACATGGTTAATCCAAAAGTCATCTTGCAGCCACTCTTCTTTGGTATACCCTGTAATCTGGTAAATGTTTTCACTGATAAAGTCGGCACAAAACACACCCGCCGCGTTTGGTTTAAGCGTGTAAATCACGGCAGGGCTAAGGTTTACTATTTGATTAATATGCTTATGAGCGTAATCAAGGTCTGCCATTAGCTTTTGTTTTTTCTGCTCTCGGTCAAAGTTATCAAGCGCAAAACTAATATCACTCGCCATTTCTTGTAGCAGTGCAATGGCTTCACTGTCAAAAGCGTTGGTGCTTTCGTGGTACACATTAAGCACGGCAAAAGGTTTTTGATCGCGCTGAATTGGGAAGCAAGCAGATGAGCTCCATCCAAAGCGTTTAGCTTTGTCGTGCCAAGGCGTGGTGTTTGAGCTCGTTAAGAAGTCATTGATAATCACTATTTGGTTATCTCTTAACGCTGTGCCTGTCGGGCCCTTACCTTCCGGTAGGTTGGCATCGGCTGAAATGACCAAGCCATCAATGTAATCAATGCCATCACCATGAACGGCCACCGGTAAAATCTGCTGGCTCTCAGGGTCTAGCTGGCCGACCCAAGCCATTTTCATGCCGCCAAAATTGACCGAGCTGCGGCACACTACTGAGAATAATTCATGGTCATCGCCCATGCGTACAATGGCTTGGTTAACTTCACTTAAGGCTTGATACAGTTGGGTTAGGTGTAAAATCCGACTTTCAGCCAGTTTGCGTTCGGTTAAGTCCCGAATAATGGCAAAGTAATAGTTTTTGTCTAGTTTTCTGCAATTCACTTCAGCGACAAATTGCGAGCCATCCCCACGGCGGTATTGCCACTCACCTTTGGTGGGGTAGTCAGACATGATGTTGGAGGTAAATTCCGGGTGATCTATCACGTTGCCGATTAATACATCTGGCAGCCGCATGCTGAACAATGTGCCGCGTTGGTAACCTAGCATATTGACTGCAGCAACGTTGGCCGCAATAAATTGATGCTGATGATTGAGCACTAAAATACCATCACCGGCTTGATCGAATAGTTTTTGGTAGCGAGTTTCTGCGCGCTGCCTGCTGCTTAATAAAAACCAGGCTAAAAACGCCGACAAAATCGTGAGTGTAGAGCCGAGCAGTGCAACCAGTGTTGGTTTGCCATAGGGTAGTATGCGCGCCTCAAAGGCTGGTGTAGTTTGGAACAGTAGTGTCCATTTAGTGCCACCCACACTGACTACCCTTGATGCCGCCTGTGTCAGCATTCTCTGCTTTAAAGAATCAGTTTCCTGTGATTGAGGTGCAGATTTGTATAAAAGTGACTGTTCAGTAGCTTCGCTACCTTGATAAATGTTGATGTCTATGTCTGAATCGATTTCACCTTTAAATCCACTCATTAAATCATTCATGCGGAAGGGCACATCAACCCAGCCGATGATGGCATTTCGCTTCGCTTCTAAGCTGTTTAAGCTTGTGTTCTTTTTATAAATTGGTAGGTACATGACAAAAGAGTGCTGGTTCTTTTGACCCGCATCCTGACCTAGTGTCATGCGTGCGGAAATACGCGCATCGTTTGCGTCCCTTGCTTGTTCTAACGCTTTTAATGCGGTGGGTAGCGTTAATACATCTAACCCTAACACTTTGGCATTAGGTGCATCTAAAGGCTCAATCAAGGTGATTGGCGCATAACGCGGCCGCTCTCCGGCAGGTTTGATTTGATAATTAGTCAGCCCACGGTTTTTGATATGGGTGATATGCGTTTCTTTGTTGGTGCTATCTACTAGCTCGACCAGTGCAACACCGCGCACGCCAAATCTATCACCTAAATTAAGAGATTTTATGTAGGTATGAAACTCATTAGGCTTGACCATCTCAGAGCCATCGATGAAGCCTTTAACACCACGCATAATGACTAAAATGGCATTAAAGCGTGCTTGAAGATTGCTGACAGTGACGTCTGCGGAATCTTCCAGGGCTGAGTTTAACTTTTGTAAATTGTCATTTCTAGCGCTTGACCACAGCTGATGCGTAATCACAGAACCCACTAACAATATAGTGCCAGTAAATAGCCACAGGATCGTCTTGTGCAGAGCAGGGCTAGTTGGTTTACTGTTAATTTGCATTTAAATGATTAACTACCAATTAATTATTCTAGGGCAAGTTTACATGAAACACATTACAGGTGTAATGCATTTTTTATTAGCGTTGAGCTAATGTTTGTCATTACCTGTGTGTTATATCTTATATAAGTATCTTTGGTGTATATTGTGCTGGCAGGTTTATCCGAGGGCTAGGCTTGAACTTGACCCAAGTCAAGGATATATGAGTTTCAATGCTGTACATTCTCAACGTCATTTACATTAATGGGGAGGACGCAATGGCAACAAGATTCACTAAATCCATGGCGCGTAATATTTTTATGGGGGGATCGCTGTTTTTTTTCCTGCTGTTTCTTGCACTTACGTTTGATACTAATCAGAAGTTACCAAAGCGAGACAACAGCCAGAACCTAACAGCCTCGGTTATTCATGGTAAGAAGTTGTGGGAGACCAATAACTGTATCGGTTGCCATACCTTGCTAGGTGAGGGTGCTTATTTTGCACCGGAGCTGGGCAATGTGTACAAACGCCGCGGGCCTGATTTTATTAAGGCATGGATTAAAGGTCAGCCTACTGGCATTCCTGGTAGAAGACAAATGCCGCAGTTTAATTTCACGGATAAAGAGCTGGATGACTTGGTAGATTTTCTGAAATACACCTCAGAAATCAACACCAATAACTGGCCTCCAAACATCGAAGGTTAACCGTCACCATTACCAGGAGTTATTATGCAATATCAATCTCAGGCCGTGGCGAAGCCTTATTTTATCGCCGCAATTGCGCTGTTTCTTGGCCAGATTATATTTGGCCTGATTATGGGCATGCAGTACGTAGTGGGAGATTTTCTGTTTCCTGCGATTCCTTTCAACGTTGCACGTATGGTGCATACCAACTTGCTTATCGTATGGCTGTTGTTTGGCTTTATGGGCGCAACTTATTACCTGATACCGGAAGAGTCCGAGACTGAGCTATTCAGCCCCAAGCTGGCCATCATCACGTTTTGGGTGTTTTTAGCGGCAGGCGCGGCAACTATACTTGGCTATCTGCTGGTGCCTTATGCATCATTGGCAAAATTCACTGGCAATGATTTATTGGCAACCATGGGGCGCGAGTTCTTGGAGCAGCCGCTGCCAACCAAGGTGGGTATCGTAATCGTGGTGCTGTCATTTATCTTTAACGTCATCATGACGATGCTAAAAGGCCGTAAAACCGCAATCAGCCTTGTGCTGGTATTGGGTTTGGTTGGTTTGGCAGTGTTTTTCCTGTTCTCGTTCTATAACCCGCACAATCTGGTGAAAGATAAATATTACTGGTGGTGGGTAGTGCATTTATGGGTAGAGGGCGTTTGGGAGCTTATCCTGGGTGCGATTCTGGCATTTGTGCTGATTAAAGTAACAGGGGTTGACCGCGAAGTAGTTGAGAAATGGCTATACGTGATTATCACCATGACACTGATTACCGGCATTATCGGTACTGGTCACCATTACTATTGGATAGGCGCACCTGCCTATTGGCAAGTGTGGGGTAGTGTGTTCTCTGCGCTGGAGCCGATACCGTTCTTCATGCTGACTATCTTTGCTTTCAATATGGTGAATAAACGCCGCCGCGAGCATCCTAACCAGGCTGCAATTTTATGGGCACTTGGTACTGGTGTAATGTCGTTCTTGGGGGCAGGCGTATGGGGCTTTATGCATACACTCGCGCCAGTAAACTACTATACCCACGGTACGCAGCTAACTGCAGCGCATGGCCACATGGCGTTTTACGGGGCTTATGCAATGGTTGTACTGACCATCATTTCATACGCAATGCCTATACTGCGTGGCCGTGCTGCCAACAGTAACAAGGCGCAGGTGGTGGAGATGTGGTCTTTCTGGCTCATGACTGTGGCAATGGTATTTATCACATTGTTCCTGACTGCTGCTGGTGTGCTGCAAACATGGCTGCAACGTATCTCTACAACGCCAATGAGCTTTATGGCAACGCAGGATTCAGTGGCGATTTTCTACTGGATGCGTGAAGTAGCGGGTGTGGTGTTCCTGATTGGCTTGATTGCTTACATCACAAGTTTCTTTATTAAAGGTGAAACTAAAGCGAGCTAATACGCTAATTTTTAACAACAGTATTGTTACAACAGTGCAGGGCAAAAGAAGGAGGATTGCCTCCTTCTTTTGGTTAAACTGGTAAATCTGGCACTCTGGGTCATTGTATGAATACAAACGCAGCATTGATAAATGAGGATGAAAGTCTGCCGGCTGAAGATTTGCCCGGCGACTTTGCCATCTGGATATTTATACTTGCAGAAATGCTGGTGTTTGGCGTTATGTTTATCGTATACGCATTTGCGCGCGCTAATCAGTTGGAGGTTTTTAATGCCTCCCAGCTTACATTAAACCGTGGCTTAGGTACCTTGAATACCGTTATCCTGATTACCAGCAGTTATTTTGTTGTACGTTCTGTCGCCGCAATTAAAGTGAACGATGCTAGGCAATCTGCGCGCTGGCTGCTTGGGGCGATAGCATTAGGTGCCATGTTCGTTGTGGTAAAACTGTGGGAGTTCAACGAAAAATTCTCTGCAGGTATCACGCTAGAAACCAATGATTTTTATATGTATTACCTCACACTGACGTCATTTCACCTGATGCACGTGCTGATGGGCATGATTATTCTGGGGTGCGTTGTGTTTAAGCTGAAGCATGGCGATTACACAGCGGCTGAGCATTTTGGTGTGGAGACCGGTGCCTCGTTTTGGCATATGGTAGATTTGCTATGGATCGTACTTTTTCCGCTGGTTTATATCATCCACTAATCATGCATAAACCAACACTAATCACCAATAAATCAACCAGCCATTTCTCTACACGCATCTGGCTAGTGCTGGTTGCGCTCACCATTCTGACCTTTGCTATCGGTGAAGAGGTGGCGCAGGGCAAGGCAGTGATGCTGAGTGTGCTGGCGATTGCTTTTATCAAAGGCCAGCTGATTGCTAACTATTTTATGGGGCTGCGCCACGTAAGCTGGCTTTGGCGGGGCATCATTATGGGTTACTTTGTGGTAGTGGGCGGCATGGTTGCCATTGCTTATTTATTGTAGCGCGGGGCTTATTCAATAGCGTTCGTTAAAGCAAACTGATTACTGAAAGACTTTATGGAAACACAAACAAGTAATACCCCGTTTTATGAGCCTAGCGGCGATGAGTGTGATCTGTTTGAACGTGCGTGGAAAAACCGCCTGCCGCTACTCATAAAAGGCCCAACAGGCTGTGGTAAAACGCGCTTTGTTGCACATATGGCAGCACGCCTTGGCTTACCGTTGCACACTGTGGCCTGCCATGATGATTTGACTGCAGCGGATTTGGTAGGGCGGCACCTGATTGGCGACGGTGAAACCATCTGGAATGATGGCCCGCTGACTAGGGCGGTACGCGAAGGCGGCATTTGCTATCTGGATGAAGTGGTAGAGGCACGTAAAGACACCACCGTGGTGCTGCACCCGCTGGCTGATGACAGGCGTATGCTACCGATAGACCGCACTGGTGAGTTGCTGCAGGCACCACCCGCATTCATGCTGGTTGTTTCTTACAACCCAGGTTATCAGAACTTTTTAAAAGGCATGAAACCTTCAACCCGGCAGCGTTTTGTTTCTCTGACGTTTGATTTCCCAAGCGCAGCGCAGGAAGAGGCGATACTGGTGGGTGAAACTGGTATTGATAGCATGACTGCCAAACGGCTGGTTTCTATTGCTGGCGCATTCCGTGCCTTGCGTGACCATGATCTGGAAGAGGTCGCCAGTACTCGTTTGCTGGTGTATGCGGCAACCTTGATTAAAGATGGTTATGACCCGGTGCGTGCTTGCCAAGCGGCATTGGTAGAGACTTTAACTGACGATGCCGAAACTGCAGTTGCGTTGAGCGAGGTGGTCAGCGCCACCTTTGGACGTTAATGGAAGAATATGTAGGAGAGCTGTGGGATCGCCTGATTACTGGGGCGGCAGAGAGGCGTCATGCTGCCGCTACCGTTAAGCTGGATGATATTGCCAAATCAGCTGCGATATTTTTCAGGGCATTAGGCGGTGACCCTGGCTTGGGTATTTCTGCTGCGCCAGCTGTACGCCACGGTGCGCGTAGGCGCCTGTTACAGCGCATGGCAGGTAGCGGTGAAAAAGTAGAGCTAAGCTGGCGTGATGGTGAAGTGCTGCGGCTGCCCTCGCAGATAGACTTGTTTGCTGAATATGCACTAAACCGTGATCTTTACTTCTGGCTGGTAGCACTGGCGGCGGTAGAGACCAATAACCATCGGTCTTGGATCGTTAGAAATCAGCAGGCAACGCTAGCCACCTTGCAGCGCTTTCCTGGCTTGCAGAGTCGCTACACTAGGTTGGTTGATGCTTTGCTCGCAATGCGTATTGCACCACATAAACTGCCGGCAGATGAAGCTGCGCAAGAGCATACTATCTGCCAGGCATTACAACGCCCAGGTTCTGTAGATGAAATCATGCTAGCCAAGCGCCCATTTCAGCCTGTGCCGTTATGGCCGCATCCTAATCCCCCCGTTAATGGTGAGTCAGTTACTGCTGGTGCCGGCTCCCCGGAGCAAGCTGGTAACGCCGCGCAGAAAAAGAGCCGGCGTAAGCATCTGGCACAACGTACCGATGTGAAGGAAGATAAAAACGGCTTTCTCATGATGTTTCGCGCCGAGAGCTTATTTTCATGGTCTGAGTTCGTCAAGGTGAATCGCCCGCAGGATGAAGAGGATGATACGGAAACCGCGCAACTGGCGGCTGAAGATATGGATCACCTCACCATTGCCCGTGATGGCAAAGCCAGCGCCGCCAATGTGCGGTTCGATCTGGATTTGCCTGCCGGTGCTGCGGATGATACGCCGCTGGGGGAGGGCGTTTTATTACCGGAATGGAACTGGAAAAAACAGGTGTTGCAGCCGGATTATTGCAGCTTGCAGCAGTTAATCGCTACCGATGCAAAACCGTGTGAACTGCCTCATGCTTTAAAAAACACAGCCAACCACCTAAGGCGCCAGTTTCAGGCGCTCACGCCAACCAGACACTGGCTTAAAGGTCAGCAAGATGGTGAGGAACTGGACATGGATGCTTGGGTGCAGCTGGTTTCTGAGAAAAACAGCATCATGCCAACCTCGGAGCATGGGCTTTATCGGGCGCAGGTGAATCAAGAGCGTGACTTAGCGTGCTTGCTGCTGGCTGATTTGTCACTATCTACCGATGCTTATGTTTCCAACCATTCCCGCGTGATTGATGTTATCCGTGACAGTCTGCTCCTGTTTTCAGAGGCACTGACCGCAACCGGCGATAGTTTCGCTCTGTACGGCTTTTCTTCCCTCAAGCGTAGCCATGTGCGCTTTCATTACATTAAAGGCTTTGACGAGAAATACAGCGGCCAGGTGCGCGGACGCATCACTGCAATTAAACCGGGCTACTACACCCGCATGGGGGCGGCCATCCGGCAGGCATCCAGCTTATTAGTGCAGCAGAAAAAGCGGCAGCGGTTGCTATTGATATTGACCGACGGCAAGCCCAATGATCTGGATCAGTACGAAGGCCGTTACGGTATTGAGGATACGCGTGTAGCTCTGATTGAAGCGAGAAAGCTAGGGCTACGGCCGTTCTGCGTTACGATAGATACCGAAGCCAGTGATTATCTGCCGCATTTATTTGGTGCCGGAGGTTATGTGGTGATACGCAACCCTGAAGACCTGCCTAAAGAACTGCCGCTGCTTTACGCGCAAATGACGCGTTAAGTGCCTAAGTCGTAGCTGCGGAGTTTTTTAACATCAATAATCATCACGTCTTTACCGTTAACCTCAATCAAACCTAGCTGCTGTAGCTTTGCCATGGTGCGAGATAAGGTTTCCGGGGTTAGGTTGAGCAGTGACGCGATGGTGGTTTTACTCGCCGGTAGCGTAATGTTGCTGGCATCTGAGGCGTCAGCGCTTATCTGTAGCAAATAGCCGATAAAGCGTTGTGTGCATGATTGCAACGATAGCATTTCAATATCTTGCACCAGTTGGTGCATCCTGACGGAGAGCCCTGCCAGCATTTTGCGTGCAAACATGGTGTCGTTATCCAGCATAGAAAATATCAGGCTTTTAGGAACCAGTAATACTTTGGAGTCCAGTGTCGCTTGTGCATACACTGGGAACTGGCGCTCCAGGAATAAAATCGCCTCACCAAAGCTGTCCCCCGGGGAAACGATGCTGATGATTTTTTCACTGCCTTGCGGGGAGGTGATCCCCAGCTTTAACTGGCCTTCTAACAAAATATACAGGCCGAGGGCCGCTTCACCACGGTTAAAAACAGCAGTGCCTTTAGGAAAATCAATCAGCTGGGAATGCTCGGCAATTCTGGTGATTTGTTCAGCATTGAGTTCTTTGAACATAAAGAACTCTGACAAAGCTTGGGAAATGAACAGCTTATTCATCTGCTAACCTTTTTAACTGGTGGGTTTGGATTATGCAGTTATTTTGCAGATACGCCTACTTTTTATTGCCCTGTGTATTTCCCGCTTTATTGCCTGCTCTACTGTATAGCGCCGCGGCGGCTAAAATGAGTATAAACAGGGTGATTGCCACAATATGCATGAGCCCGCCAACTTTACGCAGGCTGGATATAAATAGAAAATCACCAGCTAATCTGGTCAGCAATGAAATATGCAGCAGAGCCAGCGGTAGATAGAAACTTGGGTGGTAGGGGATTTTTAGTTTAGTAATAGCTGGGAAGATAATCGGCGCATGGCCGAATATCATGGAGAATACAAAACCTAGAAAAATGCTATGGCTAAAAGCATCATAGCTAGCGCCCGGGCTTAGCTCCGAAAAGCTAAGGCCGATAACACCAGCAGTTAATAGGCAACCATAACCACTGCACAGGGCGATTGCAATATAGCGCGTCAACCCTTGTTGCCGAATGGTGTGGCGCACAATGTCATGACGCATCAGCCATAGTGTCATCACAATCAGCGCCGCTGACAGTAATTGAAAGTTAGGCCATGCACTGCTAGTAGCGCTTATAGCACCTGCAAAAAATAGTAGCAGTGCAAATACAAACAGTAGTTTGCTGCCTTGAGTAGGGCGCAAAAATCGAGATAACTCCAGTCGCTCACCGACGATGGTAATAATTAAAAAGCCCATCCACCACGGCATGATGCGGGCAAGGCTAAACCCAGCCAGCCAAAGCAAGCAGCCTGCACACCAGCATATGGCGGCGAGCAGTAATGTAAAGGTAAATAGCTCACGCTGTTTAAGAAATATGTTGATAGAAACTATGCATAGCAGCGCACTGGCGATAAAAATCAGTACCGGCGCTACGGGGGAATTGGCGCCTGTTATTAACAGCACTGTGCCGGCAGCGGCAGCTGACGGTGCAAGGTAAGCCCAGCGCTCACCGATAGCTACGGCACGCTCCAGACAGATGACTGTACCTAAAAAACCGCACACCATAAGCGGTGCATGCAGTGTTAATGAGGTGTGGACTGGTAACGGTAGGCCCCAGCCTAAGCGGATAAGGCCGAGATACATGCCGCATAGTAGGCTGATGAATCCTGCGATCAACATGGGGATGCGATAGCGCACGGCGAGGTTAGTTTTCATAAAGAGATATTATCAGCAGGCGTATTGCAACGGTTGTAGTGACGCCGTTTAGCTCCAGCCCAGCCGCTGTTTTGCCTGTTCGCTCATCATTGCAGGTTCCCAAGCTGGCTCCCAGACCAAATCCAGTTCCAGTTCGTTGTTATCGGTCAGCGCTTGGCTCACGGCATCGTGAATATTTTCAATCACCATTTCTGACATCGGGCATGCTTGAGAGGTCATGCTGAAGGTGACTTTGGCAATATTATTCTGGATTTGAATGCCATAGATCAGGCCGAGGTCAATCAGGCTTTCACCGATTTCAGGGTCTATTACCGATTGCAGTGCGGTGTAGATGCGCTGCTCATCGATATTTAATTGCTTAAAATTCAATTGGTTAAAGCTAAGTTGGTTAGAGTTCAGAGTCATCAGTGTTTACTTTAATAATGCTTTAAGTGCATCGGATGCGCCATTCATATTTTTACTCATGGCATCTGCCTGATATTTAATCACGCCGTCTTTATCTAGAATAAAAATGGTGGCGTCATGCTCATAATCGCCAGATTCTACCTTTTTGTATTTAACGCCAAGCGTAACCGCCAGTTTGCGTATGGAGCCCGCATTGCCTTGAGCTAAGGTCCAGGATGGGTTGGTGATGTTGTGCAGCTTGGCGAACTCTGCAAGTTTTGCAGGAGTGTCGCGCTCTGGGTCTAGCGAGAATAAGGCAAAATTAGCGTTGGCGGCCTGTGCGGCGCTTAATGTTCGTTCTACGCGTTTGATATTCTGCACGGTGAGTGGGCACACGTACTGGCATGAGGTGTAAACCATGGCTATCACGGTTGGCTTGCCTCCCAGTGCACTTAGTTGAAATGAGTTGCCATTGGCGGCTGTCCAGTTATCGGTAATATTGAATACTGAGTCAGTGCTAGCAGCCGCCACGGCTGCTTGCTGCGGGTGATGGTGGTGCTCATGGTCAGCGGCGAATGCAGGGTAGCTGCAAGCCAATATAAGTGACAGCAGGAGTTTATGCTTTAGTGTTGTTTTCATTTTGCATCCTTTGCACAACGGAATCCTAAGTTTTTACCTGTAAAGCTGCCTTTCAGGCTTTCACGGTACGAGTAGCGCATAAACGCAGCATAATCATCAAGATTGCTAGCACTCAGGCTGCCACTGCCGCAAAACTGAGTTTTGTCGCCAGAGTTTCTGGAGTCAGGTGGTGCCATATAACCGTTAAAGTCTGCGGTCCATTCCCAGATTAAGCCTGCTAGGTCAAACACGCCAAACCCGTTGGCTGGCTGGCCTTTAACAGCCAATGGTGCTCTGTTGGGAACGGAGTACCAGCGAATAATCTGTTTTTGCAGGTTTTCTTTATCCCGCTCATTGTCGTTGAGGGTATATTCCCACTCATCGGTCGATGGCAGGCGCTTATCTTGCGCCTCGCAATATGCCGCCGCCGCAAACCATGACACGTTCACGACAGGGGCATCTGGGTTGGGTGTATCTAGGCTTGCCGTACCGTCTGCACCTTGAGTGTTTTTCCAGTGATCCAGATAGTGGGCGTCAGAAAATATCTTTTTGATATTGGTTGGATGCCAGTCCGGATGTTGGCTCACAAATGCCTGAAACTCGCGATTGTTAACGGGGGCGGCATCTATCCAGAATGCATCCACTTTGACTTTGCTTGCTACATTGCTATCCACCGAATCTTTCTTCAAAAAGAAAGGGGTGAAGCTGCCTTGCGGAATCATTACCATCTCTTCTGCAGATACTGCCGCCCCGTAAATAAGGGCGGCAGGGAGTGCCAGCAGGGAGATAAGTTTTAGTTTGTTACTCAACATGTTTTATTGGCGCGACACGGTGTTGTTTCACCTCTTCTGGGGTGACTTCATCACCGTTATTGCCCCAGCTACTGTAAATGTAAGTCAGCACATTAGCGACTTCTTCATCGCTAAGTGTCCATGCAGGCATAACGCCATTGTACTCATTGCCGTTAACCACCAGTTTGCCCTGCAAACCGCCAGTGACAGCCTTGATGGTAGGTGCCTTGCCGCTAAGCAAGTAATCTGATTTTGCTAGAGGAGGGAAGGCCTGTGGTACGCCTACACCGGTTGTTTGGTGGCAGGCTGCGCAGTTGTTGTTGTAGATAGATTCACCCAGTTTGATGCGGTCAGCCTTGGTTTTGGCAGTAGGGGCTTGTGCTTGGGTTCTTTCGGCATTTCTCATGCTGGTGCCTTCAGGCAGGTAAACCTCATCAGTCATTTTGCCTGAGTAGATGGTTTTTTCTTCATCGCCAGATACTTTCAGCATGCCCAGCGCACCTTTGTTAAATGCTCTGGTGAGTGAGTGGTCCACCATAATATAAGTGCCAGGAACATTCACCTTAAACTCCATGTAAGCGGCACCGCCTGCTGGAATCATCGTGGTTTGGATGTTTTTGGCAGGGCTGGCTGTGTTGCCTTCATGGTTAACTTTATCAAATATCTCGCCGATAACGTGGAAAGATGAGGTCAGGTTAGGGCCGCCAACACCAACAAACAGCCGCACAGTGTCGCCTTTTTTCGCTTTCAGTGCGTTGTCTCCAGTCAATGCGCCAGCTGCGCCGTTAAACACTACATAGTCAGGTTTTTCATCAATCGCTTTAGCCATGCTAAAAGCCTGCAAGCCTTGTTCACCGTTTTTACCTTGGGTGTAAAAATCACCCTGCATCACATAAAACTCATGGTCAACTTTAGCCATGCCTGTTTTAGGCTCCACCAAAATCAAGCCATACATACCGTTAGCTACGTGCATTGCTACAGGCGCGGTAGCGCAGTGGTAAACATAAAGGCCAGGATTCAGCGCCTTGAACGAAAACACAGAGCTGTGGCCAGGAGCTGTCAGTGACGCTGCCGCACCGCCGCCAGGGCCGGTTACCGCGTGTAGGTCAATGTTGTGAGGCATTTTATTATCCGGATGATTATTCAGGTGGAACTCAACGTCGTCCCCCTCGCGAATGCGGATAAACTTACCCGGCACTTTCCCGCCAAAAGTCCAGAAAGTGTAGGAGACGCCATCGGCAAGGCGGCCTTCCAGCTCTTTAACTTCAAGATTAACGATAACTTTGGTTGCATGTTTTCTGGTAATACGTGGAGGTACGGCGGGTGCGTCGGTCAGTACGGCAACTTCCTGACCAATCACTTTATCGCTGCTGGATTTCGCAGCAGTTGCTGCTTCAACCATGTTGGTCATGCACAGTGCCGCGCCCAGTACTAAAAGTGGTATCTTTTTCATGATTTTCTCTTTCTCCCAGTATTTACTGCATTCAATTAACAAACACATGAACAGAATGAATCTAGACTGCATGTAATGCTATGTTAGTTAATTTACTTTGAAGGTTAATTGATGCACATCAATTAGTAAAAAGATATTATTTTCAGTAGGTCACAATGTTAATAATCATTGAACTACAATTGACTGTCAACTTGGTTGGGCGAGTTCCTGTTCTGCGTCTTTCTTGGTTTTCAGTTAGTGCCATCTTAAATCAATTATATGTTGCATATTAAATACAACATATGTAGTATGAATCCCTAATATGCAAATTACCAAATTTACTGATCTTAGCTTAAGAGTGTTGATGTACCTCACGCAGGAGGTAGGTAGCTCTATTGTTACTATCAATGAGATTGCACAGCAGTTTAATGTACCTAGAAATCACCTGATTAAAGTGGTAACAAGGTTAAATAAGTTAAATTGGGTTGCTACCACGCGCGGGCGTAGTGGGGGCTTGAGGCTTGGCGTGCTGCCATCTGAGCTTAAGCTGGGGGATATATTAAGAGAGTTGGAGAATAAAACCTCGTTAATTAATTGCAGCGAGCCGCCTTGTGTTTTGAGCGGCCAGTGCAACTTAAAGGAGATTTTAGACCACGGCTTACATAGCTTTTATGAGGAAATGAACAAATATACCTTGCAGGGTATTGTGGACTCTAAAACGCAGCAGGCGGTGATTAAACTACATCAACGTTTTGTCGCCTAATTGCGCACTTAAGCGCATGAATGTAACTAGGGTAATGTTAACGATTGGGTAGTTTTAATTATTTTTAATTGTAAGTAAGTTTTTACCAAGCACTCTCACGAGTGTTTTTTTAGATCATAAATGTAGCATTTTAAATGCAACTTAAATAAGGAGATGTCATGTTATCAAGAGCAGCAAAACCCTATATCGATGCCAGTGTGCCTGTACTTAGGCAGCATGGGCTTGCCATTACTACCTTGTTTTATAAAAACATGTTTGAGTCACACCCTGAGCTTAAAAATCTTTTTAACATGGGTAACCAAGCCAATGGTTCACAACAGCAGTCGTTAGCAGCGGCTGTATTTGCCTATGCTGCCAATATTGATAACAGCGCAGCCTTGGCACCAGTGATTGAGCGTATCGTGCATAAGCATGTGTCGGTTGGTATTAAGGCTGAGCATTACCCTATAGTAGGCAGTAATTTGATTGGTGCCATTAAAGGTGTGCTTGGTGATGCGGCAACCCCTGAGCTATTAGCTGCTTGGGAGGAGGCATATGGTCTTTTGGCAGATGCACTGATTGATGCCGAGGCTAGGTTATACCAACAGAATAATCAGCAGCCGGATGAGTGGCTTAAAGTGAAGGTGCTAGATAAGCAACATCAATCAGATGATGTGGTGACCTTTACCTTGCAGGCGGATGGCGAGAAAGTGTTACCTAAGTTTAAACCTGGCCAATATATCAGCGTGGCTGTGCATATTGAGGAGCTTAATTTAAGACAGATAAGGCAATATAGCTTGTCTGACGCCAATCAAGATAACACTTACAGAATTACCGTAAAGCGCGAAAAAGGCGATGAATATAAACCGCGTGGCAATGTATCTAACTGGCTACATCAGCATGTGCGGGTGGGTAGCGTGATTGATATCAGCTATCCATGTGGCAACTTTACCCTTGATGTACTAGACCAGCAGCCGATTGGTTTAATTTCTGCCGGCGTTGGTATTACCCCGATGATTTCCATGGTCAAAGAGATTTCAATCAATAACCCGACTAGAAAAGTTTTATTTGCACATGCGGCCAGAAGTCGCAGCAGCATTGCGCATCTGGAGGAGATTCAGCAAGCAAAGCATGCGTTAAATGATCTTAATACGGTCTTCTTTTTGAATGAATCAAAAAAACAACATGCAGATGAGCTAGAAGGGCGCATGGATTTATCAGGCCATGTCTCAGCAGAGTTTAAAGATGGCATCTATTACATCTGTGGGCCGCAATCATTTATGGATGATCAGCGCGATGCATTACTAGAGCTTGGCGTTGCTCCCAATATGATACATAGAGAAGTTTTCGGCCCAGATAGTCTTAACCACATCATTTAATGGTGCGTTGATGCATTAATTCGGTGAGCGTTCAAAATAACGCTTGCCGATTTCCTTAGATTATTCAAATAAACCGTTAGCTTTGTTGACTAAATCTTTGATCTGAACGTTGCTAATATCGGCATATTTATTGCTTGGGTGTTCTTGGACTATTTAATAATAGAAAAGAAAAAACAGCATATGAAATTATATTTGAATACATCAGATCAGACCTTTGATTTTGCCAATCTTGATTTAACTCATACACACAATCCAGAAAAATCTGTTTTTACTTTTGACTTTGATGATGAGGAGTCATTGACGTATACCCTCAATCAGCTTGCGGAGAAGCTACCAGAGCAGTTGCTTGAAAACTCCTACGTGATGATAGCAAAAGATGCTAATCCGACGGACCCTGCAGAGACGATGTCGAGCATTGTCCCATTCAATATTTTTTATACTAGACGTCTGCACTCATGGTTACTAGATGATATTAGCTTACATGTGCAAATATACTTTCAGCCTATTGTTGATTTCACCCAGAACGGAAAAATTTTTGCCTACGAGGCCTTGTGTCGTATAAAGAACCCCTCCGGGGAGTTGTTGAATGGTGAGGAGTCATTTAAGTTGGCGAGCCAGCTTAAATGTAGCGAAGAGCTAGATATTGCTTGCCAGCAGAATGCATTGCTTGGTAAAGCAAATTTAATTGCACCAGGTACCCCTATTTTTATTAATGTGTTGCCACAAACCATTATGAAAAAGCGCTGGCTGACATTAATGATGGAAGCGCTAAGCAAATATGGCATTGAGCAGCGTGAAATTGTGATTGAAATTGTTGAAAGTGAAAAAGTATCCCCCGAGCTTTTATCTGAGTGTTGTGATGAGATTCGTGCTCACGGCCTTCGTATCGCACTTGATGACATGGGCTCAGGCTTTAATGGTTTGCGTACACTGGCCGCTGTTCGCGCAGACTATATCAAAATTGACAGGGCGATTGTTCATGAAGCGCAGGGTAGTCGTGTGCGTACAGTGTTGCTGGAGGCCATTATCTCAATGGCGCAAAGGCTCGGCTGCACCGTTGTGGCAGAGGGTTTGGAGCGGGTAGAAGACATTAATTTTTGCCTAGACCTGGGGCTTGCTTATGCGCAGGGTTACTATTTTGCAAAACCAGAAAGTAAACCTACCCAGTCAGTGGCAGCGTTGCCTAAGCAGGATGATGCACATCGTTCTCATATTCCAGATGAATTCAGGATTGGCGAGTTTGTGATGCGCGGGTTAACGATAGAGGTCAACACCTCAATTGAAAAGGCGCGAGAAATTTTCCGCGAAAATCCGGATACTGAGATTGCGGTGGTGTTGGATAATTTGCGACCTATCGGATTGCTAAAGAGGGGTAAAGTATTTACCCAGCGTAGTAGTTCATTGGGTGCCTATTGCGATGCATTACCAAAAATGATTACCAGTCGCACTCCTTCATCATTATTAGCGCGAGGACTCTACCTAGAGCGCGGAGATGCCGAGCCCTGGATTATGGTGGGCGATGATGGTATCTACATTGGCATTCTACGGCCGCTAGAAATTATGGCGCAGTTGATCAGTCGAAAGATGAGTACTGGCAGTCTGCACCCACTTAGTCAGCTAACCACTGGGCCAACATTACGGCAATCGCTGGATGTCAGCATACGCAATAACCCCAACACAGTATTAGTCTATATTGATCTTGATCACTTTAAAGCCTACAACGACAGGTATGGGTTCATACGTGGCGATGCCATGATTCGCCTATTGTCCGAAATTGTCCGGCAGGAGTTTCTTGGCGCTACAGGGACGTTGGTCGGTCACATTGGTGGTGATGATTTTGTGCTGATTCTTGATCATATCAACACAAAACTTGAAGACAAGTTGCTGGATGTGATCTACCATTTCCAAGACCTCGCCAGCCATTTATATGACACATCAGACCTAGAGCGTGGATTTTTTACTACTGAGGATGGTAGCGAGCATCCGGTTGCGAGCATCTCAATCGCCGTCGTTAATGGTAGCCAAGGCGCACTATCCAATAGTGTAGCTGCTGCAGAGCGTGCGGCTTACCTGAAAAAGATAGGTAAGTCCAACATAGGTAGCATCATTGTCGTGGAGGACGTTACGCCTAGACTTGTAGTGCCTGAACATGAGGTACATTCCGATTGGCAGGCTCGTGCACTAGAGGCGTTGGAATCCTTACTTCAATATCGTCGTTCGGAAGATTCGCATTGTATGGATAGCTGTTTCACTGACTATCCGTTCTTTGAGGTGGTGTTTGAGCTTAACGCTAACGGGATGCAGAGATATCCAAATTGGATTAATCCAAACATGTACGGCAAAATTAAAGCGGGTGGTGCAGGGGTTGATCGTAGCCCGCAAGCTTATTACCACGAAGCACATGACGCACTTAAGCCGTATATCTCTAACATTTACCTATCAACAGCGACTGAAGATTTTTGTTTGACGGTATCGTTGCCTATTCTAAATCAGGTAGGGGGGCTGGAATCAATACTCGTTGCTGACATCAGTATTGCCGCAATGGCGATGTTGAGTGGCGTGAGTAGTCAACTGTCGAAAAGGGCTGCGTAATCCGGGAAGCGGCTGCTGAAAGGGCATTTAGTGCTGCTTCATGCACATTATTTGTGCATGAAGCATTTGCTTGTCGGGGTGGCAACACCTTGTGCTTTGATGCTTAAGAAAAAACTAGGGCTTGGGTAAACACACCCAAGCCCCAATAGAGCCAAGGTTGGTTGCTTATGTGCGCTGATTTCAGCCGATAAGGAGTGATATACCGCGGCAATAATGTGTTATCTGACTTCACTTGTTTTTTCTTGCCAGTGCCATGCGTCTGCGCACATCTGTGCAATGCTGCGTTTAGCATCCCATTCCAGCCTATTAAAGCCAATCTGTACGATACCACACGCATCATTTTAATCTGATGAGACGGTTTAAACTTCTGTAATGAGTTTCAGCTTAAGCATCACCACTAAAAACGATTAATCCTTAAAGGATTACTGCGCAAAAGTTATCCCCACCATCCATTAGCAAATTATCTGCGTTTGTTGATTTCAGCCAGCATTGGGCTGAATTGAGCCATAAATCACACATGATCATCGCATCTATAAAAAATTAAATATAATTAAAACATAATGTTAGCTTGTTGTTTATACGTTGGCATAGATGTAGCTTTTATAAAAAGCTGTTCTAAAAATAATAGTTGTAGCGTTATTTAAACTATAAAAAATAAACTAATAACAAGAAAAATAACATGAACTTAAAAATAAGGATTAATTTAATCATTACCTTGATACTGGCGTTAGTCATGCTGATAGGGGCGGGGATGATGATTGATAACGCCAGAGAGGATGTCAGGGCTGAGGTCGATTCCACCACGGTGTTAGCACTGCATTTACTGGATGCTGAATTGCTGCATTATGTTTCGGATTATACGTGGGCGAATAATGGCGATAAGAATAAGGTAGATATCTTTCGTTTGCAAAGCTTAGATAACGTACGCCATTTGCGTATTGAGTTTTTTGATGCGCAAGGTAATTTGCGCGATAGTAATCGTCCACCCACAGGCCATGGCAATTTATCGCCCCCAGCTTGGTTTGAAAAGTTGATGAGTAAGGTTTCCTCTTCATTAAAAACTACGCGCCGCCCCATTGTTATCAATAATCGCATACTAGGCGAGCTTGTTATTACACCTGATCCATCCTATGAGATTGCTGAAATATGGCATGACACCTTAGGTTTATTAAGCTTGGGGTTACTATTTTTTATAGTAGTAAATGGCATGATTTATTGGGCGGTAGACCGAGCCCTACGCCCGTTAAATACCATACTGGATGCGCTCACAGAGCTTGAGCATGGGCATTGGAGTGCGCGTTTGCCATTATTTTCACTCCCTGAGCTTTCCAGTGTTAGCAGTAAATTTAATGCCATGGCACAAACTCTAGAAAACAGCATATTGAATAACCACCGCCTGACAACGCAATTAATTAGGCTGCAAGAAGATGAACGCAAAAATATCGCCCATGATCTACATGATGAAATCGGGCAGCATTTAACGGCTATCAATATTGATGCCTCGGCCATACTTAAGGCAAAAGACCTTACATCCACTTATGAAAGTGCGCAGGCTATCAGTATTGTAGCTCGGCAGATGATGGAAATCGTCAGGCAAATGCTGCAGCGCTTGAGGCCAGCCGTGCTGGATGAGTTAGGGCTACATGCATCATTAAATGAGCTTATCGACAACTGGCGGCAGCGCAATCGCGGCGTCAGCCTCAGTATCAATATTTCTAATCAGATCAATTGCCTGAATGAAACAATGGCAATTACTACTTATCGTATCGTTCAAGAATGTTTAACCAACGTGACCAAGCATTCAAAAGCACGCTTGGTGACTATTAAGGTGGAATTGCAGGCTGGGTGTTTAAAGCTACTGCTCAAAGATAACGGGGAGGGGTTTGACCCTACCTTAAACACGCACGGTTTTGGTTTAGCCGGTATGCGTGAGCGTGTAGAAGGGCTGAGTGGCTCATTCAAACTCAATGCCAACTCAGGTGCCGGTGTTGAGATACACGTCAGTTTACCCATTATGTTAAGGGCAGCTATATGATTACCAAAATTAGGGTCATTTTAGTAGATGATCACAATGTTGTGCGCTCAGGATTGCGCCGCTTATTAGAGCTTGGTGGCGATATTGAAGTGGTGGCCGAAGCTGATAGTGGTGAGCAGGCTTGCCAGCTGCACAACGAGTTTCCGGCAGACGTGATGGTGATGGATATCTCCATGCCGGGGCTGGGGGGGCTAGAGGCCTTGAGGCGAATATTACAGCGTGACCCATCAGCAAAAATAGTCATCTTCACTATGCATCAAAATACCGCATTTGCCACACAGGCACTAGCTGCTGGCGCCAAGTGCTATGTTCTAAAATCAGGGTTGGCCGATGATTTGCTATTGGCAGTACGTGAGGCCAACTCCGGCAAAACTTATATTAGCCCCAATATTGCACAAAAAATTGTCATGCAGTCACTTTCTGGCGCCGCAGACCCTACTGAGCGCCTATCTGCCAGAGAGTTTGAGGTATTCAGGTTACTGGCAGAGGGGAGCAGTGTTGACGATATTGCGCTGATGCTTAATGTGAGCCAAAAAACTGTAGCAAACTACCAAACCATCCTTAAACAAAAACTTGGCATTACCAATGCGGTTGAGCTAGTAAGGCTCGCAATTAGGCATGGTGTAATCCTAGAATAAATGTCCCCATTGCCCTAAAAATTAGTCACAGACTAATTGTTTCGTTCATTCACATCTGCATACCTTATTTGTTACTAGCTCGGGAAAAAATCCCGGTATAAATAGTGAGTAACTCCCGGTATAACTCGGGAGTCTCACTCTTACACGAATCTCCTCCAAGCCTTATATTTACTGGCTAGCGCAATTGGCGCATAGGTAAAAAATAACATGAATTGCTACACCAAAAACAATATTAAGGTGTATTAGCTAGGGGGATGAAGTAAGAATGAGTTCGTATAGCAAATCGTCTAAAGGTTTATTGTCTTTTAAATTAAAAACCATCCCGCTAATTATCTTAACTACGTTTTCTCAATACGGTCAGGCTGAAGAAAATTCAGTTAAAAATAATGCATCTACCAGCCTTGCTCAACCATCAGTGGACGATGCTAATGAAATTGGTAATGTTAATGTTGGTAAATCTGTAGTTCTGCCTTCGGTTGCCACTAAGTATGGTGCCAATAAAAAGATATTGCTATCAGGGAAAGTAAGTGATGCTAACCCAGTTGGCACCAGTCCTGCTGCTAAAGAATACGCAAAGTCTTTGGCTGATGATAAAGGTAAAAATGACCTGCCAATAGGAATTGAGCTTCAAGATATTCAAGTGCGTGCCAAGCGTCTATATGAAATAGGGCCATTACGCGGCTTGTCACTCACTAAGGAAGAGATTCCCGGCAACGTACAAAGTATTTCTGCTAAAGAAATTAAAGAGTCTCACGCATTAAGTATCTCCGACTTAATGAACTCCAAGCTGCAATCTGTCAATGTGAATGACTATCAAAGCAACCCATTTCAAATGGATGTGAGCTACCGTGGCTTCACTGCTTCACCGCAGATCGGCACAGCTCAAGGTTTAAGCGTGTTTCTGGATGGTGTACGTGTGAACGAGCCATTTGGTGATGTAGTGAACTGGGACATGCTGCCACTTAACGCTTTGTCTGGGTTGGACGTATTCCCCGGTTCTAATCCTATTTTTGGCTTAGGCACGCTTGGTGGCGCATTATCTATGCGTACCAAGAGTGGTTTTGATGCCAAAGAAGGCACCATTGAGGCTTTAGGTGGCTCGTTTAACCGCAAACAGATTCAAGGAAGTGTCGGTGGTAATAACGGCGTGATTGCAGGTTTTGTGGCAGCAAATATTTTTAATGAAGATGGCTGGCGTGACAATTCACCTAGTAAAGTCAATCAGCTATTTGCCAAAGGTGAGTGGCGTAATGACAAGGTGCAGATTGGATTATCTACGCTGTACGCAGGTAATGACCTGATTGGTAATGGCCTGTTGCCGACTGAGGTGGCGCGTCAAGACCCCAGCAAAGTTTTTACCAGCCCAGACCAAACCAAAAATAAATTGCTGCAATTTCAACTCACTGGTTTATGGGATGTAACGGACACCTTCAATGTTACCGGTCAAATCTACAAGCGCAACAGCAATCGTAAGAGTAAGACGTCAGATATTAATCAGGATTTTGGTGGCTACGCTACAAGAAGACCTGCCCCTGGAGAGCAAGTTATTCCGGGTTATGCAGATATCAACAATGATGGCCTGCCTGATTACAATGCCGTTCCATTCAACATTGCGGCGGATGCCAATGGCAATGCTTTAGATACCAATGGTGAACGACTTTATCTAGATGACGGTAGTGCTAACAGTCTTTCTAACGGCATACCACTTGTGGGCTCAAATTTTAATGCGCTGGCTCATGCTAATCAGGGTATGACTGTAGGTGCGGACGGTGTTACACCTATTCCTTCTTGGACCTATAACCCAATACTTAATACGGTTGATTATTCAACTCAACCAGTATCAGGATTTTTCAATGCTGCGTTACCAAGTACCTATTATCAGTTTGCTGTCAATTATTGGCAAAACAAAGCAAATATTGCACCTGGCAATTCTCAATATGGTGATCCACATCCGCAAACTGGAGCGTCAAATACATACGCAATAATAGGTGGTGCTGTCTCTGGCAACTATACGGATGGTAGTGGGTATTATGTGCTCTTGGTACCGTTTGGTGTGGTCAATGCTGCTGAAGCACTTAACCCTGATGGTTCAAGTAAATTTACCGGTTCAGATAAAGATAATTCAGTATATGAAACCATACCTATTCTTCCGGTATTGGATAGTAATGGGCTTCCAATTCAACGTGATGGAGGTGGTCGACAAGCCGATGGCACCATCGGTGGAGGGACGGGCTACGTAGGTGGTACGCCTAATGCTGTTATTACTAGTACTAATATCAATCAGGTTAGTGACGGTGCCGCGCTTCAACTAAACTGGAACCTAGAAAAACACAAGTTCATGATAGGTGCATCCTATGACGCTGCCGATACCACCTACAATAGTAGCCAAATGCTGGGCTTGTTTGATGCCAGTCATCGTGGGGCGTTAGCACCAGACCGCTTAGGTTATGAGTTTTATGCCGCTACGCACCCAATTTCAATGAACGACTTTAAAGGTGACTCTATTACCAAGAGCGTGTACTTTAGCGAAACTTGGACGCCGGTTGAAACATTCAGCCTGACAGGTGCTGCACGTTATAACTACACCACCATTAACAACTATCTGGCTACCAATAATATTCTTGGAATTAAAGGTGCGAATGCTTTCCTTAATACAATAGACGAGGCCCAGGTGTGCCATGATCTTGATGGTGATGGAACGGTGGAAGGCAGCGAATGCCAAGCAGGGCTTGATAATTTTATTGTTCCATTCTCGCCGGAGCGAACTGGAGGAAAAGGTGGTATGCGCGCAATGGAGCATGAGGAGTTCCATTATTATTCTTTTAACCCTTCTTTAGGCGCTACTTGGCAAGCTAACCAAAATACCAATATCTATGGTAACTGGAACCGTGGTGCACGTACCCCTACCGTGATTGAGTTAGGCTGCGCATTCGATGACTCACCGGTGCTTTACTTCACGGACCCAGTCACTGGGGAAAAGAAATATCGTGCTAGATCCCTTTCAGAGAATCGCTTCTGTAGCTTGCCTAGCGCCATGTCTGGCGACCCTTATTTAAAACAGGTTCGATCAGAAACTGTTGAAACCGGTATTCGAGGCAAGTTAACGGAAAATATTGAATGGAACGCCAGCGTATATCGCACGGATCTGCAAGACGATATTTACTTTGTGGCATTCCGTCCGGAACGTAGTTTTTTCCAAAATATCGGCGATACCCGCCGCCAAGGCCTAGAGATGGGTTTAAAAGGCAAGTTTGGTAAAGCCTCCTTCGCACTGAATTACTCGTTGACGGACGCAACATTTCAGTCTGATTTCCGTATGGGTAGCCCACACAATAGCGAAGCCGGAACTATCCAGAATTACCCAGGGTGCAATGGTAATCATCGTCCTCCAGAATGTGATGCAATAAGTGATTACCAGCAAATTAAAGTTAAAAAGGGTAACCGCATGCCTGGTGTTCCCCTTCATAACTTGAATGCTAGTGTGAGTTATGAGGTTACCCCCGATTGGAAAATTGGCTTAACAGCAATAATGCACTCCGAAGCATTTGTACGTGGCAATGAGAATAACGCACACCGTCAAGGGCCTGCTAAACCCATACAGGATACATGCAATACAAGCGGTACTGATTTCCAGTGCATGGTGGCGCGTCCAGATTTTAAAGACTCAGGAAAAACGTCAGGCTACGCGGTATTTAACTTCAATACTTCTTACAAAATTACCAAAGGATTAACAGCTGGCTTACAGATTAATAACTTGTTTGACCGCACTTATTACAGTGGGGGGCGCTTAGGCGTCAATGCATTTGCACCATCTATTCGCGGTGCCATTGATCCGATAAGTGGTTTTAATTACAACTCAAGAGATTGGACAAACAACACCTTCTTGGCGACGGGCGCACCACGCTCAGCCTACTTCACATTGACGTATGACTTTGATATAGGGAAATAAGTTAGCGAAATAAATAATAAGAAAGGGCATTTGCGAACTGCCCACTTGAGCATTCAACTCGAATCAACCTAAGAACTTACAAGGGCCTTTAGCTGATTTGGGTGAATTGGTGTTGTAGGCAGCCACAAATGCCTGCTTATTGTAACTGTTTTAGGAGATAAAGTAATGAAGAGTCAATTACTTAAATTAGCAGTAATCGCAGTTCTAGGCACGTCTAGCCAAGCATTTGCAACTGGCTTGGTTTCATTGCCAGCGGCAGGTTTGTCTGTTTCAGCAGGTACTAATCAGCCAGCAGGTACAACTGCATGGGTTACATGTAACGCAACTGGTAACTACGGTGCAGGTAGCTCTACTGCGCCAACAACAAGTGCAAATAATGATTGCGCAGTGTTCCCTGCAAATATCAATACCAGCCCTGTTTCAGGCTTTAGCAGAATTACCTTAAGTGACCTAACAAGTGTGGCGATTACTGCCAATGGTGAAAATATTGCTTATATGACATCACGTACTTTCCGCAACACGGCAAATACTGAGTGTATCTACGGCAAACAAATATCCATGGATACCAGCACTACTTTTGACTATAACAATAGCTTAGCAGGTCAACAGTATCTGGAAGTAAATGACTTTGCTTTTGGTGGGTTTAGCGCTACTACGGATGTTTCAGCAGGCTATTACTACCGTCCTGGGGTGTCTGATTCATCAGTGTATCGTGTAGGCCGTGCATTCACATCAGTACAAATGCAGGCTGATCCATTTGATGAAACTTTAGTAGCTTCAGGCTTCGTACATCGCCCAATCAATGGCCCATCTGTACCAGCATCAGGTACTGAGATCAATGGTGTTGGTCAAACTGCTAGTCCTGGTGCAACAGCGCCAACTGCAGCACAACAAACGAGTGAAATCCGTACTAACTGGGTAGATTTTACTGTTGATGTTACCGGTGGTGTAGATGAGGACGGTGGTACTGAGCAAGATGCGCCAATGATGTACGTACGAGCTGCTTGTACTTCTACTGCACCAGCATCACTGGCAAACAGTGTGCGTATCCGCCAAACAGGTCAAGAAACACAGCCATGGGTCACTATCTTGGCTTCAGGCCTGGCTCGTAGTGGTGCTAACGCTAATTTCTAATTGTATTTAGATTTGAACTAGCTAGATAAAAGCTGGCAGGGCTTTGCTCTGCCAGCCTTATAAACGACCTGGATGATAAAAATGAAAATAAGTTGTTACCTATTTGGTTTAGTGCTTTGTATGCACCATTTATCAGCAAGTGCTGATGTTACCAACGCCAGCCAAAGTGGTTTTGTGAACTTACCAGCTACAGGCAATACAAATTCAGCCTATGTTTTGTGTGACACAAGCACAAACTTTGGATTGAGTGAAAAAAACGCCAGTAATAGCAACCAAAGCTCAGTAGGACAGTGCGCTGTTAGTGACGATAAGCTTGCAGATAGCCCAATGAATGCGCCTTTAGATGGGTTTACGCTAGTAGGTATTATTTCCCGCGGTGTGCCTATCCCTGAGCCTTATGCAGCAGCCGGCGGTGAGGAGTTTGCAACCTTGACCGATACCGTTTGGCATAACAACGATACCAAAGAATGTATTTTTGGCACCCATATTTTGATGAAAGACCAAACCTTAGCCAATGGTAAGCGTTGGGAAATTAACGATATCACGCGCGGTGGTTTTGCTGGACGCCCAGTTGCTATTGCTTACTTTATGAAGCCAAAACCGAGCAAAAATTACGGCATGCCCGAATCTTTATTCCGTGCTGGCCGAACCTATACCTCTGTGCCCTATGTGAAAGACGGCAAACCCATACCTGATTTGCAGGCGGAGACAGCCTCTCCTAAAGCCATCAGCAAAAATCAATCGGCGGCGGTGAATGAGAACTGGGTAGATTTTACTACCGACATTAGTTTTGACGATGCTGATGGCGTAACAAGAAAAATGACGTCTATGTTGTACATCAAAACAACTTGCGATCAGCGTCAGCCAGAAGAAAAAGACGGTGCCATTCGCCTACGTACCACCGGGGGTAATGGGCAGGAATGGTTAGAGATTGATGTTCCAGGCTTGGTGCCATTTGGTGCAACGATTGAAAAGTATTGAGGCATATATGAAGCAAACACAATCAACACAACACGGTTTTACCTTGCTAGAGCTATTAGTCGTCATGGTCATTATTGGCCTGCTGGCTGGCTATGTAGGGCCTAAATACTTTGCTCAGATTGGTAAATCTGAAGTGAAAACCGCTAAAGCGCAGATTGATTCACTAGAAAAAGCCCTTGATCAATACCGTTTAGATAACGGCCACTACCCGAGCACAGATAGCGGCTTGGCCGCGCTGAATGCTGCCCCAGCAAACGAGGCTAAATGGCAGGGGCCATACCTAAAGAAAAAGGTACCTAACGACCCATGGGGTAAGCCTTACCAGTACAAGATGCCTGGTGAGCATGGGGAGTATGACTTATGGTCATTAGGCAGTGATGGTATGAGTGGTGGAGCTGCTGAAGCTGCTGACGTAGTGAATTGGGAGTAGGCCATTCATATGAAGTTTGAGTTAAAAGTGGCGCAGGGTGAAGAGGTGAAGTTGCTGGCTTTGGAAGCTAGCAATGCTGTGCAGGCACGTGCTATGGCAGAGTCTCAGGGCTTAAGCGTGCTAAATGTAAAAAGCGCAAGCATGTCACTCTTTGCCATTAAATCATCCGCACCAAAATTTAACTTGATGCTGTTTAGCCAAGAGTTGTTGGCATTGCTGGAGTCTGGTTTAAGTCTGGTAGAGGCGATTGAGGCGTTGGCAGAAAAAGAGCAGCAGGAGGAATCTAAGGCGATATTAAATCAAGTAATGAGCGCCTTATTTGAGGGTTTGCCGTTATCAGCAGCTTTAGAAAAGGCACCACAAGTGTTTACTCCATTATATGTTGCCCTGATTAGAGCAAGTGAGCGCACTGGTGACATGGTGCAAGCGCTGGCAAGGCATGTGGCTTACCAAACACAAATTGACGCTGTGCGTAAAAAAATCATCACAGCCTCTATTTACCCTGTGCTGCTGATTATTGTGGGTGGTTTAGTCGTGCTGTTTTTATTAGGGTATGTAGTGCCAAAATTTAGCACCATTTATGAAAGTGCCGGTACAGATTTGCCTTGGATGTCACAGCTATTATTAAGTTGGGGCCGCTTACTGCAAGAGCATGGGAGCGAAGTATTTGCAGCTTTTGTTTCTAGTGTGGTGATGCTGGGTTTGATATTGAGCAGGCCAGTGGTTCGCGCCGCAATCATGGCAAAAGTTTGGCAGATTCCTGCACTTGGCGAAACCATGCGTATCTACCAATTGGCTAGATTTTACCGAACACTGGGCATGTTGTTGCGCGGTGGCATTCCGCTGGTAACGGCAATGCATATGGTGTCTTCATTATTGCAGCCATTACTGCGCGCTAGCTTGGATAAAGTGTCTTTTGATGTGCGCGAGGGTAAGCCCATGTCGGCCGCCATGGAGCAACATGGTATGACCACTTCTATCTCTATCCGCATGTTGCGTGTAGGTGAACGTACCGGGCAAATGGGTGAAATGATGGAGCGCATCGGTGCGTTTTATGATGAAGAAATAGGTAGAAAGGTAGAGTGGTTGACCAAGCTTTTGGAACCATTGTTGATGATAGTGATTGGTTTGGTAGTGGGGCTGGTTGTGGTGCTGATGTATATGCCAATTTTTGAGCTGGCGGGGAATATTCAATGAATATGCCACTGGATAATATGGGCTTGGATACTCATGTCATGAATAAAGGCGCTGGTGTTGAGCCTAAGCTGACATCTGACCTGTTAAACCAAGCCAGACTAATTGCTAACAATACCAAGCAAGACTTGCTGGATGTGTTTGAGAGTGAATCCGGCTTAAACGCAGATAATTTTGTGTTAGCGCTTGGGCAGATGATGCGCTACCCAGTGCTGAGCATACTACAGCTTTATGCATTACACCCAGACTTTACATTGCTGCCGTTTGCTGAGGCTGGCAAGCTTGGCTGCATAGCGCTACGCAATGATGACGGGCAATTACAGCTGGTATTTTCTAACCCGTTCGACACACACTTACAGCCAAAAATAGATTTAATCATCTCTAGATATGGGTATGAGGAAACTGCGGTTTGGAGTCTGGCTCATCATAAGGACTTAACAGCATATCTCAGCCACCATGAGCAAAGCATGCGTGCTATGGATGGCTTAGCTGCTAATCAAGTTGAGCATCACGCCGAGCATCAAGGTATTGAAGATATTTCCCTACGTTCAATTAGTGAAGATACCAGCCCGGTAGTGAAGTTTGTGCGCTCTACGCTTTACGATGCACTAAAAGCCGGTGCTAGTGATATTCATATGGAAACAGATCCAGCTGGACTAAAAGTGAAATACCGCATTGATGGGGTGCTGAGTCAAGAGGGTGGCATTCAGGGCTTAGCACAGGCAGAGCAAGCTATTTCGCGCATCAAGGTCATGTCTGAGCTGGATATTACAGAACGCAGGGTTCCGCAAGATGGGCGCTTCAAAGTGCTGGTAACCAGCGGTGATGGTAAAGCACGTGAGGTGGATATGCGTGTATCTATTATGCCTAGTGTGTTCGGTGAAGATGCCGTGCTGCGTATTCTAGACCGTAAGGCATTGAGTGATGAAGCCAAAGGGCTGAGCCTAGAAACCTTGGGGTTTGAAGAGTCCATCATGGCGCGCTTCAGGCTGCTGGCAGAGGAGCCATATGGCATGTTGTTAGTTACCGGTCCTACCGGTAGCGGTAAAACTACCACGCTATACGGCATTATTTCCGAAATCAATCATGGGCAAGACAAGATCGTCACCATTGAAGACCCGGTTGAATATCAATTACCAGGGGTGCTGCAAATCCCCGTCAATGAGAAAAAAGGGCTGACCTTTGCCAGAGGCTTGCGCTCAATTTTGCGCCATGACCCAGACAAAATCATGGTGGGTGAGATTAGAGATTCAGAAACCGCACAAATCGCCGTGCAATCAGCACTCACAGGGCATTTGGTGCTGACCACCGTGCATGCCAATAACGTGTTTGATGTGATTGGCCGCTTTACCAACATGAATGTAGACCCATACAGCTTTGTATCTGCCATCAACGGCATTATGGCACAGCGCTTGGTGCGCATTAGTTGCCCGCACTGCACCGTTGCAGATACGCCTGATCCTGCATTGATTCATAAATCTGGCTTAACTACTGAGCAGGCTAAGAGCTTTAACTTTAGAAAAGGCCAAGGTTGTGGCCAATGCCATGGCACGGGTTACAAAGGGCGTAAGGCCATTGCAGAACTATTGTGTTTTAACGATGAAATTAGAGAGCTAATTGTTACTAGAGAGCCAGTGCGTAAAGTGAAAGAAGCTGCACGTGCCAACGGTACTTTAACTATGCGTGAAGCAGCGCTAGAGCTGGTAAGACGTGGTGAAACGACATTAGAGGAGATTAATCGTGTTACATCGCTGGTTTAACACTTTATTTAAAGATGAGCTGCGCGTGTTTATATATCCACAGCGCATATTGCTACTGCATTTAAAAAGAACTTTTAAAAATGGTTTTAAACAATCGTTGGTACACCAGCAGTTTGTTGATTTACCGCAAAAAACCGAAACAAATAGCAGTGAAGCAGCGCAGTGGGATGGCCTTGTCTCAACATTGCAACAGGTGTTACAGGCTCAGCATTGGCAAGAGCTTGCAAAAAGTGGTGCATACACAAGAGTCATCATTTCAAATCATTTGATTAAATACACAGTGATTCCGTGGAGTATAGCGCTTGCTATTGAAAGTGAGCGTCAAGCTTATATGCAGCACCGCTTCAAGATTGCATATGGCGAGACTTCTAAGGCTTGGGATTTATGTATGAGTGAACCAGATTTTGGTCAGGCATCTATTGCCAGTGGTGTATGTGCTGTATTGCTAAAAGAACTGCATCAGGTATTTGAGCAGCAAGGTATTGATGTTTATGCAATACATCCGCATTTGATGCTGGCTAGCAATCAGATGCTCCAGCATATTAAAAAGCAAAAAAATCAAAAGCACTTTTGGTTTGTCGTCATCGAATCTGGGCGGGCTTGCGTATCGTTAATAGAAAATGGTGAGTGGCGTTTTGTTAGGAGTATTTCAACAGGCGAAGATGTTGCTAAACAGGTGGATGATCTCATTCAGCGTGAGGCCGTAATTAGTAATGCCAACACGCAGCTACCAATATTTTGGTATGGAAAAACACCTGGGTCTAGCACTGCGATTAAAGCGGATAGTCGTCATATCAAAATCAACTTACATCATTTTGAATTACTCAACCAGCAGCTTGAAAAGCGTTTGAAAAACTGGGTGCCGGTATGAGCAGTATTAGTTTGAATCATGCATTGGCAATAAAAAGAGTCAACTTAACGGCGTTGTTGCTATTGGTGGCAGGTGTGCTAGTTAGTGGCCTGACAATTAACTATTACCAATCTTTATTGAGTGATACACGCAAGTTAGAAGCCAATATCGATGCACTTAGTCGTGCAAAGTCTGTGCGTCATTTGCCTAAGGCTAATGCCAATCAAAACGCGCAAAAGACTCATGATGTGGCTGCGGTCAATGCAGCAATCGCTGAGATGGTCTTGCCGTGGACAGCTATATTTAAGATGCTAGAGGCGACAAATAATGATGCCGTGAAACTACTAGCTGTGGAACCCAATATAAAAAAACAAACGCTGCGTATATCGGCTTTGGCTTTGGATATAGATAGCATGATGGCCTATGTGGATAGCTTAATACAGCAAAAAATGCTTAAGAATGTAGCTTTAGTTTCGCAAGAGTCAGCAGAGGTTAACGGCCAGCCAGCTGTACATTTTGTGGTGGAGACAGCATGGTAAATACAAGATTTTTATCTCATGAGTTGCTGCAATATAAATTACGGCAACTTGGTTGGCCAGGTTGGCTAGGTTTGTTGCTATTGCTGGTTAGCTTGTTATTAATGCTTGTGTTAGTACGCCCTCAACTTAATAAGCTAGAGACGCTAACGGCCGATATTAGAGAGCTTAAAACCAACCCTAATATCAACAAGCTCGAAATTAAAGCTGACAATCAGTTTGATATTGAGCAGAGGTTTTATGCGTTGTTGCCTCAAGAAAATGAAGCTAATAACAAGGTTGCTGAAATATTACATGCTGCAACCAATGCAGGTATTGCTACCAACAAAGTTGAATACTCCTCTCAATCTCTCTCCGCTACCTTAATCAAGCACCAAATTAGGCTTCCGGTACAGGGCAGTTATGTACAGATTCGCCAATTCATCAATGCAGTGCTGAATAGCTTACCTACAGTGGCACTTAATGATATCAGCATGAAACGAGAGAATATTGGCTCGGATTTAATTGAAGCCAATATCCAGTTCACTATGTATTTACGAAAAAGGCACGAATAGATTGATGGTCATGGTGAAGAAATACGCAGTTTGGTTGGTTTTAGTGTTGACGGTGATTGCTTGTTATTGGGTAGAGGCTCAAGACGAGCCTGCTGACGATGAGTTGGAGGTTACAGCCAAGCCTCGCAAAGCAACTCTAGCTAAACAGGGCACACAGCTAGATTCCAATAATTTATTGCCGGTTAATACTGGCAGCGCAGCGTTTAGCAGGCCGCAGATAGTGGATGAACCTGAAAACATATTCACGATGTTTGTCTCTCAAGCTGATTTAAACCAGCAGACAGTAGAGCAAGAAATAGATCCGCCGCCAGAAAATCCATTTAAGTTTGCCGGGAAGCTGATTGATGACGGTGAAATCGTGGTCTTTCTGATGGATGGGCAGAAGAATTATTCAGTAAAAGTGGGTGATGTGCTTGAGGGGAATTGGGAAGTTAAAGCCATTACGCCACCGTTAATGACAATTAAATATATTCCTTTAAATATTGAGATGCAGATGCAAATTGGAGCAGTAAGTTGAAATTATCACTTTCCCAGACTTTTATTAAGGTAATCACCGCGCAAAGATTGCATATGAGTATAAAAAAACTAACGGCTTATTTTTTAGTAATGACCTTTGCAAGCAGTTGTACAGGGCTTAATCACCTTAAGGGTAAAGCAGCAGACGATAATCAAGCATATGAGTCAGCTAGGCAGTTGATTAATAGCGGCGATGTAGACGCTGGCGTAGAAAAACTAAAGCAATTGGTTAGCCTATATCCAGATAACCCTCAATATCGCAGCATGTTGAAAATGCAACAAGAGTTGCAGCTATCCACTCTATTAAAGCAGGCAGATAAGCAAGCTCAGCAAGGTTTGTTTGCCGATGCCGAATCAAACTATAAAAAAGTGTTGATGCTAGACCCTAATAACCAAAGGGCACAAGAAGGATCTTTTAAGCTTGGCTTGGCGCAGAACCATGACATGATGCTGGCAAATGCGCAAAGCTATTTTGATAAAGAGGATATTGACTCTGCCCAGAACCTCACTAGAGCCATCCTTGCAGAAGATAGTAAGCATGAAGGCGCACGTTTATTGTTTGAGAGCATGGAGAGTAAGCGTATAGGGAAAATAACGGCAATTCCGCAGATTAGGTCTGCGTTTAAAAAACCCATTACATTAGAATTTAAAAATGTTTCTGTGAAGTCTATTTTTGAGTTTATCGGTAAGGCTGCCAATATCAATTTTTCTTATGATCAAGAGCTACGAGATAATCAACGCACCAGTATCTTTGTACGTGATACTACAATTGAAGATGCGATACAGGTTATTTTGACGACCAATCAGCTGGCAAAAAAAGTATTGAATGACAATACCTTACTGATTTATCCGGTGAGTCGCAGCCAAGAGTATCAAGAGCTGTATGTGCGAAGCTTTTATTTGAATAGCATTGATGCCAAGCGCGCCATGAACTTGATTAAAACCGTGCTCAAATCTAAAGATGTTTACATAGATGAAAAGCTTAATACTTTAGTTATGCGAGACACTGCTGAATCGATACAAATCGCAGAAAAGCTGATTGCCTCGCAAGACTTGATTGAGCCTGAGGTGATGCTAGAAGTAGAAGTGATGGAAATTAATCGTAGAAGCTTGGAGAACATTGGTGTACGCTATCCTTCGCAAGTAAGCGTTGGTGTGCAAGGCAAAACAAATAGTAATGGCGTAACGACTAACACTCCTGGCCGATTGTCCTTGGCTGAGCTTAAAAACTTTAATTCCGGGCTAGGTGTTTTTACCATTAGCGACCCTGTATTGGCGTTAAATCTGTTGCATCAGGACACGGATACTAATCTTCTGGCTAACCCGCAAATCCGCGTAAAAAATCGTGAAAAAGCCAAAATTCACGTAGGTGACAAAATACCTGTATTTACCAGCGTAGCTAACTCCACAGGTTTTGTTTCACAAACGGTTAACTACCTTGAAGTAGGTATCAAGTTGGATGTAGAGCCTACGATTCTGTTACAAGACCAAGTCAATATTAAAGTCGGGCTGGAAGTCAGCAATATTACAGACCAAGTTAAAACTGATACAGGCGTGTTGGCTTATACCATTGGTAGTCGTAATGCGAATACCACTTTGCAATTAAAAAATGGCGAGACGCAAATCCTAGCCGGCTTATTTAGGGATGATGGTCAGAATATATCTAATAAAGTCCCTGGTCTATCTAGTCTGCCATTCATCGGCAGACTATTTACAGATAAAAATAACGACAAGCGTAAGAATGAAATTGTGCTGCTGATTACGCCGCGTATCTTGCATAACATTGCACCCGCCAATGCGGTGTATACCATGTTCCCATCTGGTGTGAATCACGCAGCAAGTAACAAAGGCTCTAGAGTCGCAGAGCCGGCTGTCGTGGCAGCAGAGGCTCAACCTGCACCAGCTCCAACGCCGCAATCCATTCAGGCTGGTAGGGCACAGGTTGATCAGAACTTCGCTAGCCAATTGTTGCAGCCAGCCGCGGAGGAAAGTGGTGCATCAAATGGTGGCGCTAGTACTGTGAGATAACAGGTAATGGCTGCGTCTTTTATAAAGCACAAAGGCTTCACGCTGATTGAGTTGCTGGTATCTCTAGTGCTGCTTGCATTGCTAGTGAGCTCTGCTGCGCCAATGGTGCAGCTATCAGCCAAGCGCAATAAGGAGCAGGAGCTAAAAAAAGCGCTATGGCAAATCCGTGATGCTATTGATCACTACAAACAAGCTGTAGATGATGGCCTGATTAAAAAGTCTATTGATCAATCAGGCTATCCACCATCACTCAAAGCCTTAGTTGCAGGGGTGGAAAATACCCAAGATCCAAAAAAACGTAAGATTTACTTTATGCGTAATATACCTCGCGACCCATTTGCAACTGATACATCGGTGAGCGCAGACGAAACATGGGGTAAGCGTAGCTATACCAGCTCATTCCAAGCGCCGGAAGCAGGAGATGATGTCTATGATGTGCATTCACTTTCCAATGAAATTGGCATTAATCAACAACCTTATAGTGAGTGGTGATGCGCGTGAAAGATAATAACCAAGGATTTACATTGATAGAAATATTAGTAGTGCTAGCGATTATCGCTACGCTGCTAAGCTTGGTCACCCCTAGATATTTTAATTCGATTGATAGGTCCAAAGAAACTATTTTACAACATGACCTTATCACCATGCGAGACGCCATCGATAAGTTTTATAGCGACAAAAACACTTACCCGGAAACGCTGGAAGAGCTAGTGCAGTATAAGTATTTACGGTCTGTACCTGAAGACCCGATTACTCAAAGCACCGTGACTTGGATCTTTTCACCACCGCTTGATGTTGAAGCCAAAGGCGCCATTTACGATATTCACAGTGGGGCCGATATGGTTGCCTCTGACGGTACTAATTATGCAGACTGGTAGTAAACAACAGGTAGGATTTATTTTAATTGGTTTGCTCGTGCTTATTATGATTGCAGGCTTAGTGCTGGCATCAGCTGGCGTTAAATGGAATGAAGCCAGAAAGCGTGAAAGAGAGCAGGAGTTACTTAAAGTAGGGGATACCATCAGGAAAGCAATCGGTAGTTATTACAACCAAACGCCAGGCGTGGTTAAACAATACCCGCCAAATTTAGAGGCGTTGTTAAAAGATGACCGATTCCCTGTGCCGCGGCGCTATTTAAGAAAAATTTATGCGGACCCTATTACACAGTTGCCAGATTGGGGCATATTGCAGGCACCTAGTGGTGGTGTGCTGGGTGTTTACAGTAAATCTCCATTAAGGCCATTCAAAACTAAAAATTTCAGGCCGGCTTATCGACATTTTGAAAATCAACCGGCCTATGAAGGATGGTTTTTTGCTTATGTGCCAGAAGCTAAATATTGAAATGTATTCATGGCATTGACTGGCGGCTTCTTGTTCAAAGCAGTTGCGCAGGGATAAATTAAGGATTTGGGTGTGCCTATTAAACTAGTGACTTTAAAAGGTAGGCTTGGCCAGAGTGATTGAGGGCGTTAAAAACGAAAAAACCAGAACATTGTTATATGTGCTGGTTACGTTTGCTGAATCTGCTGTGTTTGATGCTGCCAACTTATTGGCGTCCCCACGGGGATTCGAACCCCGGTCGCCTCCGTGAAAGGGAGGTGTCCTAGGCCTCTAGACGATGGGGACCTAAGAATTTACTACTATTTGAAACTAATGCTCTGCTTTAAATTTGCCAAGAGTTAATGAAAACTTTTGGCGT
>Ga0208269_100156_pt1 | contig 48478 bp, 46 predicted proteins | sample LakWasMe88_LOW11_2_FD_183912 | JGI IMG/M metagenome (GOLD analysis project Ga0208269, IMG submission 183912) | Freshwater sediment methanotrophic microbial communities from Lake Washington under simulated oxygen tension - Sediment Metagenome... | ecosystem: Environmental > Aquatic > Freshwater >...
ACTTCTGGAGCTTTCCCATGTCTGCACTTTTCAGCCCGACCGCCCTGGTCGTACCGTTTGAAAACCTGAGAATGAGCGATGTCGAGGCCGTTGGCGGCAAGAACGCCAGCCTCGGCGAGATGATTTCGCAGCTGCCGCAAGGCGTGCGCGTGCCCACCGGCTTTGCCACCACGGCCCATGCCTTCCGCCAGTTCCTGGCCCACGACGGCCTGGCCGACAAGATCAACGCCCGCCTGTCCAGCCTGGACACCGAGGACGTCAACGCCCTGGCCAAGGCCGGCGCCGAGATCCGCGCCATGGTCGAGGCCCAGCCCTTCCCGGCTGACCTGGAAAAAGCGATTGCCGAAGCCTTTGCCACGCTGAGCGCCGGCAATGCCGCCGCTTCGTTCGCGGTGCGTTCCTCGGCCACCGCCGAAGACCTGCCCGACGCCTCGTTCGCCGGCCAGCAAGAGACCTTCCTGAACGTGGTGGGCCTGAGCGACATCCTGCACAAGATGAAGGAAGTGTTCGCCAGCCTGTACAACGACCGCGCCATCAGCTACCGCGTGCACAAGGGCTTTGCCCATGCCGACGTGGCCTTGTCGGCCGGCGTGCAGCGCATGGTGCGCTCCGACCTGGGCGCCGCCGGCGTGATGTTCACCATCGACACCGAGTCGGGCTTTGAAGACGTGGTCTTCATCACTTCCAGCTACGGCCTGGGCGAGACCGTGGTGCAGGGCGCGGTGAACCCCGACGAGTTCTACGTGCACAAGCCCATGCTCAAGGCCGGCAAGCGCGCCGTGATCCGCCGCAACCTGGGCTCCAAGCTGATTCAGATGGTGTTCTCGAGCGCCGAAGAAAAAGCCGCCTCGGGCAAGCTGGTCAAGACCGTGGACGTGCCCACCGAGCTGCGCAACCGCTACTCGCTGACCGACGCCGATGTCGAGCAACTGGCCCAGTACGCGCTGGTGATCGAGCAGCACTATGGCCGCCCGATGGACATCGAATGGGGCAAGGACGGCACCGACGGCCAGCTCTACATCCTGCAGGCCCGTCCCGAAACCGTGAAGAGCCAGCAGCAGGGCAAGGCCGAACAGCGCTACAAGCTCAAGGGCCAGGGCACCGTGCTGGCCGAAGGCCGTGCCATCGGCCAGAAGATCGGCACCGGCCCGGTGCGCCTGGTGCATCACATCAGTGAAATGGACAAGGTGCAGGCCGGCGACGTGCTCGTCACCGACATGACCGACCCGAACTGGGAGCCGGTGATGAAGCGCGCCAGCGCCATCGTCACCAACCGCGGTGGCCGCACCTGCCACGCCGCCATCATCGCGCGCGAGCTGGGCATCCCGGCCGTGGTGGGCTGCGGCAACGCCACCGACCTGCTCAAGGACGGCACCCTGGTGACCGTGAGCTGCGCCGAGGGCGACACCGGCCGCATCTATGACGGCCTGCTGGAGACCGAGGTGACCGAGGTGGAGCGCGGCGTGATGCCCCAGATCGCCACCAAGATCATGATGAACGTGGGCAACCCGCAACTGGCCTTCGACTTCTGCCAGTTGCCCAACGAAGGCGTGGGCCTGGCCCGCCTGGAGTTCATCATCAACAACAACATCGGCGTGCACCCGAAGGCGATCCTGGACTACCCGAACATCGATGCCGACCTGAAAAAGGCCGTCGAGTCGGTGGCCCGTGGCCATGCTTCGCCGCGCGCCTTCTACGTCGACAAGGTGGCCGAAGGCGTGGCCACCATCGCCGCGGCCTTCTGGCCCAAGCCGGTGATCGTGCGCCTGTCCGACTTCAAGAGCAACGAGTACCGCAAGCTGATCGGCGGCAGCCGCTACGAGCCCGAGGAAGAAAACCCGATGCTGGGCTTCCGCGGTGCGGCGCGCTACATCAGTGCCGATTTCGGCGAGGCCTTTGCCATGGAGTGCGAAGCCCTCAAGCGCGTGCGCAACGACATGGGCCTGACCAATGTGCAGGTCATGGTGCCTTTTGTGCGCACCCTGGGCCAGGCCGACCGTGTCACCCAGTTGCTGGCCGACCATGGTCTGAAGCGTGGCGAGAACGAGCTCAAGGTCATCATGATGTGCGAGGTGCCGAGCAACGCCATCCTGGCCGATGAGTTCCTGCAGTACTTCGACGGCTTCTCGATCGGCTCCAACGACCTGACCCAGCTCACCCTGGGCCTGGACCGCGATTCGGGCCTGGAGCTGCTGGCGGCCGACTTCGACGAGCGCGACCCGGCCGTCAAGGCCATGCTGAGCCGCGCCATTGCCGCCTGCAAGGCGCAAGGCAAGTACGTGGGCATCTGTGGCCAGGGCCCCAGCGACCACCCCGACTTTGCCCAGTGGCTGGCGGATCAGGGCATCGCCTCGATCTCGCTCAACCCTGACAGCGTGATCGACACCTGGAAGCGCCTGGCCGGCCTCTGAGCCTGCGCATGAGGGGGCATCGGAGCCCCCGTCGCCGGGGTAAGACCTAGGCCTGACGGGCGGTAACCGGTGCGATCATGCGGGCATGTCTCCACCCGTGGCTTCTGAACTCTCTGCGCCGACACCGGCCGTGCTGACCCAACACCGCTTCTGGTGGTTGCGGGCCTTGCTGCTGGGCGTCTGGGCGGCGGTGTCTTTCGGGGCCTGCTACTTTGCCCGCGATCTGGAGCGCCTGCCCCTGCCGGGCTGGGGCGGCTCGCTGGGCTACTGGATGGCCTCGCAAGGCGCGGTGCTGGTGTTCATCGCCATCGTGGTGCTGTATGCCTGCGTGCTCAACCGCGCCGACCGCCGCAGCGCCCAGCCCCCGACTGAAGTCCGGGCTGGGGTTGGGGCCGACTGATGCCGGAGCGTCCGGCGGTGTTGGCTGATCCGCTTGTGCGGCGTCGCTACGAGCGCCGCCTGTACCGCATCCTGGGCCTGTATGTGCTGGGCCTGCTGGGTTTTCTGCTGCTCATGGGCTGGGCCGAGCAGCAAGGCCTGTCGCGGCGCTGGATCGGGCCCATCTTCCTGTTTTCGAGCGTGATGGTGTGCGCCGGCATCGGCATCTACAGCCGCACCACCGATGCCGAAGACTATTACGTGGCCGGGCGGCGCATCCCGCCCTTCTTCAATGGCATGGCGGCCGCAGCCGACTGGATGAGCGCGGCCTCGTTCATCAGCCTGGCTGGCGCCCTGTACCTGCAGGGGTTTTCCGGCACCGAGGGGCAGCCTGGCGGGCTGGCCTATGTGCTGGGCTGGACCGGGGGCTTCTGCCTGGTGGCCATGCTGATCGCGCCCTACCTGCGGCGCATGAACCTCTACACCGTGCCCGACCTGTTTGAGCAACGCTTTGGTGGCCGTTGGCCGCGCGTGATCGCGGCGCTGGCCGCGGTGGTCTGCTCTTTCACCTATGTGGTGGCCCAGATTTACGGGGTGGGGTTGATCGCCTCGCGCCTGACGGGCGTGCAGTTCGAGATCGGCATCATGCTGGGCCTGGGCGGGGTGTTGCTGTGCTCCTTTCTGGGCGGCATGCGGGCCATCACCTGGACCCAGGTGGCGCAGTACATCATCATGCTGCTGGCCTTTCTGATCCCGGTGTCCTGGCTGGCCTACAAGCAGCTGGGCAATCCGCTGGCGCCCCTGGTGTATGGGCGTCAGCTGGCCAAGATCGAGGCGTTGGAGCAGCAGCTCATCGATTCGCCGTCCGAGCGGCAGGTGGCGGCCGAGTTCCTGCGCCGATCGCGCGAGTACGAGGCCAACCTGAACAACGTGCCCCAAGCCCTGGTGCGTGAGCGCCAGGCTGCCCATGAGCACCTGCGCGAACTGCGCCAGCGCAATGCCGACGTGGCCAGCATCGTGGCCGCCACCCGCGAGGTGGCCAGCCTGCCGCGCGATGCGAGCGCCGCCCGCGAGCAGTGGACCCGGGCCATCCAGGAGAACCGCGAGCGCGCCGCCCCGCTGGGTGGCATGCCACGGCACAGCCAGGCCTTTGCCGGCGACCCCGAGGGCACGCCGGCCGAACGCGAGGCCTTTCACCTGTCGCGACTCAACTTTCTCGCGCTGATGTTCTGCCTGATGGCGGGCACGGCGGGGCTGCCACACCTGTTGATCCGTTACTGCACCACACCCACGGTGGCCGATTCGCGCAGCTCGGTGGCCTGGTCCCTGGTGTTCATCGCCTTGCTGTACCTGAGCGCGCCGGCCCTGGCGGTGCTGGTCAAGTTCGAGATCATGAACAACCTGGTGGGCAGCACCTTCGGCGCCTTGCCGACCTGGATCGTGCAGTGGGCCAAGGTCGATCCGTCCCTGGTGTCGGTGAGTGATGTGAATGGCGATGGCTTGCTGCAGTTTGCCGAGCTGCGGCTGGGGGCCGACATCGTGATGCTGGCCACGCCCGAACTCGGGGGCCTGCCCTATGTGCTGTCGGGCCTGGTGGCGGCGGGTGGCCTGGCCGCGGCGCTGTCGACCGCGGACGGCCTGCTGCTGACCATCAGCAATGCGCTGGTGCACGACCTGCACCTGTTCCGCAAGGCGGCCTCCAAGGTGGCGCTGGGCGAGCGCCGCGTGATCCTGTCCAAGTTCGTGCTGCTGGCGGTGGCCATGCTGGCGGCCTTCATTGCCGCACTCAAGCCGTCCGAGATCCTGCCTCTGGTGTCGGCTTCGTTTTCGTTGGCGGCCTCGGCCCTGCTGCCCGCCATGGTGCTGGGCATTTTTTGGCGGCGCACCACCCGCCATGCCGCGGTGGTCGGCATGCTGACCGGGTTGGCGGTCACGGTGTATTACCTGCTGTCGAATTCGGCCCTGTTGGTGGCCTGGCTGGGTTTTGCGCCCGGGCCCCGGCTCTGGTATGGCATCCAGCCGGTGTCGGCCGGCGTATTCGGTGTGCCGGTGGGCTTTTGCGTCATCTGGCTGCTCAGTGCCCTCACGCCGCGCCGACCCAGCCAGGTGCTTGAAGTGCACAGCTGAGCCCGCGGTGCCGCCAAGGGCGCAGTTTGTGGACAAACCCCTATACAAAAGCCCGGCACAGCATGCCAATCTGGGCTGACAATGCGACGGACCCCAAGGGGTCTGCACAGGCCTGTTCCCGCAACGCACACTGCCGATGATCTACACCAAGACCGAATTGGGCCAGCGCCTTTTCAAGGCCCGTGACCCCGTGCTGACGCCCCGTCAGCGGTCAGCCTTCATCCTGTTCGACGGGGTGCGGCGGCTGGACGAGGTGTTGCTGGCCACCACCGCGCTGGGCATCACGCAGGCGGATGTGCGGCACATGCTGGAATCCGGCTTGCTGGCCCCGGTCGCTCCGGCCACGGCCCCCTTGGCCAAAGCTCAGGAGCCCTTCGAGGAGGGGGAGTCGTCGGTCGATTTTTCTTTGTCGCTGCTGCCGCAGGACAGTGCCCGCAGCGAGCGCCAACGCTTCAACGACGCCTACCCGGTGGCGGTGGCGCTGACGGCCTCTTTGGGCTTGCGGGGGTTCCGCCTCAACCTGGCGGTCGAGGCGGCGGGCAATTACCAGGCCCTGCTGGCGGTGGCGCCGCGCATCCGCGAAGCGGTGGGCGCCGCCCAGTACCGGGCCCTGGAGCGTGCCCTGCTGGGCTGAACGCTCCCGGCCCGGGGTCGGCCTCAGGCGACAGCCAGCAGTTCGACGTCGAACTTCAGCGTGGCATTGCCGGGGATCACGCCACCGGCGCCGCGGGCACCGTAGCCCAGCTTGGCCGGGATGATCAGGGTGCGCTTGCCGCCCACCTTCATGCCCTGCACGCCCAGATCCCAGCCCTTGATGACCATGCCGGCACCCAGGTGGAATTCAAACGGCGAATTGCGGTCCAGGCTGGAGTCGAACTTGGCGCCCTGGGCGCCGCTGTTGTACAGCCAGCCGGTGTAGTGCACGCGCACCTTGCGGCCGGCCACGGCCTCGGTGCCTTCACCGACCACGGTGTCTTCGATCTGCAGGTCGGCGGTGGCGGACTCGGGCGACTCGACGCCCAGCAGCTCGACGTCGAACTTCAGGGTGGCGTTGGGCGGGATCACGCCGCCGGCACCACGGGCACCGTAACCGAGTTCGGGCGGGATGATCAGGGTGCGCTTGCCGCCCACCTTCATGCCCTGCACGCCTTCGTCCCAGCCCTTGATCACCATGCCGGCGCCCAGGGCGAATTCGAAGGGGTCGTTGCGGTCGACGCTGGAGTCGAACTTGGCGCCTTGAACGCCGTTTTCATACAGCCAGCCGGTGTAGTGCACGCTCACCTCGACGCCGGCGCGCGCGACCGCGCCCTCGCCAACCGTGGTGTCTTCGTATTGCAGGCCAGAGGGGGTCGTGGGCATCGGATTTCCTTGCGTGAAGTGCTTCAGTTCGGGAGCCCGGCGGCGCTTCCATGCGCCCACCGCAGCTCTTTTGAGAGCCCGGATTATCCCCGAAACCCAGGCCGGGGCCGGGCTGTGGTTTGGCCCGCCTACGCGGCACGGCGGGCTCGGTGGGCGGCCCAGCGGGCGGCGAAGGGCTGAACGTCGTGCAGGCGCCGCAGCAGGTCTTTGCCGCTGTCCGTGACCAGGTAGCCGCTGGGGCCATGGTCGACCAGGCCGGCCTCGCGCAGCTCTTTCAGCCGGGTGTTGAGGGTGTTGGGGGTGATGCCGCCGACGCTGTCCTGCAGCAGCCGGAAGGTCTGGGCGTGCTCGTCGCGCAAGGCCCACAGAACGCGCAGCGCGTAGCGCGATTCAAGCAGGTCGAACAACTGGCTGATGGCGCTGACTTCCTTGGCACTCATGGTCGCAATCTCCGGCTGATGCGCTGGGCGGGCTGGCGCACCGGGCGGCCACCAGCCATCTCGGCGCGACTATAGCCCAAATTGCACAGTCTGCTACGTCTTTCATAGCTGCTGACTCAGTGGGAATCAAGGCTGGACCGGGTTGGGCGCTGGCAGCTCAGAGGTAGATCTTCTGCAGCAGCCGGATCAGGGTCTTGCGCTCGTTTGCGGTGAGTCGGCTGGTGGCGTCGTCTTCCAGGTCGGCTGCGGTCTGTTCGGCGTCTTTCATCAGGGCCAGACCGGCTTCGGTCAGGTGCAGGCCCATGGCCCGGCCGTCGCTGGGGTGCGGGCGGCGCTCGATCAGGCCGCGCCGGTCCATGCCGGCGATGATGCCCACCAGGTTGGGGGGCAGGATGTTGAGGGTGGCACACAGCTGGCGCGAGGTGATGCCGGGGTTGTGCGCGACCAGCGAGAGCACCGAGAAGTCGACCACCTTGAGCCCATAGACCGACATGCGCTCCATGAACACCTCGATGATCGTCAGGGCGGCGCGGCGGGCGTTGTAGCCCATCAGGGTTTCGAGGTAGCGGGTGTCCACGCTTTCCACGGCAACAGAGGGGGCAGGTTTCTTCGTAGCCATGCTCCCATTGTGGCGGCAAGCCCTGGGTGGAACGTGGCGGCTTGTGACTCTGTGGTGACAAATGGCGCCCAATGATAGGTATATGTAATCGTATGAATATGATCAATTAATTGGTTCAATGGGTTGGGCTGCGATAAAGTCACGGCTGTCGTTCAACCAACCCCAAGTGAGGAAACAGCAATGTCCCTGATCAACACCCAAGTCCAACCCTTCAAGGCCCAGGCTTTCCACAATGGCAAGTTCATCGAAGTCACCGAACAAAGCCTGAAGGGCAAGTGGTCGGTTCTGATCTTCATGCCGGCCGCCTTCACCTTCAACTGCCCGACCGAAATCGAAGACGCTGCTGACAACTACGCTGAATTCCAGAAGGCTGGCGCCGAGGTCTACATCGTCACCACCGACACCCACTTCTCGCACAAGGTGTGGCACGAAACTTCGGCTGCCGTCGGCAAGGCCAAGTTCCCCCTGGTTGGCGACCCGACCCACGCCCTGACCAACGCTTTCGGCGTGCACATCCCTGAAGAAGGCCTGGCTCTGCGCGGCACCTTCATCATCAACCCCGAGTTGCTGATCAAGACCAGCGAAATCCACTCCAACGAAATCGCTCGCGACGTCAAGGAAACCGTGCGCAAGCTGAAGGCTGCCCAGTACACCGCCGCTCACCCGGGCGAAGTCTGCCCCGCCAAGTGGAACGAAGGCGCCAAGACCATCGCTCCGTCGATCGACCTGGTCGGCAAGATCTAAGTCACCGCCGGTCTACGGCCGAGCGCGCTGCGGCGCGCTCCCCCGCCGGACAGCGTCATGGCCTTGCGCCATGCCGTCCGGCTTTTTTTCGCCCAAAAACAGGGCGCGCACCCCCTGATGGGAGTCCGCAGCGCCCCCCCCCAAACGAATTCAAGAAGGAAGCCACCATGCTCGACGACCAACTCAAGACCCAACTCGCCGCCTACCTGGAGCGCGTGACGCAACCGTTTGAGCTGGTGGCGTCCCTCGACGACAGCGACACGGCCCGCGAGATGCTGCAACTGCTGCAGACCATCCAGTCGCTGCGCGCCGACAAGATCAGCCTGCGCACCGACGGCAGCGATGCGCGTCGCCCCTCGTTCAGCCTGCAGCGCGTGGGCAGCAGCAGCCAGCTGCGCTTTGCCGGCCTGCCGCTGGGCCATGAGTTCACCTCGCTGGTGCTGGCCCTGCTGTGGACCGGTGGCCACCCGCCCAAGGTCGAGCAAGACGTGATCGAGCAGATCCAGGCGCTGGAGGGCGACTTCAACTTCGAGGTCTACATGAGCCTGAGCTGCCACAACTGCCCTGACGTGGTGCAGGCGCTGTCGCTCATGGCCATCCTCAACCCCCGCATCAAGACCACCGTCATCGAGGGCGGAGCCTTCCAGGAGGAAGTCACACGCCGCGAGATCATGGCCGTGCCCATGGTGTTCCTGAACGGCGAGGTGTTCGCTTCGGGCCGCATGACGGTGGAAGAGATCGTGGCCAAACTCGACACGGGCTCTGCCGCCCGCGACGCCGCCAAGCTGTCGGCCAAGGCCCCTTATGACGTGCTGGTGGTGGGCGGTGGCCCGGCCGGCGCCGCGGCGGCGGTGTATGCCGCCCGCAAGGGCATCCGTGTGGGCGTGGCGGCCGAGCGTTTCGGTGGCCAGGTCAACGACACGCTGGCCATCGAGAACTACATCTCGGTGCTCGAGACCGACGGCCCCAAGTTCGCCGCCGCGCTGGAAGCCCACACCCGGGCCTACGACGTGGACATCATGAACCTGCAGCGTGCCGACAAGCTGATCCCCGCGGCCCAGCCCGGCGGCCTGACCGAGGTGGTGCTGGCCAACGGGGGCAGCCTCAAGGCCAAGACCGTGATCCTGTCGACCGGCGCGCGCTGGCGCAATGTCAATGTGCCCGGCGAGGCCGAGTACAAGAACAAGGGCGTGGCCTACTGCCCGCACTGCGACGGCCCCCTGTTCAAGGGCAAGGACGTGGCGGTGATCGGCGGCGGCAACTCGGGCATCGAAGCCGCCATCGACCTGGCCGGCGTGGTGCGCCATGTGACCGTGATCGAGTTCGCCCCTGAGCTGAAGGCCGACGCCGTGCTGGTCAAGAAGCTGCACAGCCTGCCCAACGTGGTGGTGCACACCAATGCCCAGACCACCGAGATCACCGGTGCCGAGGGCAAGGTCAACGGCCTGCGCTACAAGGACCGCGTGAGTGGTGACGAGCACCTGGTGGCCCTGGAGGGCGTGTTCGTGCAAATCGGCCTGGTGCCGAACACCGAATGGCTCAAGGGCACCATCGAACTGTCGCGCTTCGGCGAGATCGTGGTCGACGCCAAGGGCCAGACCAACGTGCCCGGCGTGCTGGCGGCAGGCGACTGCACCACCGTGCCCTACAAGCAGATCGTGATTGCCGCCGGTGAGGGCGCCAAGGCCGCACTCAGCGCCTTCGACCACCTGATCCGCACCCCGGCTGTGGCCTGAGTCGCCCCGGCGTGAGTGAGCCCACCCCACCCCCGCTTGGCGGGTGTGGGGTTTTTTTCTGGCCCGGTGCTTTTTTCGGGTCCAATCAAGGCATGGAAACACCCGCCCACATCGACAACCGCCTGACCGATCTTGAAGTCAAGACCAGCTTCAACGAAGACCTGCTGGAGCAGCTCAACCAGATCGTGTTCCGCCAGCAGGAGCAGATCGATGCGCTGATCCGCGAAGTGCACGAACTGCGCCGCCAGAACCCCGACGGCGGCGCCCAACGCGGCGGCAACCTGCGCGACGAACTGCCGCCCCATTATTGAGCCCTTCAAAGACCGGGGGGGTGCTCTTCTCAATAGATTCCGACGCATCAATGAGGGAGGCTCCAGCAGGGATTCTTGCAAGTAGCGCAGCGCTTGAACGAGCCGCAGCCTCACCGTTCAAAAGGCCGCGGAGCAGGCCATGCCAGCAGACACCACGGAGCTGGCTTTGCCAGGCCATGGGTGTCGTCCTCACTCGATAGATTCCGATGCATCCATGAGGGACGCTCCAGCAAGGATTCTGGCAAGTAGCGCAGCGCTTGAATAAGCTGCTGCCTCACCGTTCAAAAGGCCGCGGAGCAGGCCATGCCAGCGGACACCATGGAGCTGGCTTTGCCAGGCCATGGGTGTCGTCCCCCTCTGGGGGATGGCGCCGAAGGCGACTCAGGGGGAGTCAAGTCAACGCCAGCAGCCGCACCAAGTCCGTCCGCACCCGGATGTCCCGGTAATTCACGCTCGACAGAATCCGGTGGTCACTCACCCGCGTGTCGCGGATGGCGGGCTCCAGCATGGGCATGCCTTCGCGGTTCACCAGCACGGCCACCCGCGGGGTGAGGGTGTTGGCACCGCGGCGCACCACGGTGGCCACCTCGTTGCTGGCCAGCTTCACGAACGAGCCCGGGGGGTAGATGCCCACGGCCTTGATCAGGGATGCACCGGCCTCATCCACCTTCTTGCGCTCATCGAAATAGGTGGCGTGCATGGCCGCCGAGGGCGCCATGGGGGGACGGGTGGCCCGCGGTGACAGCCGGGCCGCGAAACCATCGGCCCGGTGGATCAGCCGGGCGATCTGCTCGGCCGGGCTGCGCCCGCCCAGGGGACCGGCCATGGCGTCGTGGTGCAGGCGGATGGCCTCCAGCCAGACGTCATCCTGCACGCCGCGATCACGCAGCAGGCTCACCGAGCGTTCTGGGTGGCTTTCGATCAGTGCACGTTGTTCTTGGGTGGGTGGGTCGTGCTGCAAGGTCAACTGGTCCTGCAGTTCGGTCATGCCGATGTTCATGGTCAGGCAGGCCCGCACCATGGCCGTCTCCAGTTCGGGCGACCAGTTCAGCACGTCGCGCGCGGCCAGCGAGCACATGGCGCACACCAGCATGGCATGGGTGGCGCTGTAAAAGCGGGTTTCGCTGGCCGTCAGGTGGATCAGGGCAAACAGCACCGTGTCGGGGTTGCTGCGCAGCATGCGGCTCAAGTCGCGTTGCAGCTTGTCCAGGCGGAACATGAAGCGCTGGCTGCGCGGGTCGCGCATCATGGCGTTGGCCCGGCTTTGCATGTCCAGCCAGTCGATCGGCGCATCGGGGTCGCTGTACTCTTCCGCCGTTTTGGTGGCGGCCGCCATCAACTCCGGGGCCATGATCTGGGTATCGGCAATCTGGCCCAGCGTGGTGTTGTTGTTGTTCACCATCGCATGCATCTGTGCTTCCATCGCGCGGCGGTACTGGCGCACCTCCTGCGGGTCGACGAACAAGGTGCCGTGGGCCGCCAGGGTGTCCAGTGCCTCGCGTTCGGTGAAGACGTAGCCGCGACTGGCCAGCAGGGTCCCGTCGGCATTGTGCAGGCCGAAGGGCAGCGGGCGACCGAGCGGAATGTTGCTGAAGCTGACGGGCGCTAATTTCATGGGTGGCGTCGATTATGTGACAGGATGTCAGCGCTTCAACAGACCTTAACCGGGCATCAGCGGGGCCTTTACCCGCCTGTGACGAGCACTGAGCAGCACTCACTCGCAAAGGTGCTGGTCCACAAACTGGCGCAACAGGTGCATGACCGGCGAAGGGGTGCGCCCGCGCAGCGTGATGAGGCCAAAGCGTGCCGTGGCCTGCAGCGGCGGTTGCAGGGGCAGCACCACCAGCGCTCCCGACTGCAGGTGTGCCCTGGCCGCCGCCTGCACCCCCATGAAGATCGCATCGGTGTTCAGGGCCGTGTCCACCAGGCTGCTCACGTCTTCACAGCGCAGCGAGGCCAGGCGCTCCGGGTGGGCCTGTACGCCGTAACGGTCCACCAACAGGCGCGCCACCTCGTCGCTCAGCGGGGTGGTGGCAATGGGGTAGGTCAGCAGTTCCTCAAAGACCAGGCTGCGGCGTTTGGCCAGTGGGTGGCTGGCGCGGCAGATGAAGCCGGCGCTCAGTTCGACCAGGGATTCGATTTGCAGGTCATCGGCCGGCACCACGCGGCGCAGGTCGATGACCAGCGCATCCAGTTGGCGCTCACGCAGCATCTGCAACTGCAGTTCGGTGGGGCCGCGCGAGACGCTGACCCGCACCTGGGGGTGCTCGCGTGCCATGTGGCTCAGCAAGGGCGTCATCAGCAAGGCCCCGGGGCCCGAGCCCAGGCCCAGCCGCAGCGAGCCCAGTCCACCCTGGGCCAGGCGCTTCAGGTTCTCTTTCAGTTCATCGGCTTCGAACAACATGCGTCGCCCATGCGTGACCACCACCTCGCCCAAGGGGGTGAGTTCATTGCGTTTGCCCAGGCGGTCGATCAGGCGCGCGTCCAGCGTGCGTTCCAGGGCCTGGATGCTGCGGCTCAGGGCCGACTGGGTCAGGTGCAGTTGCTCGGCGGCCCGGCTGAACGAGCCGGTCTCAGCCAGGCAGATCAGGTGCTGGAGTTGGCGCAGGTCCATGAGGTGCGTATGAGTTGATTGAATGGGTTTTAGGAAAATTATGCATTGGACACATTTTGTGAGCGTTCCTAGCATGGACTCCTCATCGCTTACTTGATGGCAAGGAACCCCCATGAAATCGCTTCTTCGTCGTGCGTCCCTGAAAACCGGCTTCGCCTTGGCGGCCCTGTCCCTGGCGGGCGGCAGCTGGGCCCAGAGCTTTCCGCAGCGCCCCGTCACGTTGATGGTGCCGTACCCGGCGGGTGGGGTGTCTGATGTGATCGCCCGCACGGTGAACACGGCGCTGGGCAAGCATTTGGGGCAGCCCGTGGTGGTCGAGAACCTGGGCGGGGTCAGCGGTGCGATTGCCGCCCAGAAGACCCTGAGCGCGCCGGCCGACGGTTACCTGCTGTTCCAGGGCTCGCCCAATGAGCTGATCCTGTCGCCACTGGCCAATGCGGCTGTCAAGTTCAAGAGCGAAGACTTCCGTCTGCTGCAGATGATTTCGGTGGCCCCGCTGGCCGTCATTGCCCGCGCCGATCTGCCCGTCAGCAATGGCGACGAACTGGCCGCCTACGCGGCCCGCATGGCGCGCGAGGGGCGCCCCCTCACCTATGCCAGCGTGGGGCCGGGCTCGTTCTACCATTTCATGGGCGAGCACATGTCCCACACCCTGGGTGCGCCCATGACCCATGTGCCCTACAAGGGCGCGGCGCCGGCCTTCACCGACCTGATGGGCGGGCAGGTCGACATCTTCATCACCGTGTTCGGCAAGGCCCAGCTCGAGATGGCGCAGCAGGGGCGCCTCAAGTTTGTCGCCACCCTCAGCGAGGAGCGGCTGGAGGGCCTCAAGCAGGTGCCCACGCTGCGCGAGAGTCGGGCCCTGAAAGACTTCAGCTACAAGATCTGGACCGGCTATTTCGTGCGCAAGGACACGCCCGAGCCGGTCGTGCAGGTTTTGTACAAGGCCCTCACCGCCACCTTGTCCGACCCGGCCGTGCGCGCCGGGCTGGAGGCCCAGAGCCAGCAGGTGTCGCGCCCCCTGAGCCTGCAGGAGGCCGCCCAGGCCTACACCGACGGCACGGCCCAATTCAGGGCCCTGGCCAAGACCATCCAGCTGCAGCCCCAGTGAGAACCCAGACCATGAGCACCGACATTGATGAGCTGCTGACCCGGGCCCAGGCCCTGGCCCCCGAGTTCGAGGCCTGGCGCCGCGACATCCACCAACACCCCGAGCTGGGCTTTGAAGAGCACCGCACCAGCGAACGCGTGGCCGAGGCCCTGCAGCGCTGGGGCTACCAGGTCACGCGTGGGCTGGGCGGCACCGGCGTGGTGGGCCAGCTGCGGCGTGGCACCGGCGCCCGTCGGCTGGGCCTGCGCGCCGACATGGACGCCCTGCCCATCACCGAGACCAGCGGCCTGCCGCACGCCAGCCAGCACGCGGGGGTGATGCATGCCTGCGGCCACGACGGGCACACCGCGATGCTGCTGGCCGCGGCCAAACTGCTGGCCGAATCGGGCCGGTTTGACGGCACGCTGAACCTGATCTTCCAGCCCGCTGAAGAGGGCCTGGGCGGGGCGGTGCGCATGATGCAGGACGGCCTGTTCGAGCAGTTTCCCTGCGACGCCGTGTTTGCCATGCACAACATGCCGGGTTACCCGCAAGGTCACCTGGCCCTGCGCGAAGGCCCGGCCATGGCCTCGTCCGACTATGTGGAGATCACCTTGCACGGCGTGGGCGGCCATGGCGCCATGCCGCACCGCGCTGCCGACCCGGTGGTGGCCGGCGCCAGCCTGGTGATGGCCTTGCAGACGGTGGTGTCGCGCAATGTCGACCCCCTGGGCATGGCCGTGGTCACGGTGGGTGCCTTCCATGCCGGGCAGGCCAACAACGTGATCCCCGAGACGGCCACCCTCAAACTCAGCGTGCGCGCCCTGGACCGCGAGGTGCGCCGCCTGCTGCGCGAGCGCATCACCGCGCTGGCCCAGGCCCAGGCGGCCAGCTTTGGCTGCACGGCCCAGGTGGACTACCGCGACGGCTATGCCGTGCTGGTCAACACCCCGGCCGAGACCGCGCTGGCGCGCGAGGTGGCGCTGGAGCTGGTCGGGCCGCAGCAGGTCACGCTGCAGGCCCCGGCCTTGCCGGGCAGCGAAGACTTCGCCTTCATGCTTGAAAAAGTGCCGGGCAGCTACCTGTTGATCGGCAATGGCGACGGGCAGGAGGCTGATCACCCCTTTGCCGGCCACTGCGCCTGCATGGTGCACAACCCGGGGTATGACTTCAATGACCGCAACCTGGTGCGGGGGGCGGCTTACTGGGCCTTGCTGGCGCAGCGATTCCTGAACTGACCCGGCCCCGCCCGAGGTTGCCGGGGCGGGGGCGGTGTGGCTTGGCGAGCCAAGCCAAGCTGCTTGGGCGAGGGCTGCTGGGCTGTTGGTGCCCGGCAGGCCGCAGGGGGGGCTTGTGCTGGCCTTACTTCAGCGACAACACCCAGTTCACCAGCTTCTTGGCGTCGGCCTCATTGACCGCGGCATTGGGCGGCATGGGCACTTGGCCCCAGACCCCTGAGCCGCCCTTGATGACCTTGGCGGCCAGCTTGTCCGGGGCGTCTTTCTGGCCCGCGTACTTGGCCGCCACTTCCTTGAAGGCCGGGCCCACCATTTTTTTGTCAACCGAATGGCAGGCCATGCAGGCCTTGCTGGTGGCCAGGGCCTGGTCGGCCATGGCAGGGGCTGCCGCCAGGGCGGCGGCCAGGATCAATGAAACACGGAACATCGCAGAACTCCTTGTTGTGAAGGGGTGGGGGTCTCGGTAGGAGAGGGGGGTGCGCTCAGTGCTTGGCGTTCTTCAGCAGAAAGTCGAGCACCATCTTGCGTTCGTCTTCGTTCAGGCCGGCGCGCTGGAACATGCTGGGCGTGATGCCCAGCCATTGCTTTTCGGTGAACTGACCCGGGTCGCGTGGCCCGTGGCACACCGTGCAGCGCTGGTAGAAGATCTTCTCGGCCGGCGTCAACGAAGCGGTGGCTTTTTCACGCAGGGCAAACGCCCGGTCGACGCCAAAGAACTTCTCGTCGAAGCGAACATTGCTCTGCGTGATCCTGGGGGGCTGGAAGGCCCGGGTGCCGCCGGGGTCGGCATCGGTGCATTTGCGGATCGAGGCGACACAGGTGTTGGCCGTGGTGGCCTGGGTCAAACCGCTGGCCTGTCGGCTGGAGGTCAGGAAGTTGATCAGGCCGTTGTTGCAACGCCCCTTGCTGTCCAGCTGAGGCCAGGCGCCCTCGTACAGGCTCACAACCCCGGGCATGATCTTGTCGGACACCCGGGCCCCGACCACCACGGCGCCACGTTCGTTGTAGAGCTCCACCAGATCGCCATCCTGGATGCCGTGCGCCTTGGCGTCCTCGGGGCTGAGGGTCAGGGGTTCGCGGGTCTGCACGGTGTAGCGCTTGCGCAGGGTTTCGGAGTTGTTCATCTGCGAGTGCAGCCGCCAGTAAGGGTGGGGGCTGACCACATGCACCTGGCCCTTGCGGGCGTTGCCCAGGTACTCCGCAGGCGGCTGCCATTTGGGCATGGGGGGCATGTCGGGGATGTTCATCTTCTCGATCGTGCTGGAGTACATCTCCACCTTGCCGCTGGTGGTGTGCAGCGGGTGCTTGAGCGGGTCCTCACGGAAGTCGCCATGCCGCACCCACTGATGAGCGGCGGCGGGCACCGGAATGCGGGCGATGCCTTCCGCCCAGAATTGGTCGAACGGGGTGTGCTTGGCCGCGCTGCTGGCTTCGTAGGCGGTCTTGACGTAGTCCATGGCCGTCTTGCCCTCGGTGAAGGCGTATTCGACGCCGCACAGCGCGGCCAGGCGACGGAAGATCTCGAAGTCGTCCAGTGCGTCGTGCTGAGGGGCCACCACCTGCTTCATCGCATACACCTTGTCGATGCTGTAGGTGCCTGCCGAGGAGATGTCGTTGCGCTCCAGGGTGGTGGTGGCTGCCAGCACGATGTCGGCCCAGCGGGCCGACCCATTCCACCAGGGTTCCTGGCAGATGTAGGTGTCCACGGTCTGCAGCGCGCGCGCCAGCTCGTTCAGGTCTTGCTGGTGCGAGAACAGGTTGTTGCCGGCGTTGTAGATCAGCTTGACCTGGGGGTAGGTGTAGCGGCTGCCGTTGTAGGTGAACTCTTGGCCGGGGTTCAGCAGCATGTCGTTGATGCGCGAGGCCGGGCAGATCTTGCGCACAGGGTTGCGGCCCTGTGACAGGCCCGTGGGCGCCGTGCCGCCCGATTGAGGCATGCCACCGCCGCCGTAATGCCAGGAGAACCCCACGCCCTGGCCGGGCAGGCCGATGTTGCCCAGGATGCAGGCAAAGTTGACGATGGCCCAGTAGGGCATTTCACCGTGGTGGGCTCGCTGGATGGCCCAGGACCCGCACAGCTGGGTGCGCTTGGTGGCCATCAGCTCGGCCAGCGAGCGGATCTTGTCGGCCGGGATGCCGGTGATGGCGGCCGCCCACTCGGGGGTCTTGGCGGGTGTGCCATCGGCATCGCGGCCTTCGAGGTAGGCCCGGTAGCGATCGAATCCGACGGTGTACCGGTCAATGAAGGCCTGGTTGTGCTTGTTCTGGCTGATCAGGTGGTAGCCCATGGCGAGGAACAAGGCGGTGTCGGTGTTGGGGATGATGCGCACCCATTCCGAGCCCATCTTCTCGTCCGTGGTGGTGACCTGCGGGTTGATGGAGATGAAGCGGCAGCCCGCCTGCTTGATGGCGTCCCAGCCGGCGTACATCTCGTGATCGCACACCGTGTACTCGATGCGGTTGTTCTTGTCGGGGTCACAACCGACGAAGACCACCAGTTCGGTGTGGTCGCGCAACTGCTCCCAGGCGGTCTGGGCGGAGTAGACCTCCATGTCGCCGATGACCATGGGCATGATGATCTGCCCGGCCCCGGCCGAGTAGTCGCCGGTGGTGATCGAGGAGCCCCCGAGCAGGTTGAAAAATCGCCCCTGCAGCACGTTGGGCCGGAAGATGCCCGCGTGAGACCAGCCGCCGTAAGAGCTGGAGAAGCAGCCTTCGTTCCCGTATTTCTCGATGGTGTCCAGGATGGCTTTGGCCGTCAGGCCCAGCGCGGTGTCCCAGCTCACTTGCACCCATTCGTCACGGCCGCGCAACTCGGGCTTGTGGCTGCCCTGGCGTCCGTTCATTTCCCACTCGAGGTAGGACTTGCGCACCATCGGGCCCACGATGCGGGTTTTGTCGTAGGTGCGGTCCAGCACGCCCTCGGTCAGGATGGGGGTGGGCCGCTTGTCGCTCGCCTGGGCCTCCACCTTGATCAGGCGGCCGTTCTGGACGGTGGCGATCAAGGGGCCGTAGTGAGTCGCATGGGTGACTTGGCCGGTGAACGATGCCAGCCCTTCCAGGGTTGCCGTCTCTGGCGATGTGGCTGCCATGGCCTGCGCCAGCGGCGACAGCTTGGCCCCGGCTCCCATGGCCCCCAGCAAGCCGGCGGCGCCGGCCCCCATCCATTGACGGCGAGTGAGATTCATAAAATCACCTTTTTACGGTTGTGGTTTTCCTTCGTTCGTCAAATGCTATTAATTGACTTTTAAGCGTCAAGATTTGCCGCTAAAAAATAAAATTACTTACATTGGCTCACGCGCTGTGTCAGATCTGCCGTTGCTTGTGCTTGACGGAAGGTCTTGGTGGCGCCGGTTTGCGGTTGCGGCGAAGGTTGCCGTCCCTCTGCACCGTCTACTTGGGTCCGCTCTTGGAGGCCGCGGGGCGCCTCGCGAGACCGTCAGACAAGGTGCAGGTTTGGTTACCAACTGATACAGTTGACGACTCTGATATCTGGCCTGCCCGCTGCCCATGTCGCCTTTCCCGCCACGCCCCCCCCATTGGGTGGTGCGCATGAATTACCGCAACCGCGCAGCGTCCTGGCTGGCCGTGATGGCGGTGGTCGCATGGCAATGGTGGGCCAGCCCCTGGCCCTGGTTCTGGTGGGTCGGTCTGGGTCTGCAGTTTGTGCTGTACCCGCAACTGGCCTACCTGTTCGCCCGCCTGTCCGACGACCCGTTGGCCTTCGAGCTGCGCACCATGACCTTCGACTCGCTGGCCATCGGCTTCTGGGTGGCCTGGCTGGGGGCGCCTTTGTGGCTGGCCTATGCCTTGTGTGTCTGTGGGGCCATGAACCTGGCCGCCTTCAAAGGCCCCAGGGGCTTGCTCCTCTCCATGTTTCTGCAGTGCTGCGGGGCGGCCCTGGCGGTGCTGGTGCATGGCTTTCAATTTCAACCCGATCTGGCCCCAGGGCCGACCGCCTTGTGCATGGTGGCCCTGTCGGGTTACATGATGGCCTTTGCCCATGGTGCCAACGAGCGCACCCGCAAGCTGCATGCGATCCGAATGCGCCTGACCGACAGCGAGCGGGCGCTGCAGCGGCAACTGGCTGAGAACCAGGTCCTGCAAGTGCGCCTGAGCGAGCAGGCGAATCGGGATTCGCTCACCGGCCTGTTCAACCGGCGCTTTCTGGATGCCACGCTGGGCCGTGAACTGATCCGCTGCCAGCGCGAGGGGCAAGCCCTGGCGCTGATCGTGATCGACATCGATCATTTCAAGAAGGTCAATGACAACGCCGGCCACCCGGTGGGTGATGAGGTGTTGCGGCGCGTGGCTTTTCTGTTGAGCCACGAATCGCGGGCCAGCGATGTGGTGTGTCGACACGGCGGCGAGGAGTTCCTGCTGATGTTGCCCAACATGCCTCTCTCGGCCGCCCTGGAGCGTGCCGAGCATTACCGCGAGAGCCTAGCCGGCTCGACCTTGTTGATCGAGGGGCAGCGGCTGCGCATCACCCTGTCGGCCGGGGTGGCCTCCTACCCCGAGCACGGGCAATTGCCGGGTGAGCTGCTGGCCGCAGCCGACAAGGCCTTGTACCTGGCCAAGAGCCGAGGTCGCAACCGGGTGGAGGTGGCGCAGGTCGACCGGTTCGAACAGCCCACCGTGCCCCTGGAGCCAGCGTGAGCCGGCTCATCAGCGGCGGCTGAACCTGGGGCTGAACCGGGGCCTGAACTGGCCCCGGGGAGTGGGTAGCGGCCTCAGGCCGGGTGCAAGGGCGTGGCCGGGATCTGCTGGCGGATCATCTTCAGACGCATCTCGAACTCGGGCAGCACCCGTTGTTGCAGGGCCTGCAGCGGGCCTTGCCAGCGCGGGGCTTCGGCCCCCGGGGTGTGCTCGATCTGGGCCCAGGCCCAGGCCAGCAGCACCAGGGCCACGGCGCGCAGGTAGTCGTCCGCGCTCAGGCTGGCCAGCATCGGGTCAGCCGCGCAGGCGGCGGCCAGCGTGGTGCTGAGGTAGCGCAGTTCGGCCAGGCGGCGCAACACCTCGGCATCGAAGGGGCGGCTGGCGTCCAGGGTGGCGCGCAGCGACAGCAGCAGGGCGCCCAGCGCCTCGCCACCGTCGGGCAGCACCTTGCGCTGCAGCAGGTCGATGGCCTGGATCTCATTGGTGCCCTCGTAAATCATGGCCACCCGCGAATCGCGCACGATCTGCTCGATGCCCCATTCGCGCACATAGCCGTGGCCGCCAAACACCTGCAAGCATTCGCTGGCGCCGTAGAAGGCCTGGTGTGTCCAGGCGGCCTTCAGCACCGGGGTGACCAGGCTGCACCAGCGCTGGGCCTGGGCGCGCTCGGCCGCGTCGGGGTGGTGGCGCGCCGTGTCCAGGGCCAGGCCGGTGCGGTAGGCCAGCAGGCGGCCCCCGTCGATCCAGGCCCGCTGCACATCGAGGATGCGGCGCATGGCCGGGTGCTCGATCAGCAGGTCGGCGCTGTCTTTGTCGCCGCGCGAGGCGGGGCGGGGCCCGGGGGCGCGCATCTGGCGGCGTTCATGGGCATAGGCGTCGGCCTTCTGCCAGGCGGCATCCAGCAGGCCGATGCCTTGCAGGGCCACGTGCAGGCGCGCCGCGTTCATCATCACGAACATCGCATTCAGGCCGGCGCCGGGCTGGCCCACCAGCCAGCCGGTGGCGTCTTCAAAGCGCATCACGCAGGTGGGGCTGCCATGCAGGCCCATTTTTTCTTCGATGCGGTCGCAGTGGGCACCGTTGCGTGTGCCGTCGGGCAGGAACTTGGGCGCCAGGAACAGCGACAGCCCCTTGGGCCCGGCCGGTGCGCCGGGCAGGCGGGCCAGCACCAGGTGCACGATGTTGTCGGTCAGGTCGTGCTCGCCGCCCGAGATGAAGATCTTGCTGCCGTTCAAGCGGTGCTCGCCGGCCAGGCTGCCGTCGGCCACCGGCGTGGCCTGGGTGCGCACCAGGCCCAGATCACTGCCCGCGTGCGGCTCGGTCAGGCACATGGTGGCCAGCCACTCGCCGCTGGCCACCTTCTCGAGGTAGCGTGCCTTGAGTTCGTCCGAGGCGTGGTGCTTGATGCATTCGTAGGCGCCGTGCAGCAGGCCGGGCGCCATGGTCCAGCCGTGGTTGGCGGCGCTCAGCCATTCGTACAGCACGCCCTCCAGCACCCAGGGCAGGCCCTGGCCACCGTCTTCGGCGGCACCGGCCAGTGCAGGCCAGCCGGCCTGCCAGAAGGCCTGGTAGGCCTCGCGAAAGCCCGGCGGCGTGGTGACGCTCCCGGCTTCCCAGCGGCAGCCGATCTCGTCGCCGCTGCGCGACAGCGGGGCCACCACCTCGCCGACAAACTTGCCGGCCTCGTCCAGCACCTGCTCCATCAAGGCCTGGTCGGCTTCGGTCAGGGCCGACAGGGGCGCCAGTTGCTGCGGCGCCTGCAGCACGTTGAACAGCAAGAAGGCGTTGTCGGCGGGGCGGGGCTGGTAGGAGGAAGACATGGTGCAGAAAAAGAGGGTGGCAGAGACAACAAGGGGCCCGAAGGCCCCGGGTTGGGATCGGTGGATCCGCGGATCAGGATTCGGCGCTGAACCCGATGCGCTTGACCAGCGGGCCCCAGCGCTCGAACTCGTGCTTTTGCGAACGGCCCATTTCTTCGGCGGTGGAGCCCTGGGCAATCAGGCCGACCAGGGCCAGGCTGTCGATCACGGTCTTGTCCTTGAGCGCGGCGTTGATGGCGGCGTTGGCGGCCGCGATCACCGGGGCCGGTGTCTTGGCCGGGGCGTAGAAGCCGAACCACTCTTCGGTGGTCAGGTCGGCAAAGCCCTGCTCGGCGAAGGTGGCCACATCGGGCAGGAAGGGCGAGCGCTTTTCACCCGAGGTGGCCAGGATGCGCAGCTTGCCGGCCTTGGCGTTGGCGATGAAGTCGCCGCTGGGCGTCAGCATGGCGGCGATCTGACCGCCCACCAGATCGGTCACGCCGGGGATGGACCCACGGTAGGGCACGTGGCGCATTTCCACGCCGCTGTTCAGGCCCAGCAGGGCGCCCAGGAAGTGGGGCGTGGAGCCGGCACCCGGCGAGCCGTAGCTGGCGTCCTTGGGGTTGGCCTTGGCCCAGGCCAGGAAGTCTTTCAGCGATTTCACGCTGGCCGGCACCATCGGGCCCACGGCCAGGCCGTGGTGCATCACGGCGCCGATCGAGACGGGCACAAAGTCCTTCATCTCGTAGTTCATCTTGCTGTAGATGTGCGGGTAGATGGCCAGGGCCGAGAAGGGCGACAAGGCCAGCACCGAGCCATCGGCGGGCGCAGGCTTGAGCGACTCCAGGGCGATGCGGCCGCCGGCGCCGGGCTTGTTCTCGACCACGGCGGCGTTCTTGCTGAAAGCGCTGCCGGCCACTTTCTCGCCCACGCGGCGGGCCACGCTGTCGCCCGAGCTGCCGGCCGGAAAGCCGTAGAAGATCTTGCACTGTTCGACCAGCTGGGCAAAGGCATTGGGGGCCAGCAGGCCGGTGCTGCCCAGGGCGCCGAGGGCGCTCAAGGCCTGGATGAATTGACGACGATTGCTCATGGTGTGTCTCCGTTATTGTTGAAATCGGGTGGCCGAGGCGCGCTTCAGCGCGGCGCCATGCGCAGCGCGCCGTCGAGGCGGATCACCTCGCCATTGAGGTGGCCGTTGGTGACGATGTGGCAGGCCAGTTGGGCGAACTCTTCGGGCTTGCCCAGGCGCGAGGGGAAGGGGATGGAGGCCGCCAGCGAGGCCTGCACCGGCTCGGGCAACTGCTTCATCAGCGGGGTGGCAAACAGGCCGGGCGCCACGGTGCAGACGCGGATGCCGTGCTGCGCCAGATCGCGCGCCATCGGCAGCGTCATGCCCACCAGGCCGCCCTTGGAGGCGCTGTAGGCCTGCTGGCCGACCTGGCCGTCAAACGCGGCCACCGAGGCGGTGAACATCATCACGCCACGTTCGCCGTCTTCCAGCGGGCTCAGCTTGGCGCATTGGGCGGCAAACAGGCGGCTGATGTTGTAGGCGCCGATCAGGTTCACCGTCACCACGCGGCTGAAGTCTTCCAGCGGCGCGGCGCTGCCGTCCTTTTGCACCACACGCTTGGCGGTGCCGATGCCGGCGATGTTCATCAGGATGCGGGCCGGGCCATGGGCCTCGGTGGCGCGGTCCAGCGCGGCCTGCACGCTGTCGGTGTTGGTGATGTCGCAGACGCAGGCGATGCCGCCGATGTCGGCCGCCACCTTGGCGGCCAGTTCGGCATTCACGTCGAGCACGGCCACGCGGGCGCCCAGTCGGGCCAGTTCGCGGGCGGTGGCTTCGCCCAGGCCGGATGCGCCGCCGGTGACGAGCGCGGCTTGTCCTTGGATGTCCATGGTCAGTTTCCTTGAGGTTGGAAGATGTGGGGCAGGCTGCCCTCGTGCAGGGCTTGCACCAGGGCGTCGCGGTGCTTGAGCACGGCGCGCTGGTTGATCGAGCCCTTGTCGGTCACCTCGCCGCGGTCGATCGAAGGCGGCTCGGCCAGCAGGGCAGCGCGGGCAATGCGGTTGGCGCTGCCGGTGGCGTGGCGGGCCAGCTCATCGATGATCTGCTGGAACTTTTCCAGCACCGGGGCGCTGCTCAGCACCTCGGCCCAGGGGGCGTTGGCCGGCAGGCCGCTCAGGGCGCGGCAGGCGGGGGTCGGGAAGAGCAGGGCGCCCACCTCCTTGAGGTTGATGCCGGTCAGCACGGCATCCTGCACATAGGGGGCGCCGGCCGCGATGATCTTGGCGCGCAACGGGCCCACGCTCACGAAGGTGCCGGTGGCCAGCTTGAAGTCTTCGGCGATGCGGCCATCAAAGCGCAGGCCCAGGTGGATGTTGTCGTCATCGATCCACTGCACGGCGTCGCCGCTGCAGAAGAAACCTTCGTCGTCGAAGTGGGCCGCCGTCTCTTGCGGTGCGCGCCAGTAGCCCGGCGTGATGTTGGGGCCGCGGTAGCGCACCTCGACCTTGCCGTCGCTGTCCACCAGCTTGAGCTGCAGGCCCGGGGTGGGCACGCCCAGATCGCCCGACTTGACCTGTGGGTTGGTGATGAAGATGGCAAAAGGCCCCGACTCGGTCATGCCCAGGCCCGTGCCCATGACGATGCGCTCGCCGATCTCGGCCTCTTGCACCGCGTGCAGATCGTCCCAGATCGGCTGGGCCAGGGCGGCCCCGGCGTAGAAGAACATGCGCACCCGTGACAGCAGGGTCTTGCGCAGCAGCTCGTCGGTCTTCATCGCGTTGGCGATGGCCTCGAAGCCGGTAGGCACATTGAAGTACACCGTGGGGGCGATCTCGCGCAGGTTGCGCAGCGTCTCGCCGATCAAGGCCGGGGTGGGCTTGCCGTCGTCGATGTAGAGCGTGCCGCCGTTGTAGATCGTCAGGCCCACGTTGTGGTTGCCGCCGAAGGTGTGGTTCCAGGGCAGCCAGTCGATCAGCACCGGGGGCTGCTCGGGGTCGGCCAGCACCGGCATGGACTGGCGCATCTGCTGCTGGTTGGCGCACCACATGCGGTGGGTGTTGATCACCGCCTTGGGCAGCTTGGTGGAGCCCGAGGTGAACAGGAACTTGGTGATGGTGTCCGGCCCCGTGGCCTGCATGGCCGCGTCCACCGCGTCGGTGGCCTCGGTGGCGATCAGATCGCTCCAGGCGGTGTGGGCCCGGCCCGGCACCTCACCCGAGACCAGCACCACCTCCACCCGATCCGGCACCGCGGCCGCGATGGCTTTGGCGAAACGGCTGCCTTCGGTGGCAAACACCAGGCCCGGCGTGAGCGTGTTGATCACATGGCGCAGCTTGTCGTAATCCTGGCTGACGGTCGAGTACGCCGGGGAGGCTGGCGAGTGCGGGATGCCCGCGTACACGCAGCCCAGTGCCAGCAGAGCGTGCTCCAGGCTGTTCTCGCTGAGGATCACCACCGGGTGCTCGGCGCTCAAGCCCCGGTTCAGCAGGGCCTGGCCGATGCGCCGCGCCGTCTGCAGGGCCTCGGCATAGCTCACGTGGCGCCAGTCGCCGGTGCGGCCCTGGCTGTCGCGCACGCGCTGGGCCATGAAGGTGCGTTCAGGCTGGGTTTGCGCCCAGTGCAGCAGCCGGTCGGTCATGCGCTCGGCATGGGGTGTCAGGGCTTGCTCGGCCTGCAGGTAGCGGGTGCCGGTCTGGCCTTGCTGCAACTGAACCCGGGTGACACCGAATTCCAGGGGGCGGTAGCGGGCTGGGGCCGCTGCGTGGTTTGTCTCGCTCATGTTCTTCTGCTCACTGGTGGTTGTTGGGGCGGCTGGGCTCAGTCCTTGCGAACCTTGTCGGCGCGGCCTTCGAGGAAGGCGCGCACGCGGTCCTTGGCCTCGGGGGCACTTTGCGCGATGGCGGCCATCAGCGCTTCGGTGAAGAAGCCCTGGTCGGCCGGCTGCTCGGCAATGCGGGGCAGGGCGTGCATCAGGGCGTAGTTGGTCAGCGGGGCGTTCTGGGCCACGCGCAGGGCCAGTTCCAGGGCCTTGTCGAAGGCCGTGCCTTCGGGCACCAGGTACTGGGCCATGCCGATGCGCTCGCCATCGGCGGCGTTGTAGACGCGGCCGGTCAGCATCATGTCGGTCATGCGGGCCGCACCGATCAGGCGCGGGATGCGCACCGCACCGCCGCCGCCCACAAAGATGCCGCGCGAGCCTTCGGGCAAGGCGTAGAAGGTGGTCTCGTCGGCCACGCGGATGTGGCAGGCGCTGGCCAGCTCCAGGCCGCCGCCCACCACTGCACCATGCAGTGCTGCGATCACGGGCACCGGGCCATGCTGCACCCGCTCCAGGGCGGCATGCCACATGCGCGAGTGGTGCACGCCCTGGCCGGCATCGCGCTCCTTGAGTTCGCTCAGGTCCAGGCCGGCGCAGAAGTGCGGGCCCTGGCCGTCGATGACTGCGGCGCGCACCGTTTCCGGCAGGCCGTCAAAGGCGTTGCGGATGGCGATGATCAGTCCGTCATTGAGCGCGTTGCGCTTGGCGGGGCGGGTCAGCCGCAGCACGGCCACCTGCTGTTCTTCGCCATGAAATTCGATTTGAAGGTCGGGGTGGGAGGATGTCTGGTTCATGATTGCGTTCCGTTGTTGAATCGATTATGGTTATAAAAAATAACCAATTCAAGCCAACAAAGCTGCTTTGATCTTGGTGAAAACCCTTGTTTCTATCCACCCCAGGAGACCGTCAATGGACTACAAGAACCTGATTGCCATCGATATCCACACCCACGCCGAAGTGAGTTGCTGGAACCCTTTTGACAACTATGGCGAGGAGTACGACCGTGCCGCCGACAAGTACTTCGGCAGCAACCGCCGCCCCACCATCGAAGAGACCGTGGCCTATTACCGCGAGCGCAAGATCGGTCTGGTGATGTTCACGGTGGACAGCGAGTCCAAGCTGGGCCGCAAGCGCATCCCCAACGAAGAGATCGCCGAGGCGGCCAAGGCCAACAGCGACATGATGATGGCCTTCGGCAGCATCGACCCGCACAAGGGCAAGATGGGCGCGCGCGAGGCCGAGAAGCTGATCACCGAGCATGGCATCAAGGGCTTCAAGTTCCACCCCACGGTGCAGGGCTACCACCCCTACGACAAGATGGCCTGGCCGATCTACGAGGTGATCAACCACTACAAGCTGCCCGCCATCTTCCACACCGGCCACAGCGGCATCGGCAGCGGCATGCGCTGCGGCGGTGGCCTGCGCCTGGAGTACAGCAACCCCATGCACCTGGACGATGTGGCGATCGACTTCCCCGACATGCAGATCGTCATGGCCCACCCGAGCTTCCCCTGGCAAGACGAAGCCCTGTCGGTGGCCACGCACAAGCCCAACGTCTGGATCGACCTGTCGGGCTGGAGCCCCAAGTACTTTCCGAAGCAGCTGATCCAGTACGCCAACAGCCTGCTCAAGGACCGCATCCTGTTCGGCAGCGACTACCCGCTGATCACGCCCGAGCGCTGGATGAAAGACTTCGAGGTGGCGGGCTTCAAGCCCGAGGTGATGCCCGGCATCCTGAAGGACAACGCAGTGCGCCTGCTGGGCCTGGATCGCCAGGCCGCCTGAGGCCGCGGCCAGGGTCTGCCCGAGGGCAGGCCCTTTCTGTCTTGTGGCGGCCTTGGCTCGCTGTTAATGTCACAGGCTGGCATCGCAGCCGGCCCCGAACAGACACAAGGAGAACACCATGAGCACCGACTTTGAGCAGATCCACAACTTCTACGAGCGGCTGGTGTTCGAGGAAGTCAGCCACCGCTCCGAGAAATACCCCGAGTTCACCCACGACATGCTGGCCGACGTGGCCTGCGTGGCGCTGAACCGGCTGCCGGCGCGCTACGTGCGCCACGACGTGGACCTGATGTTCTACCTGACCGAAAAAGAGCGCCACGGCATCGAGCAGGCCATGGAAGACGCCCTGAGTTTCGGCTTTCGTTTCGTGGCCGAGCGGGCGGCCAAGCGGCAGGCGGGCTGAACGGGTTTTTTGAGCTTCAGCGCAGGTTGTCCAGCGCGTTGGCTGCGCCCTGCAGGGCGGGCGACACCGGGCTGGTGATCACCCAGGTGGGCACCTGGCTCAGGTAGGCGCTGAAGCGGCCCTTGGCTTCGAAGCGCTGACGGAAATCAGAGGCCACAAAGAAATCCAGCAGGCGCGGCACGATGCCGCCGCCGATGTACACGCCGCCGCGGGCCCCCAGCGTCAGGGCCAGGTTGCCGGCCACATCGCCCAGGAAGCGGCAGAACAACTGCAGTGTCTGCTCGGCGGCCGAGCCCGGCTCGCGCAGGCCGGCTTCGATGATCTGCGGCGCGCCGGCGCTGTCGTCGGGGGGCAGGCCTTGCACCTGGCGCACCGCCTGGTACAGCTCGGGCAGGCCTGTGCCCGACACCACCCGTTCGGCCGACACATGGCCATGGCGCTGGCGCAGCACCTCGATCACCGCAAACTCGTGGGCGTTCATGGCGCCCACGCTCACGTGGCCCCCTTCGCCCGCCACCGGGGCCCAGGGCCCCTTCGGCCCGGCTGGGACCAGCCCCGACACCCCCAGGCCCGTGCCCGGGCCGATCAAGGCGACGGCAGCACCGGCCGCTGCCGTGCCGCCACCGACGGCGCGCAGGTCTTCAGCAGGCAGGCTGTGCAAGGACAAGGCCAGCGCCGTGAAATCGTTCAGCAACAACAGGCGCTGCAGGCCCAGGCCGGCGCGCAAGGCCTCCACCGAGAAGGCCCAGTGGTGGTTGGTCATGCGCACCGCGTCGCCGTTGACCGGGTTGGCGATGCCGAAGGCGGCGCGCACGGGTGGGGGCAACTGCTGCGTGCTCAGGTAGTGCTGCACCGCGGCCAGCAGGCTGGGGTGCTCGGCGCAGGGCACCACCTGCACCTGGGTGATGGGGCTGCCGGCCTGCTGCTGCCAGCCGAAACGGGCGTTGGTGCCGCCGATGTCGCCCAGCAGGCGGGGAAACTCGGGGGGCAGGGCGGTGGTCTCGGGGGCGCGGGCTTCGTACATGGGGCTTGCGTCTGGGCGGGCAGCGAGGGGGTTGAAGAATATCCTCAGCGAGGGTTGGTAATTTTATTACGGCTTTGAGAATGCTCGTGTAACTTGTTGGCGGTGCCGGCATGGCGACCGGGCATTTCCGGCCATGCCCCTGAGCCTGCCGCCCGTACAGAGCGCGTGATAGAGTCCGCCAAAACAACAACGATCCGGACCCCGGCAGATCAACCCGCGGCCAAAAGGCGCTTCGCCCGGTGCCCGCCGCATTGGAGACAAAAAGATGCAAAAACGTCAATTCTTTCAACGCTTGGCGCTGTCTGCGCTGGCCCTGGCTGCTGCCCAGGCCGGCACCGCTGTGGCGCAGGACGCCGGTAAATTCAAGATCGGCCTGATCCTGCCCATGACCGGGCAATCGGCCTCCACCGGCCGCCAGATCGAGGCGGCGGCCCGTCTTTACATGGCGCAGAACGGCGACACCGTGGCCGGCCGCAAGATCGAGCTGATCGTCAAGGACGACACCGGTCTGCCCGATGTCACCAAACGCATCGCGCAAGAGCTGGTGGTCAATGAGAAGGTCCAAGTGTTGGGCGGCTTCGGCCTCACCCCGCTGGCCCTGGCCACCGCGCCCATCGCCACCCAGTCCAAGACCCCGATGGTGGTGATGGCGGCCGCCACCTCCAGCATCACCCAGGCCTCGCCCTTCATCGTGCGCTCCAGCTTCACGCTGCCGCAGGTGACGGTGTCCATGGCCGACTGGGCCCCCAAGAACGGCATCAAGAAGGTGGTCACCCTGGTCTCGGACTACGGCCCGGGCATTGATGCCGAGAAGTTCTTCAAGGAGCGCTTCACCTTCAACGGTGGCCAGGTGGTGGATGCGCTGCGCGTGCCGCTGCGCAACCCTGACTTCGCCCCCTTCCTGCAGAAGGTGCGTGACGAGAAGCCCGATGCGCTGTTTGTCTTCGTGCCCTCGGGGGCCGGCGCCGCGGTGATGAAGCAGTTTCTGGAGCGCGGCATGGACAAGGCCGGCATCCGCCTGATCGCCACCGGCGACGTGACCGATGACGACCAGCTCAACGACATGGGCGATGGCGCCCTGGGCGTGGTCACCTCGCACCATTACTCGGCCGACCACAACTCACCGGTCAACAAGAAGTTTGTCGAGGCCTTCCAGAAGGCCAACCCGGCCATGCGCCCCAACTTCATGGCCGTGGGCGGTTACGACGGCATGCGCGTGATCTACGAGGCCCTCAAGGCCACCCAGGGCAAGGGCGACGGCACGGCACTGCTGGGCGCCATGAAGGGGCAGATCTTCGAGAGCCCGCGCGGCCAGGTCTTCATCGATGCGCAGACGCGCGACATCGTGCAGAACGTGTACCTGCGCAAGGTCGAGAAAAAGAACGGCCAGCTCTACAACGTCGAGTTCGACGTGATCAAGGACGTGAAAGACCCCGGCAAGGCGCGCTGAGCGCCTGCCCATCCGCCCACCTGGGCACCGTGGCCCCGGTCTGACGGCAGGCGGGGCTTTTTTTGACTGACCGCTGACCACCACCGGGGGGATGAGCCGCCGTGTTGACGATTCTTTTTGACGGCGTGGCCTACGGCATGCTGTTGTTTGTGCTGGCCGTAGGCCTGGCCGTGACCCTGGGGCTGATGAATTTCATCAACCTGGCCCATGGCGCCTTTGCCATGGCGGGCGGCTACATCACCGTGATGGCGATGCAGCGCCTGGGCCTGCCATTTCTGGCCTGCCTGCCGCTGGCCTTTGTGGGCGCCGGGCTGATGGGGGCCTTGCTGGAGCGCACCTTGTACCGGCCCATGTACAGCAAGCCGCACCTGGACCAGGTGCTGTTCTCCATTGGCCTGGCCTTCATGGCGGTGGCCGGGGTGGACTACTTTGCCGGCTCCAGCCAGCAGAACGTGCAATTGCCCGAATGGCTGCGCGGCCGCACCGAGCTGGGCGAGGGCCTGCTGCAGCTGGGCATGGGCCACTACCGCCTGTTCATCATCGCGGTGTGTGCTGCGCTCACGGTGGTGCTGCAGCTGGTGCTCACACGCACCCGCTTCGGCAGCCGGCTGCGCGCCGCGGTGGACGACCCGCGTGTGGCCGCCGGCCTGGGCATCAACGTGAACCAGATCTTTTTGCTCACCTTTGCCGTGGGCTCGGGCCTGGCCGGGCTGGGTGGCGCGCTGGGGGCCGAGGTGCTGGGGCTGGACCCGACCTTCCCGCTCAAGTACATGATTTATTTCCTGATCGTGGTTTCGGTGGGGGGCACCTCGTCGATCACCGGGCCCTTGCTGGCCGCGCTGCTGCTGGGCGTGGCCGATGTGGCGGGCAAGTACTTCATCCCCAAGCTGGGCGCCTTCATCGTCTACACGCTCATGATCATGATTCTTCTGTGGCGCCCGCAGGGGCTGTTCACGCGCCGGGGGGGCCGCTGATGTCCAGCCCCAAGCCTTCTCTGACACCCGCTCTCGACATGTCATCTGCGCTGCTGCGCCGCTCGCGGCCCCGGGCCTGGGAGTTCGTGGTCTGGGCCGCCGCCCTGGCCGCGCCCGCCGTGCTGCCCTCGCACGCGCTGATGATCAATGAGATCGCCATCGTGGCCTTGTTTGCCATGTCGCTGGACCTGATCCTGGGCTACACCGGCATCGTCTCGCTGGGCCATGCGGCCTTCTTCGGCTTTGGCGCCTACTCGGCCGCCCTGTTTGCCAAACTGGTCATGCCCGACCCCACGCTGGGCCTGCTGGTGGCCACGGTGCTGTGCACCGCGCTGGGGGCGCTGTGCAGCGTCACCATCCTGCGCGGCACCGACCTGACCCGGCTGATGGTGACCCTGGGCACCGCGCTGATCCTGCTGGAGCTGGCCAACAAGCTCGACTGGCTGACCGGGGGCGCCGACGGCCTGCAGGGCGTGATCATGGGCCCGGTGCTGGGTTACTTCGAGTTCGACCTGACCGGCCAGGTGGCGGCCTGGTACTCGCTGGGTGTGGCCTTGCTGCTGTTCGTGCTGATGCGGCGCCTGGTGCATTCGCCCTTGGGCGCCACCTTGATGGCGATCCGCGACAACCGCCTGCGCGCCATGGCCATCGGCATTCCGGTGGTGCAGCGCCTGGTGCTGATCTATGCCGTGGCCGCCGGGGTGGCCGGCGCGGCCGGGGCTTTGCTGGCGCAGACCACGGGTTTTGCCTCGCTCGATGTGCTGGCCTTCGACCGTTCGGCCGATGTGCTGCTGATGCTGGTGATTGGTGGTGTGGGCTGGCTGTATGGCGGCATCGTCGGGGCCATCGTCTTCAAGCTGCTGCAAGACAGCCTGTCGGCCATCACGCCGCAGTACTGGATGTTCTGGATCGGCCTGCTGCTGGTGTTGCTGGTGCTTGTGGGGCGTGAGCGCCTGCTGCGCCCCTGGACCTGGTTCGGCCGCGGCCATCCGCCAGGGGGCCCGCAATGAGCACCGCCTACTACGAGGCCATTGCCGAGAGCACCCGGGCTGAAGCCCCGGTGGTGCTGGAGACGCGTTCGCTGGTGATGCGCTTTGGCGGCATCACCGCCACCAACCAGGTGTCGCTGCAACTGCGCCAGGGGGCCCGCCATGCACTGATCGGCCCCAACGGCGCCGGCAAGACGACCTTGATCAACCAGCTCACCGGCGTGCTGGCCCCCTCCGAGGGCAGCGTGTGGCTGGACGGGCAGGACATCACCACGCTGGCGCCCCACCTGCGGGTGCAGCGCGGCTTGGTGCGCACCTTCCAGATCAACCAGCTGTTCGACAGCATGAGCCCCTTGCAGACGCTGAGCCTGGTGGTGTCGCAGCACCGCGGCCAGGGCGGCCGCTGGTGGCAGGCCCTGGGCCGTGACCGCGCCGTGGTCGAGCGCGCCGAGCAGTTGCTGGAACAGTTTCACCTGAGCGATGTGGCCCACCAGCCCACGCGGGTGCTGGCCTACGGCAAGCGCCGCCTGCTGGAGATGGCGATCGCCCTGGCCTGTGAGCCTCGCGTGCTGCTGCTGGACGAGCCTGTGGCCGGTGTGCCGGCCGGCGAGCGCGACGAGCTGCTGCAGACCGTGGCGGCCTTGCCCGCCGATGTCTCGGTGCTGCTGATCGAGCACGACATGGACCTGGTGTTCAGCTTTGCCCGCCGCATGACGGTGCTGGTCAACGGCACGGTGCTGACCGAGGGCGAGCCCGAAGCGATTGCGAACGATCCCCAGGTCAAGGCCGTGTACCTGGGCCACGGAGACGCCCATGGCTGAGTTGCTGAACGTCGAGAACCTGAGCGCCGGCTATGGTGAGGCGGTGGTGCTGCACCAGGTGTCGCTGCGCCTGGACCAAGGCCAGACCCTGGCCCTGCTGGGGCGCAACGGCACCGGCAAGACCACCTTCATGAACACCCTGGCAGGCGCCACGCGCCAGCATGCGGGCCGCATCACGCTGGGTGGCCAGGCCCTGAACCGGCTCAAGCCCCATGAGCGGGCTGCCGCCGGCATCGGCTGGGTGCCGCAAGAGCGCAACATCTTCAAGTCGCTCACGGTGCACGAAAACCTCACGGCCGTGGCACGCCCTGGCCCCTGGACGCCCGAGCGCGCCTACCAGATGTTTCCGCGCCTGGCCGAACGCCAGGGCAACCTGGGCACCCAGCTCTCGGGCGGCGAGCAGCAGATGCTGGCCGTGGCCCGCGCCCTGGTGCTGAACCCGCGGCTGCTGCTGCTCGACGAACCGCTGGAGGGCCTGGCCCCCATCATCGTGGAGGAGCTGTTGCGTGCCATTCGCGCCATCACCCGCGACGAAGGGCTGAGCGCCATCATCGTCGAGCAGCACCCGCAGGCCATTTTGGCGATCTCGGATGTGGCGGTGGTGCTGGACCACGGCACCGTGGTGCACCGCGACAGCGCCCAGGCCCTGAGCGATCGGCCTGATCTGCTCGATCAGTTGTTGGGTGTGGCGCGGCGCTGACAGAGTGGGCGGCCGGAGGCTGCGCATTTCCACACTTTACGGCCGATGAGCGGTGCATTTCCGCTGACGGGTCGTATCATGCCCGCAGCGTTTCAACCGAGGGTTTTCCCGTGTCCGATTGCATTGCGCGCCGTCAGGCGCTGGCTTCGCTGTGGGGGGCTGCGCTGTTCGGCAGTGGCTCTGTCCTGGCCCAGCCCCAGGCGTCAGCCCTGCGTTTTTCAGGCGCTTATGGCGACGCCGTGTTCCATACCCAGAACCTGCGCCAGTTTGCCCGCCGTGTGGCTGAACTGGCGGGCGCGCCTGTCGAGCTGGGGGTGAACTCGCAGCTCAAACCGATGGCCGAGGTGCTGCCTGCGCTCGAAAAGGGCGAACTGGCCTTTGGCGAGGTGCTGATGTCCTCCTATGGCGTCAAGTACCCGCTGCTGACCCTCGACTCCTTGCCCTTCATCGTGCGTGGCTTCGATGATGCCGCCCACATGTGGGAGGCCTCGCGCAAGGCGGTGGGCGACGAGATGCTGGCGCACGGCGTGCGCGTGCTGTACGCTGTGCCGTGGCCGGGGCAAGGGCTTTACAGCCGCATTGCGGTCAACCAGTTGAGCGATCTGAAGGGCCTGCGCTTTCGCGTCTACAACGACGCCACCAAGCGTCTGGCCGAGCTGTCGGGCGCCACGGCCACCACCATCGCCGCGCAAGACCTCTCCAAGGCCATCGAGACCGGCCAGGTGGACGCCATGGTCACCTCCAGCACCACCGGGGTCGACAGCCAGGCCTGGAAGTCCATGAAGTTCTTTGTGGACCTGCGCGCCTGGATCCCCAAGAACATGGTGTGCGTCAGCGAAAAAGTCTGGAACGGCTTCAGCCCTGCGGTGCGTCAGAGCCTGCTGGAGGCCGCCAAACAGGCCGAGACCCAGGGCTGGCAGATGGCCCGCAGCGCCGACGAGGCGGCCAAGAAGCAATTGGCCGAACAGCGTGTGCAGGTGGTGCCCCCCACCGCCGAACTGCGCCGCACCCTGGACCAGTTGGGCGAACGCTTCGGCCGGGAGTGGGCGCAGAAGGCCGGCATCAACAGCACCCAGGCCCTGCTGGGCTATTACGCCCGGCGCGGCGGCTGAAGCCGGCATGTCTGGGTAGCATCCCGGCAGGCCTTTGCGCCGTTCAACGGCTCTTTCAAATGCTCTTTGTTGGGCACCTGGGTGCCCAGCGCCAGCAGCTCATTGGCATGTGAAGCTGGCCTGCAAAATTTTGGGCTGGCCAGCGCGCTTGCTCACGACGCGGCACTCGGTGACGGCCTCCTTCACGGGCAGCCCCAAGCGGAACAAGCCCGATGCGTAATCGCAGCTGAGCCAGAGGTCGGGGGTGGGCGATGAAAATCGCCAGACACTGAGATTTGCGTGGATGTCGGCCTCCTGGGGCTTGAGCTGGGCCCCCATTTCAGGCGGGCCATCAAACAGGTTGAAGCCACTCAACCAGACCGGGCCCGAAGAAACACCCGCCACCCACCCGGGTGATGGCTTGGCAGGTTTGAATTGCGCCGATTCAAGCTGAATCCGATCAGGGCAGATCTGGTTTTGTGCCGACCATGTCGGACTTGCCAGCAACAGCAAGATCAAACCAGGGTGCTTCATGAAATTCATGGTGTCATTCTATGATTGAATAGGCATCTGCATTATTGCTGGGGTCCAGGTAGGCGCCGGCCTTGTTCTTGCCTTTGTTTTTGATGAAGCGCTTGGAAACCTTGGGCTTGGTCTTGTCATCGGCCCACTGGTCCAGGATCCAGATCCCACCAGCCCCTTTGGCCACAAAGAATGCCGCGTGATTACCCCTGGATTTGTTGGGGTACCTGCCTGCCACGAAGGTGGCGATCGCGGTGCCCTTGACGATGGAGGATGCGTCGCTGACGCGTTGTCCTTCTTTCCAGGCTGACGTTGCCGGGGCGTGGGTATAGGTTTGAATCAAGGCGACACATGGGTGGGAGCCCACCTTGTCTGAATGATCCAAGGCATCCAGGTTGGTGTAAACGTACGGCATTTTGACTGTCCCTGATTTGGAGCGAAGCCCATCAGCAGTCCAATTCAAACCAGGCCTCATATCGATTGCCTGAATGGAGCTGCCAGAAATCCAATGTCTAAGCTGCCGGGGTGTATTTCCTGAAAATAATCAGGCTTCGCGGGTATTTTGAGAAATATCCATTGAGCAGGTATTTCGCCGAGGTTGATTTATTTTTTGTGAGGAATTGATTCAGGTTGAATCTGCCCATCGCTTGATGAAATGGATATTGACGTCAATTTGGGAGGTGGTGGTCCGAATGGATGCAAATCAAATCGCGTCACATACTTGTTTTCTCGAGAAGTGGCGTGATCCAGGGGACCCATGGCTCTCAGATTTTTCGGCAGTGAATAATTCGATTCCTGAGGTCTGCATCGGCCTTGGAATGTGCAAAAGTGACCCGATCGGAAGACTGAGACAATTTAATGCAATCCCTGCAGACAGGAACCCCAAGTCAGTCGGCCCTGATCGAGCGTTTCAGCAGGCCGCTGCAACCGCATGCCCATCCCGTGATGGGAGGCGGCGCCAGGTGGCGCCTTGTTTCAAGCTGGGCCGATTCAGCCCGCATCCGACACAGACCATTCGGTGTTTCGGCGGGGCTTGGGTGTGGGCGAGGAAAGTTGGGGGAGTCTGACGAGCGCGCTTCCAGGGCTGGGGCCCTTGAGGCCCGGTGCTGCCTTTTGACGCCCAGCCCTTGGCGCACTCCGTGGTGTTCAGTCCAGTTGCACGTTGGCGGTCTGAACCACTTTCGACCACTTGGCGGCTTCGGCCTGAATGAAGCTGCTGAACTGCTGGGGCGTGCCGGGGGCGGCTTCGGCGCCTTGCTCCAGCATCTGCTGGCGCACTTCGGCCTGGTTCAGGATCTGGTTGATCTCGGCGTTGAGGCGGGCCACCAGTTCGGGCGGGGTGGCGGCGGGTGCCCACAGGCCGAACCACGAGGTGGCGTCGTAGCCCGGCAGGCCGCTTTCAGCGATGGTGGGCAGTTGCGGCAGGCTGGGAAAGCGGGCCGACCCGGTGACGGCAAGGGCCCGCAAGGCGCCCGACTTGATGTGCGGCATGGCCGAGGGCAGGTTGTCGAAGCTGCAGGAGGTCTGGCCTGCCAGCAGGTCGGCGATGGCCGGTGCGCTGCCCTTGTAGGGCACGTGCACCATGTCGACCTGGGCCATCTGTTCGAACAAGGCCCCGGCCAGGTGGATGGAGGTGCCATTGCCGGCCGAGGCATAGGTCACCTTGCCCGGGTTGGCCTTGGCGTAGGCGATCAGCTCTTTCACGGTCTTGTAGGGCTGGCTGGGGTGCACCACCAGCACGTTGGGCACCTTGGCGACCAGGCCCAGCGGGGCGAAGTCGCGTGCCGGGTCGTAGGCCAGCTTTTTGTACAGGAACTGGTTGATCGAGTGGGTGCCGATGGTGCCCATCAGCAAGGTGTAGCCGTCAGCGGGGGCCTTGGCCACCACGGCGGCACCGATGCCGCCGCCAGCGCCGGCCTTGTTGTCCACGATCACCGTGCCGCCCAGGCGGGTGCCCAGGTGGCGGGCCATCAGCCGGCCCAGGATGTCGGTGGTGCCGCCAGCGGCAAAAGGCACGACCACGGTCACCGGCTTGCCGCCTGGGTATTTGCTCTGGGCCAGCGCTGGCAGGGGGCTGCCCACGCCGGCAGCGGTGGCCAGGGCCAGCAACTGCCGGCGGTTCAGGGTCGGGTGGCTTGTCGTCATGCTTGTCTCTCGAAGGGGGAAGGCGCCCCGCTGAGGCTGGCAGACGTCTGCGAGCCTTGGGGCCGGCAGATTGTTGGTCAATAAACTGTGTTTGACAATCGGAGGGAGAATTGACGGTCTGTATCAATAAATTTGACAATCAGGCGGGTTGACCGGGATCAGGCTCCGGATTGACCCGTGTCAGGTGGCGATGCTCTTGAACCAGGGCTCCCTGCATCAGGGTGGCGCTGCTGCGCGCCTCGGTGGGGGCGCCTGCCACCCCGCTGCAGGCCGTTCGAGCGGGTGTCGGATTGACGGGTCTGAATATGGATCGTATTCTGGCCGGTCAGGATTCCCAGGAGCTGCCATGTCCCTTGCCACCCAGATCAGGCCCATCACCTACTTGAAGTCGAATGCGGCCGACATTGTCAAAGGGTTTTCCGTCAACCCCGAGCCCATCATCATCACCCAGAACGGCGAAGCCAGGATGGTGGTGATGGACATTGCCGAATATGAAAAACAGCAGGAGACCATCGCCCTGCTCAAGCTGCTGGCCTTGGGCAGGACCGAGTTCAAGGCAGGGCACTTCAGCGAGGCGGAGGACTTCCTCGACGAGATGGGCGATGTGGCGTGACGCACCGCATCATCGTTCTTGACAGCGCCAAAGAAGACTTCAAAGACATCCAGCGATGCGTCAAGCAGAACTTCGGCGATGCTGTCTGGCATACCGTTCATGCTGAGTATCGGGATGCTTTCAGGCGTATTCAGCAGGCACCGCAAATCGGAACCCTTATTGAGTTGCTGGCGGATCTGGGCATGTCCCATGTCCGGTACATCCTGGTTCGACAAACCCGGCTGGTCTACGAGTTCGATGACAGTCTGGTCATCGCTCACCTGTTCATCGGGACAAGGCAGGATTTCAGAGCCCATTTGCTCAAGCGGCTGCTGAGGTGTTGATTTCTCTCGCCGCTGCACGCGGGCACTGGGTCATGTTGGGGCCACCGTTGCCTGGGCATGCGCCCGCACCAGGCAGTCATGAAACAGCTGCGCGGCCCGCCCGGGCTGGGGCGAGCGGCGCAGCAGGCTGACAAACTGGCATTCGTAGTGCAGGGCTTCGGGCTGCACGGCCTGCATCAGGCCCTGGCGTTCGAAGGGCTCGGCATAGTGGTCGGGCAGAAAGCCCAGAAAGCGGCCCGACAGAATCAGCGTGGCAATGGCCTCCTGGTCGAAGCCGGTGGCGCGGCGCGACAGGCGGGCCTGGTGGCTCAGCTCCATGTTGGGCGAGTGGTAGCCCAGGCCGGCAAAGTGCCAGCGGCGCAGGCTGTCCCAGTCCAGACCGCGGTGGTCGGCCCCGAACAGCGGGTGGCGGGCGCCGCAGTACAGCAGCATCTTCTCGTTGAACAGGTCGGCATACATCAGGCTGGGTGAGCTGCGGTGGGCCGGGATCACGCCCACCTGCAGGCTGCCGTCCATGATGCCGCGCTCGATGGTGTTGATCGAGGCCACGCGCAGCACCAGGTTCACGTCGGGGGCCTGTTCGGTGAACAGGGCGATGGCCTCGTGGATGCGCGAGGCCGGGTTGCTGGCGGTCTTGTCGAACAGGGCCAGCTCCAGTTGCCCGCCCATGCGGTGGTGGATGTCGTCCACGCTGCTGCGAAAGCCGTCGACGGCGGCCAACAGGCGCAGGGTTTCGTCGTACACCCGCTGGCCTTCCTGCGTGAGGGCAAAGCCGGCCCGGCCGCGCCGGCACAGCACCAGGCCCAGGCGGGTTTCCAGGTCTTTCACGTGGCGGCTGACGGTGGAGGTGCCGATGTTCAGCTCGAGTTCGGCCGCCGACATGCCGCCGCATTCGACCACCGTCTTGAACACCTGCAGCAGGCGCAGGTCCATGTCGCTGAGCTGGCCCAGGATGGCGCGGTTCTTGGTGGGGCGCTCGGCAGCGGGGGAGGGTGGGGGAGGGGTGTTTTTTACTTGCATGGATTGCGAAGTAAGTATTGATATTGATCCATTTTCAAGAATAACGGCGGCATGAAGAATGGGCAACTTGTTTCACCCACACTGCCACGTTCGCCGCGTGGCCCGACCGCCATGACCCAGCTCGCCGCCGAACCCTCTGCCACCCCGGCACCGGACACCTCTTTTGCCGGTCGCACCGATGCCGCCTGGCTCGAAGCCCACTGGATGCCCTACACGGCCAACCGCAGCTTCAAGAAAGACCCGCGCATCATCGTCGAGGCCAAGGGCGCCTACTTCACCGACGCCGATGGCCGCAAGATCTTTGACGGCCTGTCGGGCCTGTGGTGCAGCGGCCTGGGTCATGGCCGGCCCGAGATCACCGAAGCCGTGAGCCGCCAGATCGCCAAGCTCGACTACGCGCCGGCCTTCCAGTTCGGTCACCCCGGCTCGTTCGCCCTGGCCAACCGCCTCAAGGAACTGACTCCCGCCGGTCTTGACTATGTGTTCTTCACCGGTTCGGGCTCCGAGTCGGCCGACACCTCGCTCAAGCTGGCCCGCGCCTACTGGCGTGCCAAGGGGCAGGGCAGCAAGACCCGCCTGATCGGCCGCGAAAAGGGCTACCACGGCGTGAACTACGGCGGCATCTCGGTGGGCGGCATCGGCGCCAACCGCAAGATCTTCGGCCAGGGCGTCGAAGCCGACCACCTGCCGCACACCCAGCCGGCCGCAGGCTCGTTCTACAAGGGCATGCCGCCCACCGGTGCCGAGTTGGCCGACCGCCTGCTCGACATGATCACCCTGCACGATGCCTCGAACATCGCCGCCGTCATCGTCGAGCCCTTCTCGGGTTCGGCCGGCGTGGTGATCCCGCCCGTGGGTTACCTGAAGCGCCTGCGTGACATCTGCACCGCCCACAACATTCTGTTGATCTTTGATGAAGTGATCACCGGTTTTGGCCGCACCGGCGCCTTCACCGGGGCCGAGGCCTTTGGCGTCACCCCCGACATCCTGAACTGCGCCAAGCAGATCACCAACGGTGCCCAGCCCCTGGGTGCCGTGCTGGCCACCAAGGAGATCTACGACACCTTCATGGCCGTGGGCGGCCCCGACTACATGCTGGAGTTCCCGCACGGCTACACCTACTCGGCCCACCCGGTGGCCTGCGCGGCCGGCCTGGCCGCCCTCGATGTGCTGCAAAAGGAAGACATGCTGGGCCGCGTGCGCACCCTGGCCCCGTACTTCGAGACCGCGGTGCACAGCCTCCAGGGCAGCAAGCACGTGGCCGACATCCGCAACTACGGCCTGGCCGCCGGCATCACGCTGCAGGCCCTGCCCGGCGAGCCGGCCCGCCGCCCCTACGAAGTAGCCATGGCCTGCTGGAAGAAGGGCTTCTACGTGCGCTACGGTGGCGACACCATCCAGCTGGCGCCCCCCTTCATCACCGAAAAGGCCGAGATCGACCGCCTGATCAACGCCTTGGGTGACGCCCTGGCCGAAACCGCCTGATCCAAGGCGCGAGCTCGCGCCAGCGCACAGCAACGAGCCCGGGCCTGCCCTGTCGAAAGACGGGCAGGCCCGGGCTTTTTTGCTGGCGTTCCCCTGCATTGCGTCGCAGGGCTTGCCTGCTTAAGCTCCCACCCCATGCCCTCTGAAATCACCCCCCAAGCGCCCACCCACTCCCAGCCGGTGTTGCCGGCCCCTTTGGCCCTGGATGCCGTGGCGTTGTCGCAGGCCATCCACCGGCGTGAACTGTCGTGTGTCGAGCTGATGCAGGCCACGCTGGGCCACATCGAGCGCCTCAACCCCCAGGTCAATGCCATCGTGGCCGCGCTGGAGCCCGAAGGCCTGCTGGCCCAGGCCCGCGAGCGTGACGAGCAACTGGGCCGGGGGCAGGGCCTGGGCGTGCTGCATGGCTTTCCACAGGCCCCCAAAGACATCGCCCCGGCCGCAGGCCTGATCACCACCCGGGGCTCGCCCCTGTTCAAGGGCCAGCGCACCCGCACCGATGCCCAGGTGTTCGCCCGCATGCGCGAGGCCGGCGCGATCTTCATCGGGCGCACCAACTCGCCCGAGTTCGGCCTGGGCGGCCACACCTACAACAGCGTGTACGGCGCCACCGGCGGGGCGTTTGACCCGACCCGTTCGGCCGGTGGCAGCAGCGGCGGCGCCGCTGCGGCGGTGGCCTTGCACCTGCTGCCGGTGGCCGATGGCTCCGACATGATGGGCTCGCTGCGCACCCCGGCGGCCTTCAACCATGTGTTTGGTTTTCGGCCGTCGTTTGGCTGCGTGCCGCAGGGGCCGGCCGACGAGGTGTTTTTTCAGCAGTTCGGTGTCAGCGGCCCGATGGCGCGCAACGTGCCCGACCTGGGCCTGTTGCTGTCGGTGCAGGCCGGTTTCGATGCCCGCCAGCCGCTGACGCGCCAGCAAGATGCTTCGGTCTATGCCGGGCCGCTGGGGCGTGATTTCAAAGGCACACGCATCGGCTGGCTGGGCGACCTGGGCGGGCACCTGGCCACCGAGCCCGGGGTGTTGCCGCTGTGCGAGCAGGCGCTGCGCCATTTCGAGAGCGTGGGCTGCACGGTCGAGCCGGTCTTGCCGCAGGCCGACTTCGAGCGCGTCTGGCAGGCCTGGCTGGATTTGCGCAGCTTCACCGTGTCGGGCAACTACGCCCCGCTGTACGACGACCCGCAGCGGCGCGCCCAGCTCAAACCCGAGGCGGTGTGGGAGATCGAGCGTGGCCTGGCCTTGACCGGGCCGCAGCTGTTCCGCGCCAGTGCGGTGCGCAGTGCCTGGTACCAGGCGCTGCGGGCGTTGTTCGAGCGTTTTGATTACCTGGTGCTGCCCTCGGCCCAGGTGTTCCCGTTTGAGCTGGCCCAGCACTGGCCGGCCCAGGTGGGTGGTCGTGTCATGGACACCTACCACCGCTGGATGGAGGTGGTGATTGCCGCCACGATGGGCGGCCTGCCCGCCCTCAGCGTGCCCGCCGGGCTGGGCGGGCCGCAAGGTCGCTGGCCGGTGGGCCTGCAGATCATCGGCCCGGCCCAGGCCGATTGGGCGGTGCTGCAGATGGGCCATGCCTACGACCAGGCCGGGGGGTTTTCAAAGGTGCGCAGCCCCTTGCTGGCTGGCTAAAAAAGGGGCCTCTGGCCTCAGCCCGTGGCCCCCAGGCGCCGGCTCAAGTCCTGGGCGCAGGCCTTGAGGGCCAGGGCCACCGGCCCGTCGAGATCGGTGTCGAGCGTGGCGCTGGGGCCGATGCAGGCCAGCACCAGCACCAGCTGACCAAAGCCATTGAACACCGGGCTGGCCAGCGCGCTGATGCCCGTGATCAGGTGGTTGTTAACAACGCCCAGCCGGGTTTGCCGCACGCGCTCCAACTCGGCGGCAAAGGCGGGGTCGTCCAGGGCGCCGGCGTCGCCGTCGCTGGCCAGGGCCATGGCCACGTCCTCGCGGGGCCGGTAGGCCGCAAACACCTGGCCGGAGGCCGTGTGCCGCACCGAGGCGGTGGTGCCGTGGCGCATGGCCACATAGACCGCGGTCGGCCCCTCTTCCACCCGGATGATGGTGGGCCCGCGCGCGCCCCACACCGAGGCCGACACCGTGTGCCCCAGGCGCTGTGCCAGGGCGGGCAACTCGGCATTGGCCAGTTGCACCGGGTCGACCTGCTGCAGGCTGATCAGGCCCAGCTGCAGGGCCAGTGGCCCCAGGCCGTAGTGACCACTCACGCTGTCCTGCTCGATCAGGCCCAGCTTGCCAAAGCTCACCAGGTAGGGGTGGGCCTTGGGCGGGCTCATGTCGGCCTCGCGGGCCAGGTCTTTCAAGGCCATGCGGCGCCCCGTGTGGGCCAGCACCTTGAGCAACTGCCCACCCACTTCCACGCTCTGGATGCCACGCGGCCCGCGGGTGCCGGATTCGGCCTCGGGGCCTTGTTCTTCTTCGCTTGTGCTTCTCATGGCCCGATTGTGCGCGTTCCCGGGTGAGGTCTTTGGACTAGGGTTTTCACTTAAACAAATGATTTAGACATGAACGAATTTTTTGCTTAGGATCAACGAATTCCGTTTAGGCAAACAAATTTGCCTATGTTGAATCATCAACCCACCCACGAGACCGCCATGACGACCAAGACTTTTGCCTCTGCCGCCGACCTTGAAGTGAAGAAGGTCAGTTTCGACAAGCTGTCCGAACACGCCTACGCCTACACCGCCGAGGGCGATCCCAACACCGGCATCATCATTGGCGACGATGCCGTGATGGTGATCGACACCCAGGCCACGCCGGTGATGGCGCAGGACGTGATCCGCCGCATCCGCGAAGTGACCGACAAGCCCATCAAGTACGTGCTGCTGAGCCATTACCACGCCGTGCGCGTGCTGGGGGCCAGCGCCTACGGCGCCGAGCACATCATCGCCAGCGAAGACACCCGCGACCTGATCGTCGAGCGCGGTCAGTTCGACAAGGACAGCGAGATCGGCCGCTTCCCGCGCCTGTTCCAGAACGTCGAGAGCGTGCCCGAAGGCCTGACCTGGCCCACCCTGACCTTCAACAAGAAGATGACCCTGTGGCTGGGCAGTGTCGAGGTGCAGATCCTGCAACTGGGCCGCGGTCACACCAAGGGCGACACCGTGGCCTGGCTGCCGCAGGAAAAGATCCTGTTCTCGGGCGACCTGGTCGAGTTCGACGCCACCCCTTATGCCGGCGACGCCTATTTCAAGGATTGGCCGCAGACCCTGGACAACATCGCCGCCCTGAAGCCCGAGAAGCTGGTGCCGGGCCGTGGCGCCGCCCTGCAGACGCCCGAGCAGGTGCAGGCTGGCCTGGCCGGCACCCGTGCCTTCATCAGCGACCTGTACGAGAGCGTCCAGGCCGGTGCCGCCGCAGGCCAGGACCTGCGCAAGGTCTATGAGGCCACCTTTGCCAAGCTGCAACCCAAGTACGGCCAGTGGGTGATCTTCAACCACTGCATGCCCTTTGACGTGACCCGTGCCTACGACGAAGCCACCCAGTACCCCGATCCGCGCATCTGGACCGCTGAGCGCGATGTGCAGATGTGGAAGTCGCTGGAAGGCTGAACCCTGAAATTGGTGTGAGGAGACAAGCCGCATGAAACCCCAAGACATTCCCTTCGAAGCCCTGCGTGGCACCGGCCCTGAAGTGCAGGCCATCGAGTTCCCGTACCGGCGCAGCGCCGACCAGGACGCCGCCACGCCGGCCCGTCACCCGGTGGTGGTTGTGGGCGCCGGCCCGGCTGGCCTGAGTCTGGCCATCGATCTGGCCCAGCGCGGCCAGCCGGTGGTGGTGCTCGACAACGACTACCGCCTGTCCATCGGCTCGCGCGCCATCTGCTTCTCCAAGCGGGCGCTCGAGATCTGGGACCGCCTGGGCGTGGCCCCGCGCATGGTCGACAAGGGCGTGTCCTGGAACGTGGGCAAGGTCTTTTTCCACGACCAGCAGGTCTACCAGTTCAACCTGCTGCCCGAAGACGGGCACCTGCAGCCCGCCTTCATCAACCTGCAGCAGTACTACGCCGAGGCCTACCTGGTCGAGCGTGCCCTGCAACTGCCGCTGATCGACATCCGCTGGCACAACAAGGTGACGGCTGTGACACCGCGCGCCGAGGGTGCCCTGGTCAGCATCGACACCCCCGAGGGCGCCTACCAGCTGGACGCCGACTGGCTGGTCGCCTGCGACGGCTCGCGCTCGCCGGTGCGTGCCATGCTGGGCCTGGAGAGCAAGGGCCGCATCTTCCAGGACCGCTTCCTGATCGCCGACGTCAAGATGCAGGCCGACTTCCCGACCGAGCGCTGGTTCTGGTTCGACCCGCCGTTCCACCCGCACCAGAGCGTGCTGCTGCACCGCCAGCCCGACAACGTCTGGCGCATCGACTTCCAGCTCGGCTGGGATGCCGACCCCGAAGAAGAAAAGAAGCCCGAGAACATCCTGCCGCGCGTGCGCGCCCTGCTGGGCCACGACGCGCAGTTCGAACTCGAATGGGCCAGCGTCTACACCTTTGCCTGTCTGCGCATGGACCGCTTCGTGCACGGCCGGGTGATCTTTGCCGGCGACAGTGCGCACGGCGTGTCGCCCTTTGGTGCCCGCGGTGCCAACAGCGGTGTGCAAGACACCGAGAACCTGGCCTGGAAGCTCGACTGGCTGCTCAAGGGCCGCGCCAGCGAGGCCTTGCTCGCCACCTATGGCCCCGAGCGCGAATACGCGGCCGACGAGAACATCCTCAACTCCACCCGGGCCACCGACTTCATCACGCCCAAGAGCGAGATCAGCCGCCTGTTCCGCGACGCCACGCTGGACCTGGCCCGCGAGCATGAGTTTGCCCGCCGCCTGGTCAACAGCGGGCGTCTGTCGGTGCCGGCCACCCTGCATGGCTCGGTGCTCAACACCCCCGATGTGGATGCGTTTGCCGCACCGCGCCAGGTGCCCGGCGCCGTGCTGCTTGATGCGCCGGTGCGTCGCCCAGAAGGTCAAGACAGCTGGCTGCTGCGCGAGCTGGGCGCCGACTTCACCCTGCTGTGCTTCGGCCCGGTGCCCGCCTGGGCCGCTGGTCTGCCGCATGTGAAGGCCATCGGCATCGGCCACGACCTGCTCGACCCGCAAGGCCTGGTGGCCCAGCGCCTGGATGCCCAGCCTGGCACCGCCTACCTGATCCGCCCCGACCAGCACGTGAGCGCCCGCTGGCGCGCCCCCACCGAAGCCGCCGTGCGTGCAGCCCTGGCCACGGCCACGGCCGCTGTCACTGCCGCCGCCACCGCAGCCTGAGATCCTGGAGACACCGACATGCTCAACACCCAAGCCAACCTCAGCGCCTGCGACGACTTCTACGACGCGCTGATCCAGTCCCACCAGGGCCTCAGCACCGAGCAAAGCCATGCCATGAACGCCCGCCTGGTGCTGCTGCTGGCCAACCACATCGGCGACCCCGAAACCCTGCGCCATGCGCTGCAACTGGCCCGCGGCAGCGCGCCGGCCCAAGTGCCGGTGGCGCCTGAGCGCGCTGCCATCACCCCCGTGGCCCCGGTGCACGCCGAGGCCTGAGGCCCGGCCTCGCCTCGCCCAAGCGCGCTCTCAGCAACGCCTCTGTTCTCTGGCCCGCCTTCCGTGGCGGGGCAGGGGTCATTGCGCCTTCACGCACAACAACAAGCCTTTCCAAAAATCACACCCGAACCGGAGACAACCCCATGCAACGCAACACCTTTCTGACCGCCCTGGCCACCTCCTGGCTGGGCCTTGCCCTGGGCAGTTCCGCCCTGGCCGCTGGCAACGACAAACCCCTGGAATGGGTGGTGGGCTACGCCGCCGGCGGGGGCTCCGATGTGGTGGCCCGCGCCATTGCCGAATCCATGGGCACCAGCCTGGGCCGCACCATCATCATCAACAACAAGCCCGGCGCCGGCACCAACATCGCTGCCGAGTACGCGGCCCGCTCCAAGGACTACGGCAACCTGGTGTTCTCGGCCGACTTCGCCACCCTGGCGGCCAATCCCTTTCTGTTCAGCAAGCTCAGCTACAACGCCGAAAAAGACTTCCAGCCCGTGGGCCTGCTGGTGCGCTTCCCGATGTTCCTGGTGGTGTCCAACCAGGTGCCGGTCAGCAACTACAAAGAGTTTGTCGCCTGGGCCAAGACCCAGACCGATGGCGTCAACTGGGCCTCGGCCGGCCCGGGCAGCCCGCACCACCTGGTGGGCGAGTTGTTCCGCGAGCAAAGCGGCCTCAAGCTCACCCATGTGCCCTACCGGGGCGCGGCCCCGGCCATCACCGATGTGGTGGGCGGCCAGGTGCCGGCCATGTGGGTGGACAGCGCCACCGCCTACCCCTTTTTGAATGGCGGCAAGCTCAAGGCCATCGGCGTGGCCAGCCCGCAGCGCGTGGCCACCATGCCTGAGGTGCCCACCTTCCAAGAGCAAGGCCTCAAAGGCTTCGAGGGCTATGCCTGGCAAGGCCTGGTGGTGCCCACCGGCACCCCGCCCGAGGTGGTGAGCAGCCTCAGCAAGGCCTTGCAGACGGCCCTCAACTCGACCACCGTCAAGGCCCGGCTGCAGGCCCTGGGGGTCGAGCCCCTGCCTGGTACCCCGGCCCAGATGGCCAGCTATGCCAAGACCGAGCGCGAAAAATGGGGTCGCGTGATCAAGCAGGTGGGTGTGAAGCTGGATTGAGGACGGTTGCCAGCGGCAGGAACAGGGTCTGCGCCGAGCCTGTCAGGCTGATGAAGCCGTGATGTCGGTAAAAAGCGGTGGCGGCTTCGTCCTTGGCGTCCACCACCAGGGCGAAAGCGGCGATCTCCGATTGGGCGGCACGGGCGAGTGCGTCGGCCAGCAGTGCACCACCCAGGCCTTGGCCCTGGAAGGCCTGATCGACTGCCAGGCGCCCCATGCGAACGGCAGGCACGGTGGGGTAGCGTGGCAGCTTCTTGCCGGTGCTGGACGGAAGATCGCTCAGCAGCAGGCCGGTGGATGCCAGGGTGTAGTAGCCCGCGATGTGCGGCCCGTCTGCCAAGGCGACAAAACATGCGGTGATGCGGCGGCGCATGTCCTGGGTGACCTGCTCGCGCAGGTAGCGGTCCAGCGGTGCTGATCCGCTGTGAAAACGGGCGCGGTCATGTGTGGCATCCAGCGGCGCCAGTTGGAACGGTGCTGGGCTCATTCAGTGCGTAAGAGCTGGCTGCGGCGGGTGAAGGCGCGCTCCAACGCGGGGGCCTGTGGAGGCGGCGACAGCAAGGCCTGGGCAAAGCACTCCTGATCCGCCAGTGTCAGGCGGATCACCTCCGCTTGCTCGATGGCGCGCTGCGCCGCGTCTTGCACGGCGGACACCACAAAGTCGGTCATGGTGCGGCCTTGAAGCTCGGCGGCATGTTTGAGCATCGCATGCAGATCGGTGCTGATGCGGGCTTCGAGACGAGCGCTGGGTTTGACTGCGGGCATGGTGGCCTCCTTTGGAGGTAAGGTTACGGCAAAATGCCGTACAACTCAAGGCGAAACCTGGAGGATGCAGGCGCTCACCCCATCGACCTCGCCGGTGCAGTGCCTATTTTCTGAACGCCTGCGCTCCTGAACGGCCTGCGGCTCTTGTTTCCGATCACTGCAGCGAATGGAGGCTGAAGCGGTCAGCGTCCTTGCGTCTGCTCCGCCAGCCACTGCCACGCTGGCGCGGGGCGGGCGAACAGGTAGCCCTGCAGGGCGTCGCAGTCGCTCTGGCGCAGGAAATCGGCCTGCTCGGCCGTCTCCACGCCTTCGGCCACCACGCGCAGGCCCAGGTGCTTGGCCATGGACAGGATCATGCGC
>Ga0208269_100163_pt1 | contig 45536 bp, 42 predicted proteins | sample LakWasMe88_LOW11_2_FD_183912 | JGI IMG/M metagenome (GOLD analysis project Ga0208269, IMG submission 183912) | Freshwater sediment methanotrophic microbial communities from Lake Washington under simulated oxygen tension - Sediment Metagenome... | ecosystem: Environmental > Aquatic > Freshwater >...
GGAAATGGGGGAATGGGCGAGCCCGGGCTCGCGGTTGCCTGCAATGCGCAGGCCGGATTCGGATTGGGTGGCCAGCGCGTTCAACGCCAGGGTGTCCAGGATCAGGGCCACGTCGCCGCTGCCCAGAATGGAAGAGCCCGAGATGCCGCGCAGGCGTTGGAACAGGCGGCTCAGGGGCTTGATCACGGTCTGGTACTGGCCCAGCAGTTGGTCGGCTTCGAGACCGAAGCGGTGAGGGCCTGCTTGGACCACCACAATGCTGACGCGTCCGGCGGCAGGGGCGCCCAGATGGCCCAGCTCATACAGCGTGCGCAGGCGCAACACTGGCAGCAGCTCGCCGCGCAAGGGCATGCAGTAGCGGCTTTCGCGCTCATTGCTTTCAGGCGCGGTGCGCTGGCTTTCCACCACTTCAACCACCGAATCCAGCGGTAGCACGAAGCGCGATGCGGCCACGCGGATCAGGAAGCCGTCGATGATGGCCAGCGTCAGCGGAAGGCGGATCTCGATCTCGGTGCCGAGCCCTTCTTCGCTGAACACAGTCACGCTGCCACGCAGGGCTTCGATGTTCTGACGCACAACATCCATGCCGACGCCACGGCCCGACAGGTTGGTGACCTGCTCTGCGGTGGAGAAGCCGGGCTCGAAAATCAGCTGCAGGATGTCGGCATCGGGGGGTACAGTGCCGGCCTCGACCAGACCGCGCTCCCAAGCTCGTTGAAGCACGCGCTGTCGGTCGATGCCCCGGCCATCGTCTCGGATGGAGATCAGGATGCTGCCGCTGTCATGGCGGGCACTCAGCGTCAGGCGTCCCTGAGGTGGCTTTTGTTGGCCGGCACGTTCGGCTGCCGGCTCCAGGCCATGGTCCAGGCTGTTGCGCACCAGGTGCATCAAGGGGTCGGCGATCTTCTCGACGACGGCCTTGTCGAGTTCGGTGTCGCCGCCTTCGATTTCGAGCAGCACGTCTTTGCCCAGTTCGGCAGCGGTGTCGCGTACCACGCGACGGAAGCGGTTGAACGTGCCGCCGATGGGGACCATGCGCAATTGCAGGGCATTGTCCCGAATGTCCTGGATCAGGTGGCCCATGTGCTGATGGGCCTCTACAAGGGCTGGGTGGTGTGTCTCGCTGGCCAGTAGGCCGGCGCCAGCGGCGGCGGTGACCAGCTCGCCGAGCAGGTTGATCACAGCGTCGAGCCGATCGGCCGGGATGCGCAGGTAGCGCTGCTCTTCATGGGCCGGGTCACGAGGGCGTTGCTGCTTTTGTACGGCGGCATGCACCACCTCGGGTGCCACCCCCGCGTGATCGCTCAGGATCTCACCCAGGCGCGGCGTGGGGGCTTCGCTTTCGTGCTGGCGCACCTTGGCCTGCAGGGCCAAGCCTTGCGCCAGCTGGGTTTCGCTGACGGCGCCTGCGCCCACCAGCAGTTCCCCCAGGCGGGGGTGGTCTGGCAGGGTTTCGAGCTGGTCAAGGGCCCGCTGGATGCCCAGTTCGGGGGGCGTCAGCTGCAGTTCGCAGTCATCGCGGATGAAGCTGAAGGCGTCGTCGATGGCCGCTTGCGGCTGCTCCGAGCGCAGTGTGATCGTGCAGTTGAGGTAGCAGCTTTCGGGGTCGAGGGCTTCCAATGTTGGAATGGCGCCGCGCTCGCTGTGCACCTGGAGGATGTGGGTGCGACCCGCCAGATAACGCAGCACGTTGAGCGGGTCCATGCCGTTGCGCAGGCAGTCGCGGCCGAAGCGCGCGGCCAGCACCCAGCGGCCTGGGCGGCTGGCAGGTTCGGTAGCGAGGGCCGTGACGGTGTCGTCGAGCCCTGCAGCAGATCCCGGCGACGCCCTGGTACAGGCCAGGGCCGCTTGCAGTTGCTGCACCAGGGCTTCTCGGCGGCCCTGCTGGGCAGCATCGTCGCTGGCCTCGCCTGCGGCCTGGTTCACCAGGGCCAGCACCTGATCGCTGCAGGTCAGCAGCAGCGAGCTCAGGTCGGCGGTCAATTGCAAGCGGCCTTCACGCAACTGGTCGAGCAGGGTCTCGATGTGGTGGGTGAAGTCCACCACCTGTTCCAGGCCGAACAGGCCCGCCGAGCCCTTGACGGTGTGAGCGCAACGGAACAGGGCGTCCAGGTGTTCACGGTCTGCCGGGGCCTCTTCCAGCTCCAGCAACAGGTGCTCGATTTGGCTGACTTGCTCGCGTGCCTCACTGATAAAGGCGGGTAATGCGGCGGCCAAAAAATCGAAATCGTCGTCGCTTTGGCTCATGCGGGCATCTCCTGCGGTGTCAGGCGGAACCAGCCCGTGGCACCGAGGTCGTTCAGGCCCGCGCGCAGGCGAGCGCTGGGCTGTTGCAGTTCCAGCACCTGGCCTTGCTCAGCCAGGGTATTGGCCAACGCCGCCAGGACCTGCAGGCCTGCGCTGTCGACTTCGTCCACCTGGCCGGCTAGGAGGCTGGCCAGGCTGGGGGCAGGCTGCGTGCGGGCCTGCAGCCAGACCAGCAGTGCCTGGCGGGTGCTGTCTGCGGTGTAGATGGTCAACTCCGAGGGGAGTTCGAAGGCGGTGTTCATGCTGTCGCCTCTCAAGCCAGGGCCAGCTTGGCGGTGGCGTCCAGCAGCACCTGGGGGCTGAATGGCTTGACGATCCAGGCCTTGGCGCCGGCGGCGCGACCTTGTTCTTTCTTCTCGGCCTGGCCTTCAGTGGTGAGCATCACCACGGGCGTGAACTTGTAGCGCGGCAGCTGCTTGACGCGGGTCAGAAAGGTTATGCCGTCCATGCGAGGCATGTTCACGTCGCTGACAATCAGGTTGATCTTGCGGCCGTCGAGCTGGCGCAGCGCGTCTTCACCGTCCACGGCTTCCAGCACCTGGTAGCCGGCGCGGGTCAGGGTCAGGTTCACCACCTGGCGAAGGGAGGAGGAATCGTCGACGATCAGGATGGTCTTGCTCATGCGGGTCTCTGAAAGAATGGAGGTAGGGTCAGAAGTAGGTGGCGTCGCCTGCGCTGGCGCGGTCCAGCTGCAGCTGGTGTTGTTCGACGGTGGTATAGCCCGTGCTCAGCAGGGCCTCCCATTCACTGTCGTCAGGCCAGTCTCCCCGGGTGGCAGCCTGGCAAAGCCGTTCGTTCACACCTTGCATCGACTGCATCACCTGGTCCAGGATCTGGTGCACCCGGTCCTGAAACTGGAAGGACACCATCATTTGTTCCACCAGGCCGCGCACTGCGACGCTGCTGGCGTCGAGCTCGTTGGCACGCTGGCTGAGCAGTTCGACGGTGCTCTTCACGCGCTGCACCACGGATTCGATGGTGTCTTGCGAGCGGCGCACCAGATGGGTGTCGGCCTCGGTGCTGCTGGCGGTCTCGTCCAGCGTGCGCTGAACCTGTTCGCCGAAGGCCTGCACCTGATCACCAATGCGCTTGCCGGTATCACCCGAGGCGCTCGACAGTCGCCTCACCTCGGCCGCTACCACCGCAAAGCCCCGCCCCGAGGGGCCGGCGCGAGCCGCCTCGATGGCTGCGTTGACCGACAGCAGGCCGGTCTGGCGGGCGATCAGGGCCACGTCGTCGGCCATGCCGCGCAGCCCTGCCGAGGTGGTGTTCAGGGTCAGCACCGTGGCCAGCATGCGATCACGTGAGGCCACAAAAGCGCTGAAGTGCTGGATCAGCGCGTGCAACTCGGCTTCGCATTGGCCGAGGGTTTCGAACTGCTGGCCGGCTTGTCCGCTGTCAGGTGTCTGGGTGATGCGGTCGAGTTGGTCCAGTATGGACACAAAGCCCTGCAACAACTCGTCAGTGCCCTGGCGCATTTGCGATTGGGCACTGCGCACATGTACTGACCAGCGGTCGGTGGCTTGGCCCAATCGCTGGCTGATCAGAAGTGCGTTGGGCTGTGTTGGATCCGAGGCCGCGGTATGGTGGGCCCGTCGTGCCTGCCACGTCAGATGGCCCAGGGTGAGGCTGATCAGGCAGATCCCACCGATCCAGGTGAGCTCGGCCTGAGCGGCGACCATGCCATACACCCACAGGGCACCGCAGCTCAGGCAGGTGAGGGGATCCAGAGCAGCCGTCGCGAACCTGCTGGTTCGCATTGGTTGCTTTGATCAATTTGATTTGATTTATTGAACATTGGGTAGCATCTTCGCAGATGAACCCGGTAAATGTCAATAATGCAGCTTTAAATCGGTTTATATGATATTCTGGAGGGATCATTTACCCATCGATTGGCTCGATAGGTGAATGTAAGTGATCGAAATGATTATTTGAGTGAGGCGTTGGTGGTGCTGGGCCGGCCAGGCAGGTGCAACTGGCTGATCAACGGTTGCGATTGCGCAATGCACTTCCCACGGCGGTACACGCGCAGCCGCGGCGGGCGCAGGCGCAAGGCCTCGATGGGATCGCGGGCGTCGAGCAGCACCAAGTCGGCATGGCAGCCTGGGGCGATGCCGTAGCCCTCCAGGTGGAGCAGGCGCGCGGGCGCCGTGGTCACGGCCTCGTAGCATTGGCGCATGGCGGCCTGGCTGGTCATCTGGGCCACATGCAGGCCCATGCTGGCCACCTCGAGCATGTCGCCCGAGCCCAGGCTGTACCAGGGGTCCATCACGCAGTCGTGGCCAAAAGCCACGGTCAGCCCGGCCGTCAGTTGTTCGGGCACGCGGGTCATGCCGCGGCGCTTGGGGTAGCTGTCGTGGCGGCCCTGCAGGGTGATGTTGATCAGCGGGTTGGCCACCACGCCCAGCTGGGCCTCGGCCATCAGGGCCAGCAGTTTGCTGACGTAGTAGTTGTCCATGCTGTGCATGGAGGTCAGGTGTGAGCCGGTGACCCGGCCATGCAGGCCCAGGCGGTGGGTTTCGGCGGCCAGGGTTTCGACATGGCGCGACAGCGGGTCGTCGGACTCGTCGCAGTGCATGTCCACCAGCAGGCCGCGTTCGGCGGCCAGCTCGCACAGCAGCTTCACGCTGTCGGCGCCGTGCGCCATGGTGCGCTCGAAATGCGGAATGCCGCCCACCACCTCCACGCCCAGGTCCAGGGCCCGGCGGAGGTTGCTGAGCGCGTTGGGCGAGCGCAGCACCCCGTCTTGCGGAAAGGCCACCAGCTGCAGGTCGAGGTAGGGCGCCACGGTTTTCTTGACCTCGAGCAGGGCCTGCACCGCCAGCAACCGGTCATCGCACACATCCACGTGCGAACGGATGGCCAGCAGGCCCCTGGCCACGGCCCAGTCGCAGTAACTCAGGGCCCGTTGCACGATGGCCTCATGGGTCAGATGGGGCTTGAGTTCGCCCCACAGCGCAATGCCTTCGAGCAGGGTGCCGCTCTGGTTGATGCGGGGCAGGCCGTAGCTGAGCGTGGAGTCCATGTGGAAGTGCGCATCCACAAAAGGGGGGCTCAGCAGCCGGCCCTGGCCGTCCAGGGTTTCGTGGGCAGGGGCCTGCAGGCCGGCGGCCACCTCGACAATGCGGCCGTCCTGCACCGCCACCGATTGGTCGCGGCGGCCGTCGGGCAGGTTCACGTGTTGGATCAGAAGGTCAAGCATGCGCGGGTTCCATGAGGGGGCTTGGCGGCGGGCGGTTCAGCGCTCGCCCTTGCGGTAGGGTTTCATCAGCGCCTGGGGGTAGCTGGCCTTGCGCGCCACCACCACCAAAGCCAGGATCGACAACGCATAGGGCAGCATGAGGTACAGCTGGTAGGGCAGGGTGCTGCCCCCGGATTGCTGCAGCCGCAGCTGCAGCGCGTCAAAAAAGGCAAACAGCAGCGCCCCGAGCAAGGCCTTACCAGGCCGCCATGAGGCAAACACCACCAGGGCCACGCAGATCCAGCCCCGGCCATTGACCATGTTGAAGAAAAACGCGTTGAAGGCCGACAGGGTCAGGAACGAGCCCGCCACCCCCATCAGGGCCGAACCGGCCACGATGCCCGCGGTGCGGGTGCGGCCCACGCTGAGGCCCTGGCCTTCGGCGGCCTGCGGGTTTTCGCCCACCATGCGCAGCGCCAGGCCCGACGGGGTGCGGTACAGCCACCAGGCCAGGGCCGGCACCAGCAGCAGGGCCAGCAGGGTGAGGGGGGTCTGGCCCGACAGCACCGGGATGCCCAGCCCCTCCATGGGGGCGAAGGGCGTGATGGTGGGCGGGGTGTTCACCTTGGGAAAACTGACCCGGTAGCCGTAGTAGCTGAGCGCGGTGGCCAGCAGGGTGATGCCCAGCCCCGCCACGTGTTGCGACAGGGCCAGGCCGACGGTGAGCGCCGCGTGCAGCAGGCCGAAGGCGGCCCCGGTCAGGGCGGCCACGGCCACGCCACCCCACAGCGGCAGGCCCAGGTAAACCCCCAGCCAGCCGGTAAAGGCCCCTGCCACCAGGATGCCTTCGATGCCCAGGTTGAGCACGCCGGCGCGTTCACACAGCAGCACGCCCAGGGTGCCGAAGATCAGCGGTGTGGCAATGCGCAGCACCGCCACCCAGAAGGCAGGTTGGGCCAGGATGTCGAGCAGTTCGGTCATTTCAGGCGCACCCGGTATTGCGTGAGCAGGGTGGCCACCAGCACCGAGAGCAGTGAGGCCGCCACGATCACATCGGCGATGTAGGTGGGCACGCCCACGGCGCGGCTCATGCTGTCGGCGCCCACCTGCACGCCGGCCACAAAGATGCTGGCGGCCAGCACGCCCAAGGGGTGCAGCCCGGCCAGCATGGCGATCACGATGCCGCTGTAGCCATAGCCGGGCGACATGTCCAGCGTCACGTAGCTGGTGCGGCCGGCCACCTCGATGGCCCCCGCCAGCCCCGCCAGGGCCCCCGACAGCAGCGCCACCAGCAAGGCGGTGCGCCCGGTGGCCACGCCGGCAAAGGCCGCCGCGCGGGCATTGGCACCCGTGGCCCGGATGTCGAAGCCCAGCACGGTGAAGCGCATCAGCACCCACACGGCCAGGCAAAGCGCCGCCGCCAGCAGCAAGCCGGTGTGCACCCGGGTGCCCTCGATCAGGCGCGACAGCTCCAGCTCGGGCTGCAGGGCCACGCTCTGCGGCCAGCCCAGCGCCGTGGGGTCTTTCATGGGGCCATCCAGCAGCGCCGACACGCCCAGCAAGGCCATGAAATTGAGCAGCAGGGTGGTCACCACCTCGTCCACGCCCAGCCGGCTCTTGAGCAGCGCCGGCCCGAGCAGCAGCAGGGCGCCGGCGGCAGCGGCCGCCAGCAGCATCAGGGTGAACAGCAGGGGCAGTGGCAAGGCCCAGCCGGCGCTGTCGTGCACGCCACCCACCGCCACGGCAGCCAGGGCACCGGCATACAGCTGCCCCTCGGCGCCGATGTTGAACAGGCGGGCGCGGAAGGCCACGGCGGCGGCCAGGCCGGTGAAGATCAGGGGCGTGGCGCGGGTCAGGGTCTCGCTCCAGGCAAACAGCGAGCCGAAGCCGCCCTGCACCAGCAGGCCGTAGGTGCGCCCCACCGGTGCCCCGGCCCACAGCACCAGCAAGGCGCTGATCAGCAGGGTGAAGGCGATGGCGCCCAGGGGGGCCAGCACATGGGCCAGGGGCGAGGCCTGGTGTCGTTTCTCCAGTCTCATGGGGTCTCCGTCATGCGCTGGGCGGGGGCGCTGATCGGGCCACCGGCCATGGCCAGCCCGATGCTTTCACGGCTCCAGTGGGTGGCCGGGTGGGCCGGGCTCAGGTGGCCGTGGTGCATCACCGCGATGCGGTCGCCCAGGGCCAGCACCTCGTCCAGGTCATCGGAGATCAGCAGCACCGCGGCCCCGGCATCACGAGCGGCCAGCAGCTGTTGCTGCACATAGGCCACGGCCCCGATGTCCAGCCCCCAGGTGGGCTGGTGGGCCACGATCAGGGTGGGCACCTGGCTGGCCGCCTGGCCGGGCAGGGGCAGCAGGGCGCGGCCCAGGATGAGTTTTTGCATGTTGCCGCCCGATAGGGCCCGGGCCGGGCTCATGGGGCCGGCGCCGCGCACATCGAAGGCCTCGATCACCCGCTGGGCATGCTGCCGGGCCACGGCCCGGCGCACCCAACCCCAGCGCGAAAACACAGGGTGGCGCAGGCGTTCGGAGACGGCGTTCTCCCAGACCGGCAGATCGCCGACCACGCCCACGGCGTGCCGGTCTTCGGGAATGCGGGCCACCCCCTGGGTGACCAGCCAGGCGGGGGAGGCCTGCAGCGGCTGCCCCTTGAGCAGCACCTCACCCTGGGCGGCGCGGCGGCTGCCGCACAGCAGCTCGGCCAGTGCCAATTGCCCGTTGCCCGACACACCGGCAATCGCCACGATCTCGCCGGCCCGCAGTTGCAGGTTGACCTGGCTCAGGCGCTCGCGCTGGCCGGCCGGGGTGCTGACCTCGCGCAGTTCACAGGCCACCGGCCCCGGCGCCCCAGCAGGGCGGCGTTCGGGCGCTGACACGGCGTGGCCCACCATCCATTGAGCCAATTGGGCCTGGCTGGTGCCCGCGGCCGGGGCCTCGGCCACCAGGCGGCCCCCCCGCAGCACGGCCACCCGGTGCGACACGCGCAGCACCTCGGCCAGCTTGTGGCTGATGAAGATCACCGACAGGCCTTCGCGCACCAGCTGGGCCAGGGTGTCGAACAGGGCTTCGCTCTCTTGCGGGGTGAGCACGGCCGTGGGCTCGTCCAGGATCAGGATGCGCGCGCCCCGGTACAAGGCCTTGAGGATCTCGACCCGCTGGCGCTCGCCCACCGAGAGCTGGCCCACGCGGGCCTCGGGCTGCACAGACAGGCCAAAGCGCTGACCGACCTCCAGCAGGCGGGCCCGCGCGCGGGCCCGGCCCGACCAGGGCTGCCACAGGGGCTCGGTGCCCAGGATCACGTTGTCCAGCACGCTGAGGTTGTCGGCCAGCGTGAAGTGCTGGTGCACCATGCCGATGCCGGCGGCCAGGGCGGCGGCCGGGTTGCCGGGCGGCAGGGGCTGGCCGTGCAGGGTGATGTGACCGGCATCGGCCCGGTAGTGGCCGAACAGGATGGACATCAGGGTGGATTTGCCGGCGCCGTTTTCGCCCAGCAAGGCCAGCACCTCGCCCGCGTTCAGGCTCAGTGAGATGTTGTCGTTGGCCACCAGGCTGCCAAAGCGCTTGGTGATGCCCTGCAATTGCAGCACCGGGGCTGTGCCTGGCGCCTCAGTCATGGTGGGCCGCCAGAAAAGCCAGCAGAACCCGCGCCGAATTGCCGGCCGCCAGTGTCATGAAGGTGTGCATTTCATTCTCGCCCTCGCCGCCGCCGGCCAGGTCGCTGAGGGATCTGAAGGCAATGAAGGGCACCCGGTTGCTGTAGGCCACCTGGGCGGTGGCGGCGCTTTCCATGTCGAGCACCTGGGCCTGGAAGGTGTTGAAGGCGTATTCGCGCCAGGCGGCATTGTCGACAAAGGCCGCACCCGAGACGCCGCTGCCGCCCACCACCACGCGGGGCGCCTGGCTCAGGCACTGGCGCTGCGCATCGCAGCGTTCCAGCGGGGTCTGGGCGATGCGCTCGGCGGTGGCCAGCAGGGCCGCATCGACCTCGAACCAGGCTTTGCGTTCGGTGTCGGCCTGGCGGCTGGATCGCACTTCGACCGTGCGCGGAATGAAGGGGCCGAAGCCCGGGCCGACCAGATCGTTCATCCAGGGCGGCGGCTGGTACTGGCCAGGGGCCGTTTCGCGGGCCAGCACGCCCTCGAGGTAAGGCGCCCAGCGCCGCGGCACGGCCACGTCGCCAATGTGCAGGCTCGGGTCGACGCCGCCGGCAATGCCGCTGAACAAAATGCGTCGCACCTTGAAGTGGTCCAGCGCGCGCTGGGTGTTCATGGCGGCATTGGTCATGCTGATGCCGCTGAGAAACAGCAGCACCGGTTTGCCCTGCAGCCGGCCGGTGGTGAACTCGACCCCGCCGACACGGTGCACCCGGGGCTGCCGCAGCTGTGAGCGCAGCAGCACCAGCTCAGGCTCGAAGGCCGACACGATGGCCGTGCGGGGCACGGCATCGATCCAGGGCGCGGCCTGCAGCGGGGCGAGCAGGGCGGTGGCCAGCAGGCCCGCCGTCAGCAGGCCGCGCCACCAGGTTTTGCCGGGTGAGGCAGGCTGCCTCATCACTTGGTGCTGGATTTGGGCTGGCTGTCGTCCACCTTGACGGTGAACTTGCCGGCCAGGATCTCGGCCTCACGCGCCTTCACCTTTTTCACGATGTCGGCCGGCACCTTTTTCTCGAAGGTGCCCAGGGGGGCCAGTTCCGAGCCCTTGTGCTTCATCATCGAGTAGGGGCCGTAGTCTTCGGCGCTGAACTTGCCTTCCTTGACCAGCTTCAGGGCGCGGTCGATGCTGGGCTCCATGTTCCACAGCGCAGACGCCACCACGGTGTCGGGGTACTTGTCCTGGGTGTTGATCACATTGCCGATGGCCAGCTTGCCCTTTTCCTTGGCGGCGTCGCTGACGCCAAAGCGCTCGGCATACAGCACATCGGCGCCCTGGTCGATCATGGCGAAGGTGGCTTCCTTGGCCTTGGGCGGGTCGAACCAGCTGTTGATGAAGCTCACGCTGAACTCCACCTTGGGGTTGACCTCTTTGGCACCGGCCATGAAGGCGTTCATGAGCCGGTTCACCTCGGGGATGGGGAAGCCGCCCACCATGCCGATCTTGTTGGATTGGGTCATGCCGCCCGCCACCATGCCGCTGAGGTAGGCGGGCTCCTGGATGTAGTTGTCGAAGACGCTGAAGTTGGGGGCCTGGGGCTTGCCCGAGGAGCCCAGCAGGAAGTAGGTCTTGGGCGAGTCCTTGGCCACCTTGCGGGCGGCTGCCTCGACGCCGAACACCTCACCGACGATCAGCTGGTTGCCCCCGGCGATGTACTCGCGCATCACGCGCTCGTAATCTGCGTTGGCCACGTTCTCGCTGGCCTTGTACTCGATCTCGCCACGGGCTTCGGCGGCCTTCAGGGCTTTGTGGATGCGGCTGACCCACTGCTGCTCGAAGGGCACGGTGTAGATCGCCGCCACCTTGATCTTGGCCTGGGCCAGGGCGGGCAGCGAGACCGAGGCCGCGAGGGCGGTGGCAGCCACCATCAGGTGGCGGCGGGACGGGGCGAAACGACGGGACATGAAGGCTCCTTTTGGCAAAGTTGGCGGGGGTTGCGAAATTGAGCGGGCCCGGCAGGCTTCGACGGCCCGTCGTGGCGGCCGTGAGACGGGTTTACTGGGTGCCGAAGATCCGGTCGCCCGCATCGCCCAGGCCCGGCAGGATGTAGCCGTGGTCATTGAGCTGGCGGTCGATCGAGGCGGTGTAGATGGGCACGTCGGGGTGGGCGGCCTGCATGGCGGCCACGCCCTCGGGGCAGGTGAGCAGGCAGACGAACTTGATCGACTTCGGCTTGAGGGCCTTGAGCTTTTCGATCGCGGCGATGGCCGAGTTGCCGGTGGCCAGCATGGGGTCGACCACGATGATGTCGCGCTCGGTCATCTCGGAAGGCATCTTGAAGTAGTACTCGACCGGCTTGAGCGTGTCGGGGTCGCGGTACAGGCCGATGTGGCCGACCCGGGCACCGGGCACCACGTTGAGCATGCCTTCGAGGATGCCGTTGCCGGCGCGCAGGATGGACACGAACACCAGCTTCTTGCCATCGATCACGCGGCCGGTGGTGGTTTCCAGCGGGGTCTGCACCTCGATGTCTTGCAGGGGCAGCTCGCGGGTGATCTCGTAGGTCATGAGGCTGGCCAGTTCGCCGAGCAGGCGGCGGAAGCTGTTGGTGCTGGCCTCGCGGTTGCGCATCAGGGTCAGCTTGTGCTGAACCAGGGGGTGGTCGATGACGTGGACGTTGCTCATGGTGTGTTGCTGGAGTGCAGTGAAAGGTCAGGGACGCCCGCCGGCAGCGCTGGCCGGACCGGGGTGATCAGTGCAAGCGCTGTGCCAGGAATGGGGAAGACCGTCGGCATGGGGTGGCGGGGCTCCTGCAGGGCTTGGCAAAGAGGGGCCGCTGTCGGGCGAGCCCGGACCAGAGCGAACGCAGGGCCAGGGCGCACCCCCGCAGCGGGCGGCGGCTGGGGCAAAAGAATACCATGCAGGCGCACCCGGCTGGTGCCTGGCGGGCACCAATTTTGATCAGATGGTCAAGAATTGGGCGGTGTGGGCAGCCCGGGCGGTGTGGGGCGGCGTGGCATGCGCAGCCCGGGGTGGTGGCCCAGGGCCTCGCTGAGTTCGTCGATGAACAGGCGCAGCTTGGGGGGCACATGCTGGCGGTCGCGGTAGCACACGTAAAACTCGAGCGGTTCGGGGGCCGCATGGGCCCGGGCCGGTTCAACGCCTTCCTGGGGGCTGGGTTCGCTGAACAAGGGGATGAGCTCACCCGACTCGATCAGCGGGTTGGACACAAAACTGCCCAGGCGCGCAATGCCGGCACCGGCCAGGCAGGCCTGGGCGAGGGTGTCGATGTCGCTGCAGGTGAGGCTGGGCTCAAAGGCCGCCTCGATGCGCAGCCCGTCGCGGATGAAGGGCCAGGGCATGATCCGCCCGTCCATGGCCATGCGGTAGGCCAGGCAGCGGTGCCGGGCCAGGTCTTCCAGGGTGGCCGGCTGCCCATGCCGGCTCAGGTAGGCGGGCGAGGCACAGTAGTGGATGGGGGCGCTGGCAATGCGCCGTGCCACGAGGCCGGGCTCCAGCATGTGCTGGTAGCGGATGCTGGCGTCGACGTTCTCGTGCATGAAGTCGACCTGGCGGTCGACCACCAGCAGCTCCACATTCAGGCGCGGGTAGCGCTGCATGAAGCCGGTGATCCAGGGCCCCAGCACATGCCGCCCGAAGGCCACCGAGCAGGCCACCTTGAAGCGGCCCTGGGGCTCGCCCCGTAGGGCGCCGATCTCGCCATGGGCGTCCTCCAGCACCCCTAGCACCGGGCGCACGCGTTCGAAGTAGATCTGGCCCTCGTCGGTCAGGGCCAGGGATCGGGTGCTGCGGCGCAACAGGCGGGTGCCCAGTTCGGCCTCCAGGCGGGCAATGCTCTGGCTGGCGGCCGCCGCGCTCAGGCCCAGCTGGCGGCCCGCTGCGGCAATGCTGCCGCCCTCCACGGCCTTGATGAAGGCCTCGATGCCGCGCAGGGAAGGGGTGGTCATGTGTTTTGAATGGAAGGCCTCAGTCATCACATTTTAGGATGACTGACGGTGTGTGAAGCCACCTTCCGCGGATGCGGGAGGCTGGCCAGAATCCCTTCATCCAACCGAATCTCTGAGGGACTTCCCATGACACACCCCACCAAGAACCCGCCGAAGCGGCGCCTGCGGCGTCTGCACAAACGCTTCACCCCCCTGGTGTTCGCCTTCTACATGGCGGGCATCATGGCCTTGCTGATGTCGGCCGTGATCGTGGCCGCCGGCTCCGGTCTGGGGGCGGACTACCCCTGGCGCGTGCTGCGCGCCTATGCGCTGGCCATGCCGGTGGCTTTCATTTGCGTGATGGGGGTGCGGCCTTTGGTGATGCGTCTGGTGGCCATCACCGTTCAAGACTGAGGGCCCCAGTCTTCCAGGCTGGGGTTCAGGCGCCCTGGCTCAGCAACTGGGCGTAGCGCGGCAGGTCGACATTGCCGCCGCTGATGATCACCCCCACCCGCAGGCCCTTCAGAGCCAGCCCCCCATGGTGGGCGCCGGCCAGGCTGAGGGCGCCGGTGGGCTCGACCACCAGCTTCATGCGTTCGGCATAAAAACGCATGGATTCGACCAGTTGGGCGTCGCTGACGGTCAGGATGTCGCTGACATCGCGGCGGATGATGCCAAAGGTGAGCTGGCCCAGGTGCTGGGTCTGGGCGCCGTCGGCAATCGTGCGGGGCGGGGCAATGTGCACCACCTCGCCACGGCGCAGCGATTGCTGGCCGTCGTTGCCGGCTTCGGGTTCGACCCCGTACACCCGGCAGTCGGGCGAAAGAGCCCGTGCGGCCAGCGCGCTGCCGGCCAGCAGGCCGCCGCCGCCCAGGCAGACCATAAGCACATCGAGTGGGCCCACTTCGTCGAACAACTCCTTGGCCGCCGTGCCCTGGCCGGTGATCACGTCGGCGTGGTCGAAGGGCGGGATCAGGGTCATGCCTCGCTCGGCCGCGATGCGCCGGCTGATGGCGTCGCGGTCTTCGCTGTAGCGGTCGTAGGTGATGACTTCGGCGCCGTAGCCGCGGGTGGCCTGCAGCTTGGCGGCCGGGGCGTCGGCGGGCATCACGATCACGGCCGGCATGCCCAGTTCGCGGGCCGACAAGGCGATCGCCTGGGCGTGGTTGCCGGACGAGAAGGCCAGCACACCGGCGCGCCGCTGATCGGCGCTGAAGCGGCTCAGGGCATTGAAGGCGCCGCGAAACTTGAAGGCGCCCATGCGCTGCAGGTTCTCGCACTTGAAGTACAGCGTGGCCTGCAGGGCGGCGTCGGCCGTGCGCGAGCGCAGCACCGGGGTGCGGTGGGCGTGGCCGGCCAGGCGGGCTGCGGCAGCTTCGACATCGGCGTAGGTGGGCAGGGTCAATTCGGTCATGGTCATGGGCCCTTGTGTTCAGCGGCTCTTGCCGCCAAAGATGCCGCCCAGCACGCCGCGGATGATTTCCTTGCCCACGCTGGAGCCCATGGTGCGCAGGGCCGATTTGGCCAGGGTCTGGGCCAGGCCGTCATGGTGGCCACCGCGCGGGCCGGTGGTGCCGAACAACACATCGTTGAGCACCGAGCCCAGGCCGGGGCCGCCGGCCTGGGTGCTGCCCGGCTGGAGGCCGGGCAGGGTGGGCTTGGCCGCGCCCTGGCTTGGGGCGGGTGGCGCGCTGGCGGTGCGGCCCCTGAGCACTTCATAGGCGGACTCGCGGTCGACCGCCTTTTCGTAGACACCGGCCACCAGCGAGCCCGTGAGCAGCGCCTGGCGTTGCGCCGGGGTGATGGGGCCGATCTGGCTGCCGGGCGGCAGCACATAGACGCGTTCGGTCTCGCAGGGGCGGCCCTTGGCGTCCAGCAGGCTGATCAGGGCCTCGCCCACGCCGAGTTCGGTGATGGCCGCCTCGATGTCCAGGCCGGCCTTGGGCCGCATGGTCTGGGCGGTGGCCTTGACGGCCTTCTGGTCGCGTGGGGTGAAGGCGCGCAGCGCGTGCTGCACGCGGTTGCCGAGCTGGGCCAGCACGGTGTCGGGGATGTCGAGCGGGTTCTGGGTGACGAAATACACACCCACGCCCTTGGAGCGCACCAGGCGCACCACCAGCTCGATGCGTTCGACCAGCACCTTGGGCGCCTCGTTGAACAACAGATGGGCCTCGTCAAAGAAGAACACCAGCTTGGGCTGGTCGGGGTCGCCGATTTCGGGCAGGTGCTCGAACAGCTCGGACAGCATCCACAGCAAGAAGGTGGCGTACAGACGCGGCGAGTTCATCAGCTTGTCGGCCGCCAGGATGTTGACCACGCCACGGCCGTCCACGGTCTGCATCAGGTCGCTGATGTTGAGCATGGGCTCGCCGAAGAACTTGTCGCCGCCCTGGGTCTCGATCTGCAGCAGGCCACGCTGGATGGCCCCCACACTGGCGGCGCTGATGTTGCCGTAGCTGGTGGTGAACTCCGAGGCGTTGTCGGCCACGTGTTGCAGCATGGCGCGCAGGTCCTTGAGGTCGAGCAGGGCCAGGCCGTGGTCGTCGGCGATCTTGAAGACCAGGTTCAGCACGCCACATTGGGTGTCGTTGAGGTTGAGCATGCGCCCCAGCAGCAGGGGGCCCATGTCGGTCACCGTGGCCCGCACCGGGTGGCCTTGGTCGCCGAAAACGTCCCACAAGGTGGTGGGGCAGGCCAGGGACTCGGGCGTGGGCAGTTGGCGCTCTTTCAGGGCGGCGGCCAGCTTGCCGCTGATCTGGCCGGCCTGGCTGATGCCGGTCAGATCGCCCTTGACATCGGCCATGAACACCGGCACACCGATGCGGGAGAAGTTCTCGGCCAGGGTTTGCAGGGTGACTGTCTTGCCGGTGCCGGTGGCGCCTGTGATCAGTCCGTGGCGGTTGGCCAGGCTGGGCAGCAGGGTGCATTGGGCGTGGGCATTTTGGGCAATCAGGATCGGGTCGGCCATGGTGGGGTGGGCGAAAAGTAAAATCGGTCCCGATAGATTAAACAATTAATAAGGAATCTCCCGTGGCTGGACACAGTAAATGGGCCAATATTCAACACCGCAAGGGCCGTCAGGATGAAAAGCGCGGCAAGGTGTGGACCCGCGTCATCCGTGAAATCATGGTGGCTGCACGCGCCGGTGGCGGTGATCTGACCATCAACCCGCGTCTGCGCCTGGCCGTGGACAAGGCCAAGGCCGCCAACATGCCGGCCGACACCATCAAGCGCAACATCGACAAGGCCACCGGCAACCTCGAAGGCGTGAGCTACGAGGAAATCCGCTACGAGGGCTATGGCATCGGCGGCGCCGCGATCATCGTCGACACCATGACCGACAACCGCGTGCGCACCGTGGCCGATGTGCGCCACGCCTTCAGCAAATACGGCGGCAACATGGGCACCGAAGGCTCCGTGGCTTTCCAGTTCAAGCATTGTGGCCAGATGATCTTTGCGCCGGGCACCGACGAGGACAAGCTGATGGAAGTGGCCCTCGAAGCCGGGGCTGAGGACGTGATCACGGGCGATGACGGCGCCATCGAGGTGCTGACGGCGCCGGCCGATTTCGAAGCCGTGAAGAACGCCCTGGAGGCCGCCGGCCTGACGCCCGAGGTGGCCGAGGTGACCATGCGCGCCGAGAACACCATCGAGCTGACCGGCGACGACGCCGCCAAGATGCAAAAACTGCTCGACATGATCGAAGACCTGGACGATGTCCAGGAGGTCTACCACAACGCTGCACTGTGAGCACCATGAAAGTATTAGTCATTGGCGGCGGTGGCCGCGAACATGCCCTGGCATGGAAACTCAACCAGTCGCCCAAGGTACACAAGGTCTATGTGGCGCCCGGCAACGGCGGCACGGCCCTCGACGATCGCCTGATCAACGTGCCCATCACCGATGTGAAGGCGCTGCGCGAGTGGGCCCAGGCCGAAAAGATCGGCCTGGCCGTGGTGGGCCCTGAGGCCCCGCTGGCAGCCGGTGTGGTGGACGAGTTCCGGGCCCACGGCCTGCGGGTGTTCGGCCCGACCAAGGCCGCCGCCCAGCTGGAAAGCTCCAAGGCCTTCTCCAAGGCCTTCATGAAGCGGCACGGCATCCCGACCGCGGAGTACGAGAGCTTCACCGACGCGGCCCTGGCCCATGCCTATGTGGACGCCAAGGGCGCGCCTATCGTGGTCAAGGCCGACGGCCTGGCCGCCGGCAAGGGCGTGGTGGTGGCCATGACGGCGGCCGAGGCCCATGAAGCCATCGACTTCATGCTGCTCGACAACAAGCTGGGCGTGGTGCACAACGACGGCGGCGCCCGCGTGGTGATCGAAGAGTTCCTGCAGGGCGAAGAGGCCAGCTTCATCGTGCTGTGCGATGGCAAGAATGTGACCGCCCTGGCCACCAGCCAGGACCACAAGCGCTTGCTCGACGGCGACGAAGGCCCCAACACCGGCGGCATGGGCGCCTACTCGCCCGCCCCGGTGGTGACGGCCGATGTGCATGCCCGCGCCATGCGCGAGATCATCCTGCCGACCATCCGCGGCATGGAAAAAGACGGCATTCCGTACACCGGCTTCCTGTATGCCGGTCTGATGATCGACGCCCAGGGGCGGCCCAAGACGCTCGAGTTCAACTGCCGCATGGGCGACCCGGAAACCCAGCCCATCATGATGCGCCTGAAGAGCGATCTGTCCGACGTGCTGGCCGCGGCTGTGGACGGCAAGCTCGATCAGATCGAGCTGCAATGGGACCGTCGCACCGCCCTGGGCGTGGTGATGGCGGCCCACGGCTACCCCATGAACCCGCGCAAGGGCGACGTGATCACCGGGCTGCCCGCCGAAGCCGATGATGCCGTGGTGTTCCATGCCGGCACCGAGCTGAAGGATGGCGCTGTGCGCGTGACCGGCGGCCGGGTGTTGTGCGTGACGGCCCTGGCCGACAACGTCAAGCTGGCTCAGCAGCGCGTCTACGAGGTGGCGGCAGGCATCCATTTTGATGGCGCCCAGTACCGTCGCGACATCGGCCACCGGGCGGTGAAAAGCTGATGGAAGCCGCACACGATGCCGTGGCCTCGGTGCGGGCCTGGCTGCTGGGCCTGCAAGATCGCATCACCTCGGCGATCGAGGCCCAGGAAACGGCCGGGGGCGGCGCAGCCCGCTTTCTGGCCGACGCCTGGGACAAGCCTACAGGCGAAAAGCTGCAAGGCAATGGCCTGACCAAGATCCTGGAAGGGGGCACGGTGTTCGAGCGTGCCGGCTGCGGCTTTTCGCATGTGCGAGGCCCTCAGCTCCCGCCCTCGGCCACCCAGCACCGGCCTGAACTGGCCGGCGCCCCCTTCGAGGCCATGGGTGTGTCGCTGGTGTTCCACCCACGCAACCCCTATGTTCCCACCGTGCACATGAATGTGCGCATGATCGCCGCGACGCCAGCCGGCAAGGCCCCGGTGTGCTGGTTTGGTGGCGGCATGGACCTCACGCCTTTCTACGGTTTTGACGAGGATGCTCGGCACTTTCACGCCACCTGCCAGCAGGCGCTGGCGCCCTTCGGTGACGACAAATACCCCCGCTTCAAGACCTGGTGCGACGAGTACTTCTTTCTGAAGCACCGCAACGAGCAGCGTGGCGTCGGTGGGGTCTTTTTCGACGACTTTGCCGAGCTGGGTTTTGACCAGAGCCTGGCCATGACGCAGGCTGTGGGTGATGCTTTCTTGCGGGCCTACCTGCCCATCGTCGAGCGCCGTGTGGCGATGCCGTATGGCGAGCGCGAACGCGAGTTTCAGCTGTACCGCCGCGGCCGCTATGTGGAGTTCAACCTGGTCTGGGACCGGGGCACTCACTTCGGGCTGCAGTCGGGTGGGCGCACCGAGTCCATCCTGCTGTCGATGCCGCCGTTGGCCAGCTGGGCCTACCAGCAGACTCCGGCTGCAGGCACACCAGAAGCACGCCTGTACGAGCATTTTCTGGTGCGCCAGGCGTGGGTTTGACGCTGAAGAAGCCGCGCCTGGGGGTGTTCGGGGGGGCCTTCGACCCGCCGCACCGGGCGCATGTGGCACTCGCCGAGGCTGCGCTGCGTCAGTTGAACCTGGAGCGGTTGCACGTGCTGCCCACCGGGCAGGCTGCCCACCGGGCCGGCTTGTCGCCAGGTGAGCATCGACTGGCGATGGCCCGACTGGCCTTTGTGGACCTGCCCCGTGTGGTGGTGGACGAGCGCGAATTCCATCGTGCCGGGCCCAGCTACACGGTGGACACGCTCGATGAATTGCAGCGTGAATTCCCTGCATTTGAGCTGGTGCTGATCATCGGTGCGGACCAGGCCCGGGCCTTCGGCCAGTGGCATCGCCACGATGAGATTTTGCGCAAAGCTATAATTTCGGTAGCTGGTCGTGAGCAGGGTGCTGCGGCCGGCGGTCAAACTGAGCTTCAAGATCTCCCGGGAGGGCGATGGGAGCCTCTGCAGTGGCCCCTCATGTCCGTGAGTGCGACGGACATCCGGTCGCGCGTCGTACAAGGCCTGGGTATCGAACATCTGGTTCCCGCTGGCGTTGCGCGCTATATTGAACAACATCATCTTTACAAATCCGCCTGATGACCACCTCCACGGACTCCACCGCCAAAAAAGACATCCAGAAACTCCAGCGGGCCATCGTCGATGGCCTGGAGGATGTGAAGGCCCAAGACATTCAGGTTTTCAACACCGAAGCCCTCTCGCCGCTGTTTGAGCGTGTGATCGTGGCCTCCGGGACCTCCAACCGCCAGACCAAGGCCCTGGCCTCCAGCGTGCGCGATGCCGTGCGTGAGGCCGGTTTCAACAAGCCCCGTACCGAGGGCGAAGAAAACGGTGAATGGATCATTGTGGATTGCGGCGCAGCCGTGGTGCACGTGATGCAGCCGGCGATCCGCCAGTACTACCGCCTCGAAGAGATCTGGGGCGCGACGCCCGTGCGCCTGAAGCTGGGCGCGCCCAAGCCGGTTGCCGCAGAAGGCGCCAAGGCACCGGCCAAGAAGGCTGCTGCCAAGAAAACAGCCGCCAAGTCGGCCAAGGCACCCGAGCCGGCCGCCACCACGCCGGCCAAGGCCGCTGCCAAGGCCGCCAAAGCCTTGAAGGGCGCCCCGGTGGCCGAGAAGGCGCCGGCCAAGACCTCGACCCGGGCTCCGGCCAAGAGCGCTGTCAAGGCACCTGCCAAGACCGCTGCCAAGACGGCCGCCAAGACCAGCACCGCCAAACCTGCTGCCAAATCCGCTACCAAACCGGCCGCCAAGAAGGCGCCGCTCAAGGTGATCAAGGTGGGCGCGCCGAAGAAGCCGGCCGCCAAGAAGGCGGCCGCCGCACCGGCCCCGCGCAAAAAGCCCAGCAAGGCTTGATGGATCGCTGGCATGAAGCTGGTGATCGTGGCGGTCGGGCAGCGGGTGCCCGATTGGGCCCAGACGGCGTGGGATGACTACGCCAAGCGCTTCCCGCCTGAGCTCAAGGTGGAGCTCAAGACCGTCAAGACCGAGCCGCGCAGTTCCAAGACGCTGGAAACCTTGCTGGCGGCTGAGCGTGAGCGTATCGAGGCGGCCATTCCCAAAGGTGCCCGTGTGGTGGCGCTGGACGAGCGGGGTACCCAGCTCACCACGATGGCGCTGGCCTCCAAGCTCAAGGGTTGGCAGCTGGAGAGCGACGATGTGGCGCTGATCATCGGGGGTCCGGATGGTCTGGAGCCTGCCTTTCGCCAGGCCGCTCACGAGCGCATCCGGCTGTCTGACCTGACCTTGCCTCATGCCATGGTGCGCGTGCTGCTGATCGAGCAGCTGTACCGGGCCTGGTCGGTCAACGCCGGCCACCCCTATCACCGCGAGTGATCTCCAGGTGATTTCCTGGGCCTGGCCTTGGCCCGGCCCTGTTCCGTGTCCAACCGGCTGGAGCCTGACCATGGCCAACCCTGAATTCATTTACCTCGCCTCCCAAAGCCCGCGGCGTCGCCAGTTGCTGGAGCAACTTGGTGTGCCCCACCGACTGCTGCTGCCCAACACCGACGGTGACCTGGGCGAAGACGCCGAGGCCATCGAAGCCGTGTTGCCCGGTGAGGCGCCGGCCACCTATGTGCAGCGCGTGACCGGGCTCAAGCTCGATGCGGCGCTGGCCCGGCTCAAGCGACGGGGCTTGCCGGTGGCGCCGGTGTTGTGCTCAGACACCACGGTGGCCCTGGGTCGGCAGATTTTTGGCAAGCCTGACGATGCGGCCCACGCCCGGCGCATGCTGGCCGAGCTGTCCGGTCAGACCCACCGGGTCTTGACCGCGGTGGCCTTGCAAAAAGGCCGCAAGCGCGTGGCGGCCCTGAGCACCTCCAAAGTCACTTTTGCCGAGCTCACGCCCGCGCGCATCAAGGCCTATGTGGACAGTGGCGAGCCCATGGGCAAGGCCGGGGCCTATGCCGTGCAGGGCCGCGCGGCGGCCTGGATCTCGCAGTTGAGTGGAAGTTATTCGGGCATCATGGGGCTACCGATGTTTGAAACGGCCGAACTGCTGCGCCAGTGCGGCTGGAAACTTTGAGGCCTGCCCGGCCTGACTTTGAGGAAAAAGCCAAGCCATGCAACAAGACATTCTGATCAACTGGTCGCCCCAGGAAACCCGTGTTGCCGTCATCGAGCACGGTGCGGTGCAAGAGTTGCACATCGAGCGTTCGCTGGAGCGGGGCCTGGTGGGCAATGTCTACCTGGGCAAGGTGACCCGGGTGCTGCCCGGTATGCAATCGGCCTTCATTGACATCGGCTTGGAGCGTGCGGCCTTTCTGCATGTGGCCGACGTGTGGCAAAAGCACCCGGAAGGGGAGTCCCCGGCTTCGCGCCAGGCCCAGCCCGCGGTGCCCATCGAGCGCCAGGTGTTCGAGGGGCAGGCCCTGATGGTTCAGGTGATCAAGGACCCGATTGGCACCAAGGGGGCGCGCCTGTCCACCCAGATCAGCATCGCCGGGCGCTTGCTGGTGTTCCTGCCGCAGGACGAGCACGTGGGTGTTTCGCAGAAGATCCCCGTGGGCGAGCGTGAGGCCTTGCGCAGCCGCTTGCAGGCCCTGGTGGGCGAGAAAGCCACCGGGGGAGGGGGTGGCTTTATTTTGCGCACCAACGGTGAGGATGCCACGGATGCTGAATTGGGCGACGACATCGCCTACCTGCGCAAAACCTGGGCCCGCATCAAGGACGCTTCGGTGCGCCTGCCGCCGGCCTCGTTGCTGCACGAAGACCTGAACCTGCTGCAGCGCGTGCTGCGCGACTTGGTGGGCGAGCAGACGCAGAACATCCGCATCGATTCGAAAGAACAATCCGAGAAACTGCTGGCTTTCGGTCAGGAGTTCATGCCCTCGGCCGTGGGCAAGCTGCAGCATTACAAGGGCGAGCGGCCCATCTTTGACCTGTTCGGGGTGGAGGAGGAGATCGCGCGGGCCCTGGGGCGGCGGGTGGATCTGAAATCGGGTGGCTACCTGATCGTGGACCAGACCGAAGCCCTGACCACGGTGGACGTGAACACCGGCGGTTTTGTGGGTGCGCGCAATTTCGACGACACCATCTTCAAGACCAATCTGGAGGCGGCCCAGGCCATTGCGCGACAACTGCGGCTGCGCAACCTGGGCGGCATCATCATCGTCGACTTCATCGACATGGTGCGCGACGACCACCGCGAAGCCGTGCTGGGGGAGTTCCGTAAACAGTTGGGGCGCGACCGGGTCAAGACCATGATCGGGGGCTTCTCGCAACTGGGCCTGGTCGAGATGACGCGCAAGCGCACGCGCGAATCGCTGGCCCACATGCTGTGTGAGCCATGCCCCTTGTGCCATGGCTCGGGGCAGGTGAAAACCGCCCGCAGCGTGACCTATGACATCCTGCGCGAGATCCTGCGCGAGGCTCGGCAGTTCAATCCGCGCGAGTTCAGGGTGGTGGCTTCGACCCAGGTGGTCGATCTGTTTCTGGACGAGGAAAGCCAGCACCTGGCTGGCCTGTCGGATTTCATCGGCAAGCCGATCTCGCTGCAGGCCGAAGGCAGCATGGGGCAGGATCAGTACGACATCGTGTTGCTGTGAGGTCCGGGATGGGGGATTTTTCAGAGGACGCACAAGGCCTGCAGCATCAGGCCCTGGGGGCGCAGATCCTTCAGGCGGTGAGCCCGCAGGGCTTGCCTTTGTTGTACCTGAGCCCTTTGAGCGTGGCTGGTCAGCCGGCCCGTGGGGGTGTGCCCTTGCTGTTCCCTCAGTTTGCCCAGTTTGGCCCAGGGCGCAAGCACGGTTTTGCCCGGCATCAGCCTTGGGTGCTGGAGCACGCTGAGCCTCAGTCCCTGAGTTATCGCCTGGAGGTTTTGCCAGGCCAGTTCGAGGGATGGCCTCACGCTGCGCGATTGCGTCTGGTGGCCACCCTGGCCAGCGAAACCTTGAAACTGCAATGGCAGGTGGAAAACACCGGCCAGACGGGTTTCGAATGGGGTGGCGGCCTGCATCCGTATTGGGCAGTGCCGTCGCTGGAGGCCTGTGAGCTGTTGGGGCTGGAGCACACGCCGGGGCTGGACAACCTGTCCGGCCAGCCCTTGCCGCCGCAGGCGCAGCCCTGGCGCTTTGGGCCGGAGGGCATGGAGTACTTGTTCGAGGGGCTGCCCTCGCTGCAACTGAGGACAAGCACCCACACCTTGCACTTGCAGGGCAGCGGATTCACGCAGTGGATGGTCTGGAACCCAGGGCTGGACGGGGCCAGGGGCTTGCCAGATCTGCCCGATCACGAAACCCTCCGTTTCATTTGCATCGAGCCGGTGTGCGCCCGCCCCATGCAGTGGTTGGCGCCGGGGGCGGGTTTTGAGGGCACTCTACAGGTTCGTTGGGAGTGCACTTCGGGGGCGCGCCCCCGCAGCGCCTGAAGAGCCCCATGCACGCGCGGTTCTTGCAGGGCCGCGGTTTCTCGCAGTGACTGATTTGGAATCCACCACCTGAAAGGGCCAGTGACCCTGCAGAGCGGCCTGTCCAAAAGGTCTTAAATGTTATCTGCATCGATCTGAGGAGCAGCCTGACAAACCAGTTTTTCAAAGGCAAGGGGCTGTTGAGGGCGTGCTCCAGGCACGCTGGGAGCGCCCTCAGGGCTCGGTTGTGCTGTCGAGCGAGGTGGTGCTTGGGGCCGTGCTGTGCCCCCCGCCGCTTTGGGCCTGCAAGCGTGCGTAAAGGCCTTGACGGGCCATCAGCTCCGTATGGGTGCCTTGTTCGGCAATCCGCCCCTCGGCCATCACCACAACCCGGTTGGCATGTTCGATGGTGGACAGGCGGTGTGCGATGACCACGGTGGTACGGCCCGCCATCAGCCGGTTCAAGGCCTCCTGAACCAGACGCTCGGATTCGGTGTCCAGGGCCGAGGTGGCTTCGTCCAGGATCAAGATTGGGGCGTCCTTGTACAAGGCCCGGGCGATGGCCAGGCGTTGCCGCTGCCCCCCCGACAATTGATGGGCGTTGTGCCCCACGATGCTGCGCAGCCCATCAGGCTGCCTGGCCACGTAGTCGCCCAGGTTGGCGGCCTGCAGGCAGGCCAGTACCCGCGCATCGTCCACGGCCTGGCCCATGGCCACGTTGTTGGCCAGGCTGTCGTTGAACATCACCACGTCCTGGCTGACCAGGGCGAACTGGTGGCGCAGCGAGCCCAGGTTCCAGTCGGGCAGGGCGACGCCGTCCAGCAAGACCTGTCCCTGGCTGGGGCTCACAAAACGAGGCAGCAGGTTGGCGAGCGTTGTCTTGCCCGAACCTGAGGGCCCGACCAGAGCCACCACTTCGCCCGGCTCGATGCGCAGGCTGACCTTGTCCAGGGCGGGTGGGTTGTCGGCGTGGTAGCTCACCGAGACGTCCTGCAGTTCCAGATGCCCGCGCACGGTGGCCGCCTGGTGCGAACCTTCGGTTTCAGGCTGAACCTGGTCCATCAGGCGCAGTCCACGCTCCAGCGCAGCCAGCCCACGGGTCAGCGGGTTGGCCAGGTCGGCCAGGCGGCGAATGGGGGCGATCAGCATCAACATGGCGGTGATGAAGGCCACGAAGCCCCCCACGGTGATGGCGGCGTTGGCGGCACCGGCCACCTGGCGCCCCTGCCACAAGGCCACACAGATCACCACCGACAGGGCCCCCGCCGACAGCAACTGGGTCAGTGGCGTCATGGCGGATGATGCAATGGTGCCTTTGATGGCCAGGCCGCGCAGGCGCTGGCTCAGCCCCTCAAAACGGCCTGCCTGGCCACTCTGTGCGCCATGCAGGCGCACCATGCGGTGGGCCAGCACGTTCTCTTCCACCACATAGGCCAGCTCATCGGTGGCTTGCTGGCTGGCTTTGGTCAGACGGTAAAGGCGCTTGGACAGGGTTTTCATCACCCAGGCCACACCCGGTACCACCACCCCCACGATCAGGGTGAGCTGCCAGTTCAGGTAGAGCAGGTAGCCCAGCAGGGCCAGCAGGGTGAAGCCGTCACGTGAGAAGCCGAGGGCCGATTGCACCAACAATTGGGCACCGGTCTGCACCTCGTAGACCACGGTGTTGGACAAGGCGCTGGCACTTTGCTCGCGAAACAGGCGCAGGTCGGCGCTGAGCAGGCGGGCAAACAGGTCTTTGCGCAGGCGCATCATGCCGTCGTTGGCGATGCGGGCCAGCGCGTACTGGGCCACAAATTGGGCCAAGCCGCGCACGGCGAACAGACCCATCAAGGCCAGTGGCACAAACCACAGCGGCAAGGTGCCCTTGGTAAAGCCCTGGTCCAGCAGCGGCTGCATCAGCGCCGGGATCAACGGTTCGGTGCCGGCACCCACCAGGGTGGCCAGCACCGCCATGCTCCAGGCCATGGGCTGGCGGCCGAAATAGCCGTTCAGGCGCGCCAGTCGTTGGCGCAGGGGCAGGGTGGGGTGGTTGGCGTCGTCGGTGGGCATGTTGGCGCCGATTCTACGGGGGCCCTGCACGCCTGAACGGCACGCAGGCGTGGGGTGGTGCGTTGTGATGGCCCGTGCCTGATACAGATTGACACCTCTGCAGGGCGTGTAAAGTACACACTTTGTGACAGTGCCCCTCGGGCAGTGTGTAACATCACGGTCTTTGGCGCGGCCTCTTTCGCCTTTCATCAGCCGCCCGACCGATTCCCGTGTCGTCACCTGACCACCACTGCGAATGAATCTTCAACGTCACGATCTCCCCGGTTCCGCTCCCCTGTTTCATGCTTCGCGGCGTGCTTTGCTGTCGGCCTTGGCCTTGTCGGCCGCCGTGCCGGCGATGGCCCAGTTCCGCGTCGAAGTGTCCGGTGTGGGCTTGACGCAATTGCCCATTGCGGTGGCGCCCTTCAAGGGCGAGGCCGGCACCCCGCAACGGCCGGCCAGCATCATCGCCGCCGACCTGGAGCGAAGCGGCCAGTTCCGCCCCATCGACGCCTCCGGGCCTCAGTTGGATGAGGCGTCCCGCCCCGAGATGAGCGCCTGGCGACAGCGAAACACCGATTCGCTGGTGACGGGCAGCATCTCCAAGTTGGCCGATGGCCGTTACGACGTCCGCTTCCGGCTATGGGATGTGGTGAGGGGGCAGGATCTGGGCGGCCAGAGCTATGCCGTGCCGCCCGCCGATCTTCGCCTGGTCTCGCACCGCATCGCCGACTTTGTCTACGAAAAGCTCACGGGCGAAAAAGGCATCTTTTCAACCCGCATCGCCTATGTGACCAAGGCGGGCCAGAAGTACAACCTGTGGGTGGCCGATGCCGATGGCGAAAACGCCCAGTCGGCCCTGACCAGCCCCGAACCCATCATCTCGCCGGCCTGGTCGCCTTCGGGCGGGCAACTGGCCTATGTGTCCTTCGAGTCGCGCAAGCCGGTGGTCTATGTTCACGATGTGGCCAGCGGCAAGCGCCGACTGATCGCCAATTTCAAGGGCTCCAACAGTGCGCCGGCCTGGTCGCCCGACGGCCGCCAACTGGCCGTCACATTGAGCCGTGATGGGGGCTCTCAGCTCTACACCATTGACTCGGTCAATGGGGGCGAACCCCGGCGGCTCTTGCAGAGCAATGGCATTGACACCGAGCCGGTGTATTCGGCCGATGGCCGCTACATCTACTTCGTCAGTGACCGGGGCGGTGCTCCTCAGATCTACCGCGTGTCCACGTCAGGCGGTGCAGCTGAGCGGGTGACCTTCACTGGCGCCTACAACATCTCTCCCACGTTGAGCCCAGATGGTCGCTGGCTGGCCTATATCTCGCGGGTGTCTGGCGCCTTCAAGCTGCATGTGATGGACCTCGGCTCGAGCACCGTCAACGCGATCACCGACACGATGGCCGATGAGAGCCCCAGTTTTGCACCGAACGGCAAGCTGATCGTCTACGCCACTCAGCAAGGGGGGCGTGAAGCCCTGATGACAACCACGCTCGACGGCAAGATCAAAGCCCGCTTGGCCGGGCAGGGCGGTGACATCCGCGAGCCGGACTGGGCCCCCTTCCAGAAGAATTGAGCCTGGCGATGCCTCGTGCACGGCAGGCCTGACAGACCTACAGATCCACATCATTCAGGAGTTTTTCATGAGCCAACGTTTTTCTATCGCTCTGGTCGCCGCCATGCTGGTGGCCGGTTGCAGCTCCGGCGTCAAGCTGGACCAGGCCCCGGTCGAAGACCGCAGCGCCACGAGCACCACAGGCTCGACCGATGCCAGCGGCAACGCCTCTGGCACGGCCCAGAGCGGTGTCAAGGGCGTTGATCTGAATGGCGCAGACAGCAAGGTGGCGGGCCCGGTGGGTGTCGAACGCCTGGTGTATTTCGATTACGACAGCTACGTGGTCAAGCCGCAATTCCAGGCGCTGCTGGATGCTCACGCACGCTTTCTGAAGGCCAATCCGGCCCGCAAGGTGAACCTGGAAGGCCACACCGACGAACGCGGCGGTCGTGAATACAACCTGGCTCTGGGGCAGAAGCGTGCCGAGGCCGTGCGTCGTTCACTGACCCTGCTGGGCGTGTCTGATTCGCAGCTGGAAGCTGTGAGCTTCGGCAAAGAAAAGCCGGTGGCTCTGGGCACCGACGAAGCCTCGCTGGCGCAAAACCGCCGCGTTGAACTCACCTACCGTTGAGCACGGCCATGCGCTGCTCCTTGAACCCTGTGGTCCGCGCCTTGTCGGGTGTGGCATTGGCCTGCGTGGCCTTGCTCTCGCAGCCCAGCCAGGCTGCGCTGTTTGGTGACGATGAGGCTCGTCAGGCCATCATCGAGTTGCGTCAGAAGGTGGACGGTCAGGCACGGCGCCAAGCTGATGAGGCCTCGCGTGCCGCAGAAGATTTGGCCCAGTTGCGCCGCAGCCTGTTGGACCTGCAGGCCCAGATCGAGACTTTGCGCGCCGAGCAGGCCAGTCTGCGTGGCCAGAACGAGCAGCTTGCACGTGACGTGGCCGAGCTGCAACGTCGGCAGAAGGACATGGCCCAGGGCGTGGACGACCGCCTGCGGCGCTTCGAGCCCGTCAAGGTGACGGTGGATGGTCGCGAGTTCCAGGTCGATCCGGCCGAAAAGAAAGACTTCGAGGCCGCCCTGGGCCAGTTCAGGCAGGGTGCTTTCCCCCAGGCGCAGAGCGCATTTGCCGACTTCATCCGGCGCTATCCGCAAAGCGGGTACATGCCGACCGCGCTGTTCTGGCTGGGCAATGCCCAATACGCAACGCGTGACTACAAAGAGGCCATCGCCAATTTCAAGACGCTGTTGAGCGTGGCTTCCGACTCTCCACGTGCGCCTGAGGCCGCGTTGTCGATTGCCAACTGCCAGACCGAGTTGAAGGATACCAAGGCCGCCCGCAAGACGCTGGAAGACCTGGTCAAGGTGTACCCGCAGTCGGAGGCCGCCACGGCGGCACGCGACCGCATCGCCCGCATGAAGTGAGCCTGTGACTGACGTGTTGGCGGGCCTGGAGCCTGATCTCGAGCGGCGTTTTGGCGGGCTGGCCCGTTTGTACGGCGTCGATGGCGCCGCCCTCATCCGTGCCGCTCACGTGGTGGTGATTGGTATCGGGGGAGTCGGCTCGTGGGCTGCCGAGGCCTTGGCGCGCAGCGGTGTGGCCGAGCTGACCTTGATCGACCTGGACAATGTGGCCGAATCCAACATCAATCGCCAGATCCACGCGCTGGGTGCGACGGTGGGGCAGGCCAAGGTGGACGCCATGGCCGAACGCATTGCCGACATTCATCCGGCTTGCGTAGTGCATCGTGTGGAAGATTTTGTGACGCCAGAGAACTGGCTGGAAGTTCTGCCAGCCGGGGTGTCGGCGGTCATCGACGCCTGCGATCAGGTCAAGACCAAGACCGCGCTGGCCGCCTGGGCCCGGCGCAGTGCGGTGCCCTTCATTTCAGTGGGCGCGGCCGGAGGCAAGCGGCACGCCCATCTGGTGGACATCGATGACCTCAGCCAGACCACGCACGACCCTTTGCTGGCCCAACTCAGGTATCGCCTGCGTCGTGAGCATGCGGCACCCAAGGATGGCAAGCGCATGGGGGTCTGCTGTGTGTTCAGCCGCGAGGCGGTGGCGCCCCCGGATCCATCCTGCCAGTTGTCTGGTGATGGCTCTTTGAATTGCCATGGCTACGGATCCGTCGTGAGTGTCACGGCCACCTTCGGACAATGTGCTGCAGGTTGGGTTCTGGATCAATTGGCGGCGCCGAGTTCTAAAAAGCCCAAAAAACACGATATAATTTGAGGCTTCGCTGATTCAGATATTCAAATGTTTGAAGAAGCTGTTGGGACGTTAGCTCAGTTGGTAGAGCAGCGGACTTTTAATCCGTTTGTCGTGGGTTCGACCCCCGCACGTCCCACCAAAGACACCCAAGCCAGCCCGTGGGGCTGGCTTTTTTCATGGGCCGTCAATGACTTCTAGTGCTGTCAATCGAATGCCTCTGGTCGATGCCCTCAAGGGCATCGCCTGTGTGCTCATTGTGAGTCACCATCTGGCTTTTTACGGGCCCATGTCTGATGTGGCGCTGTCCCTGGCGCCATCGCTGATCAGCTGGCTGTATGACTATGGGCGCCTCGCTGTTCAGGTGTTTCTGGTCATGGCTGGCTTTCTCACGGCAGGTCAGCTGTCCCGCTTTGCCCGCTCTGGGCAGTGTGTTCCTCTTTTGTCTCTGGTCTGGCAGCGTTATCTTCGCCTGGCCATTCCCTATGTCTCTGCCTTGCTGGTGGCCATCGTCGTTGCGGCCCTGATTCGCCCTTGGCTGCACCACGAGTCGGTGCCTTCGGCGCCTGATTTCTGGCGGGTCATCTCGCATGTGTTCATGTTGCACAACTGGGTGGGGCATGAGGCCTTGTCGGCTGGTGTCTGGTATGTGGCCATCGACTTGCAGTTGTACAGCCTGGCGGTGCTGCTTTTCTGGGTGGGGCAGAAGCTGGCCGGTCCGACGGATCCCCATGATGTGGTGGCGCGCTCGCGCCTGACGGCCTGGGTGGTGAGCCTGACCAGCATGCTGATGCTCGCGTCGCTCCTGTTCTTCAACCGGGATGCCGGCTTCGACATCACGGGTCTTTACTTCTTTGGCTCTTATGCCTTGGGCATGATGGCTCGCTGGGCTTCTGGCCGTCGGCACCCCTGGCTGTGGCTGGCCGCCTTGGCTGCGGTGGGGGGTCTGGCGTTGATGTTGGAGTTCCGCATCCGCATTGCCATCGCCTTGGCAACTTCCATGGTGTTGGGGGTGGTGTTGTTGCGCGGCTCCTGGCATTGGTTGCATCACGGCTTGCTGGCCTGGTTGGGGCGTATTTCCTATTCGGTGTTTCTGATCCATTTCCCGGTGTGCCTGGTGTTCAACGCCGCATGGCACCACTGGTTCCCGACCCTGCCCTGGGTGAACATCTTGGGGATGGGTTTGGCTTTGATGGCCAGCCTGGCCTGCGGTCATCTGTTCTGGGCGTTGGTTGAAAATCGCGGCAGTGCCAAGGTGATGGGTGCACTGGCCGCCCTGCGCTGATCCGGTCTTTTATCGGGCTTCTGCTATGGGCCGCATGGCCTGCACCCGGTAGAGTCTTCGCATCGTTGATTCAAGGCGGGTGAGGTTGCTGGTGCATGGTGTTTGCTTGTTGAGGGTTTTGCTGGTGCCGGTCTTGCTGGCCTCGGCCCTGTCTTGGGCGCAAAGGCCGGATACCGGTGTGCCGACGGCGAATTCCGCAGTGCCCCCTCCTGAATCGATGGCGGCGAGGGTCCAGGCCTGCACGGCCTGCCATGGCCGTGAAGGGCGGGCCACCCCGGATGGCTACTTCCCTCGTCTGGCGGGCAAGCCGCAAGCCTATCTTTATCACCAGTTGTTGAATTTCCGCGAGGGGCGGCGCCGTTATCCGCTGATGTCTGGCCTGTTGGAGCACCTGAGCGATGCCTACCTGGCCGAGATGGCGGCTTACTTTGCCGGCCTTGAGATTCCCTATCCTCCACCTCGGCCTCCCGTGGTGGATTCCGCGTTGTTGGAGCGCGGCAGGCGCCTGGTGCAGCAGGGGGATGCTGGGCGGGGCTTGCCGGCTTGCGTCCAATGCCATGGCCCGGCCATGACGGGCTTGCTTCCGGCGGTGCCTGGTTTGCTGGGTCTGCCCCGGGATTACCTCAACAGCCAGTTGGGGGCCTGGCAGACCGGCCAGCGGCAGGCTCAGGCGCCAGACTGCATGGCCAAGGTGGCGCGCATGCTGAGCGCGGACGAGGTCAGTGCCGTCTCGGCATGGCTGGCCAGTCAGGCGCTTCCTGCAAATCCCCGTGCGGTCGCGAGTCTGCCCCAGCCTTTGCCCTTGAAATGTGGCGGTCTGACCGCCGAGGGGGCCTCATGAGGCGGTGGCTTTGGGGTGGGGTGCTTGCGCTGGGCTTGGGGGCGACCGTGTTGGCTGTGCTGCTCTGGATGGGGTGGCGCCAGGCGCCGGAGCCATTGCCTGCTGCTGGCAGCGCTTCTGGGCCGGCGTTGTCGGTTGATCAGGTGTCTCGGGGTGCCTATCTGGCCAGGGTAGGCAACTGCGCGGCGTGTCATACAGCGCAGGGCGGCAGGCCTTATGCCGGAGGGCGGGCGATCGACACGCCGTTCGGGCGGGTGTACTCCAGCAATTTGACATCCGATCCGGCGACGGGCCTGGGGCGCTGGACGGAGGATGACTTCTGGCAAGCCTTGCACCATGGCCGCTCGCGCGACGGTCGGCTGCTGAACCCCGCATTTCCCTACGTTGAATACAGCCGTGTGACGCCTGAAGACGCGAGGGACTTGTGGGCGTTCTTAAGAACGCTCCCGCCAGTTGTTCGTGAAAACACAGCCCACGAACTGGCTTGGCCGTATCGCACGCAATGGGCACTGGCATTCTGGCGTGGTTTGTATTTCCGTCCCGCAGTCTGGCAGAGCGTGCCTGATCAAAGCTCGCAATGGAATCGAGGGGGCTATCTGGTGCAAGGGCTGGGGCATTGTGCCGCCTGCCACACACCGCGCGACGCCCTTGGAGGCTATCGGTCGGGTGCTGAATTTGGGGGGTATCACCTGCCTGCACAGAGTTGGTATGCACCATCCCTCAAGGATCTTGGTCAGGCTGGGGTGGGGGCTGCGGACCGAGAGGAGTGGGTGAGGGTGCTCAAGTCGGGGGTTGGGGCGGCGGCTGTCGTGACCGGCCCCATGGCGGAGGTGGTCTCGCAAAGTACGCAATACCTCAGCCTGGAAGACTTGCGTGCCATGGCGTCCTACCTGGCCTCATCTTCTGATGCCCCGGGTCGTGCTGCAGCGGCGGAGGGTGCACGGGGTGCGGCGGCTTTGGCCGGACCTTCGGGGGTGGGGGCTCAACTCTACGAGCGGCATTGTTCCTCTTGTCATGGCGAACAAGGGCGGGGTGTGCTGGGGGCTTATCCCCCGCTGGCGGGCAATCGGGCTGTGCTCATGGCACAAACCGGCAATCTCGTCCGCATGGTGCTGGAGGGGGGGTATTCGCCCAGTACCGCGGACAACCCCAGGCCGCATGGCATGCCGCCTTTCCGCCTGGTCTTGCGTGACGATGAGGTGGCTTCAGTTCTGTCTTATGTTCGCAATGCCTGGGGAAATTCTGCGCCACCGATCGTTCCCCTGGACGTTCTTCGTGACGGTGCTGCTGCACATTGAAAAGCGAATCCTGCTCGGTGACTCGCCGGGGTTTGCGCTACCATGCCGGCCAGACTGGGGGTGCTGATGTCAGAGTGGTTTGTGGTTTGTCTGTGTGCCGGCTGGTGTGGGGTCTGCAAGGAATACTCTGCAGGGTTCCGTGCGCTGGCATCGCGCCATCCGGAGGCGGCCTTTCATTGGGTCGATATTGAGGACGAGGCCGATGTCATGGGTGATGTGGATGTGGAAACCTTTCCCACCTTGCTGATCGCTTGCGGTGGTGAGGTGCACCATTTTGGCGCTTTGCCCCCTCAGCCCGAGGTTCTGACCCGTTTGCTGAGTGGTTTTCAGGCCGAGGTGGGGCGCGTTCCCAGGGTGGATGCTGAGGCCAGTGCCCTGTGGCGACGGGTGCGCGGGGTGCTGGGGAGCGGTACGGCATGCGCTGATCCCGCCTCATGCAAAAACTAAAGCTGAAACCTTTGCAAATCAACACTTTAGACGTTACAATAAGGGCTTCACGACCAAACGGGCGGGTAATTACCGCCCGTTTTTTTTGGTTAATCGTTTTTGGTGTGGTGCTTTTGTCCTGGTGTTGGCTGGGCTTTGAGCGCCACTTACCACCTCTTAACAGGTTGCATCCGGATCAACGTGGCGCTACAGCAAACCGTCGAACAAACCGTAACTGGACTGGGTTATGACCTCGTGGAGATCGAGCGCTCCGCATCGGGCTTGCTACGCATCACCATCGATCTGCCCTGGTCTCCCGAAGCCGCATCTCAGCCGCCCGTCTATGTCACGGTCGAAGATTGCGAAAAAGTCACTCGCCAACTGCAATTCGCTCTTGAAGTCGAAGATGTGGACTATCGGCGTCTCGAGGTCTCCTCCCCCGGCTTGGACCGGCCTTTGCGCAACGAGCAGGACTTCGTGCGTTTTGCGGGCGAGATCATCGACATCACCCTGAAAAGCCCGATGGGCGCCGCAGCCGGCGGCCTAGTCAGCGCCAATCGCAAGAAATTTCGCGGCACGCTTGAACGTGTCGAATCTGCCGAAGCACCGGCCCAATGGCAAATCGTCTGGCGTGATGAGCCGGCCGTCAAACCTGGGCAGAAGATCAGCAAGAAGCGCGTGCCTGCGCCCTTGCAGGTGCTTGGTTTCACGCTGGATGAGCTTCGCGAAGCCCGTCTGGCCCCCATTGTCGATTTCAAAGGGCGCGCTTCCTCTCAGGAAGCGCCGTCAGCTTGAACGGGTGGTTGGCCGAGCGATCTGCCAACACCCCCATTGCATCGTTTTGGATAGGAGAGTCGTGACATGAATCGCGAATTGTTGATGTTGGTCGAAGCCATCTCGCGCGAAAAGAATGTGGAGCGTGATGTGGTCTTTGGTGCCGTCGAATCGGCACTGGCCCAGGCTACCAAGAAGCTCTACGAGGGCGAGGTGGACATTCGCGTTGCGATTGACCGCGACACGGGCAACTACGAGACCTTCCGCCGCTGGCACGTGGTGCCCGATGAGGCCGGTCTGCAACTGCCCGACCAGGAAATCCTGCTGTTTGAAGCCAAGGAACAGATTGCGGACATCGAACTCGACGAGTACATCGAAGAGTCCGTTCCTTCGGTGCCCATTGGCCGCATTGGCGCCATGGCTGCCAAACAGGTCATTCTGCAGAAGATCCGTGACGCCGAGCGCGAGATGCTGCTCAACGACTTCATGTCGCGTGGCGACAAGATTTTTGTCGGCACCGTCAAGCGCATGGACAAGGGCGACATCATCGTCGAGTCGGGCCGTGTTGAAGGCCGTCTGCGTCGTGGCGAGATGATCCCCAAGGAAAACCTGCGCAACGGTGACCGCGTCCGCGCCATGATCATGGAAGTCGATCTGACCCTGCGTGGTGCTCCGATCGTGCTGTCGCGTTCCGCGCCTGAATTCATGATCGAGCTGTTCCGCCAGGAAGTGCCTGAAATCGAACAGGGTCTGCTCGAAATCAAGTCCTGTGCCCGCGATGCCGGCTCCCGCGCGAAGATTGCCGTGTTGTCGCACGACAAGCGTGTGGACCCGATCGGCACTTGTGTGGGCGTGCGTGGCACCCGTGTCAACGCGGTGACCAACGAGTTGGCCGGCGAGCGCGTCGATATCGTGCTGTGGAGCGAAGACCCAGCCCAGTTCGTGATCGGCGCCTTGGCCCCGGCCAACGTGCAGTCCATCGTGGTGGACGAAGAAAAGCACGCCATGGACGTGGTGGTGGACGAAGAAAACCTCGCCATCGCCATCGGCCGCGGCGGCCAGAACGTGCGCCTGGCCTCCGACCTGACGGGTTGGAAGATCAACATCATGGATGCCGCCGAGTCGGCTCAGAAGCAAGCCAATGAAACACAGGCTACGCGCCAGTTGTTCATGGAAAAGCTCGATGTCGACGAGGAAATCGCCGAGATCCTGATTTCCGAAGGCTTCACCAGCCTCGAAGAAGTGGCTTATGTGCCGATCCAGGAAATGCTGGAGATCGAAAGCTTCGACGAAGACACGGTGAACGAACTGCGTTCGCGGGCCAAGGATGCTCTGCTGACCATGGAAATCGCTCGGGAAGAGAGCGTTGACGAAGTTTCCCAGGACTTGCGTGATCTCGAGGGCCTCAGCCCCGAACTGATCGGCAAGCTGGCAGCTGGCGGGGTCCATACCCGCGACGAACTGGCGGATCTGGCGGTGGATGAACTCACCGACATCACCGGCCAGACCCCTGAAGAAGCCACGGCTTTGATCATGAAGGCACGCGAACATTGGTTCGCGGGTCAAGAGTAATGGTCATGGAGGCAAGAACCAAATATGTCCAGTACCACTGTCGCCGAGTTCGCTAACGAGCTCAAGAAGTCCCCTGAAACCCTGCTCGAGCAGCTTCGCACGGCGGGCGTTTCCAAGCGCTCCTCTTCCGACAATCTGACCGAGTCCGACAAGCAGCAGCTGTTGAGTTTTCTGCAAGCTAGCCACGGCACGACTGCCGTGGACCGCAAGAAGATCACGCTCGTGAAGAAGTCGACCAGCGAAATCAAGCAAGCCGATGCCACGGGCAAGGCTCGCACCATTCAGGTGGAAGTGCGCAAGAAGCGCACCTTCATCCAGCGCGAGGAAGACGTGCGCCCTGAATCTGCCGCCGTGGTGGAGCAGGAAGTGCCTCCCACCGCTGCTGAGACGGCCCACAATGCCGACCTGAGCCGCCGCGAGGAAGAAGCCCGCCGCCAGGCCGAGCAGATTCGTGACCAGGAAACCGAGTTGGCGGCCAAGCGCCGTGAGCGTGAAGAGCTGGAGCGCCGTGAGCGCGAAGCCGAAGAACGTGCCGCCGCCTATGCAGCCCAGGAAGAAGCCCGCCGGGCCCAGGCCATGGCTGAAAAGGAAGTGGCCAGCAAGGAGCAGGCCGAAGCCGCTGCTGCCGTGCGTGCTGCCGCTGCTGCTGCACGTGAAAAGGCCGAGTCCGAATCCCGTGCCCGCGCCCAGGAAGAGGCCACCCGCGCCGCCGACCTGAGCGAGCGTCGCCGCAAGGCCGAGGCCGAAGCCGCTGCCATCCGTTCGATGATGGCCACCCCCAAGAAGGTTCTCGTGGCCAAGAAGCCCGAAGAGCCGAAGCCCGTGGCCAAGCCTGGCGATGCCAAGGCCGGCGTCAAGGGCACTCTGCACAAGCCCGCCGGTACGCCGGGCGCAGGTGCAGGCACCCGCACGGCCAATGCTCCGGCACCTGCAGCAGGTCCTGGTGGCAACAAGGAAGTCAAGTCCGCCAAGCTGTCCTCCAGCTGGGCTGGCGATCCGGCCAAGAAGAAAGAAATCAAGACCCGCGGCGACAGCAGTGGTGGCGTGGGCCGCAACAGTTGGCGCAGTGGTCCGCGTGGCCGTCGTGGCAATGACCGCGACCACCGCGAAGACCAACAGCAGCAGGCACCGGCCGAAGCACGTGTGATCGAAGTGCACGTGCCTGAAACCATCACCGTGGCCGAACTGGCGCACAAGATGGCGGTCAAGGCCTCCGAGGTGATCAAGCACCTGATGAAGCTGGGTCAGATGGTCACCATTAACCAGCCGTTGGACCAGGACACCGCGATGATCGTGGTCGAGGAAATGGGTCACAAGGCCATCGTGGCCGCACTGGATGATCCGGAAGCCTTCACCGACGAAGACGTGGCAGCCCAGGACGCCGAGCAACTGCCTCGTGCCCCGGTCGTGACCGTGATGGGTCACGTCGACCACGGCAAGACCTCGCTGCTGGATTACATCCGCCGCACCAAGGTGGCCTCTGGCGAAGCCGGTGGCATCACCCAGCACATTGGTGCCTACCACGTGGAAACCCCGCGCGGCATGGTGTCCTTCCTGGATACCCCGGGTCACGAGGCCTTCACGGCCATGCGTGCCCGTGGCGCCCAGGCCACCGACATCGTCATCCTGGTGGTGGCGGCCGACGACGGCGTGATGCCGCAGACCAAGGAAGCCATCAAGCACGCCAAGGCGGCTGGTGTGCCCATCGTGGTGGCCATCAACAAGATCGACAAGCCCGATGCCAACCTGGAGCGCGTGAAGAGCGAACTGGTGGCTGAAGAGGTCGTGCCTGAAGAGTTCGGCGGCGAGTCTCCGTTTGTGCCGGTGTCGGCCAAGATGGGCACGGGCATCGACGAGCTGCTCGAACAGGTGCTGCTGCAGGCTGAAGTGCTGGAGCTCAAGGCCCCGGTCGACGCCAACGCCAAGGGCCTGGTGATCGAAGCCAAGCTTGACAAGGGCCGCGGCCCGGTGGCGACCGTGCTGGTTCAGTCCGGTACGCTCAAGACTGGCGACGTGGTGCTGGCAGGCCAGACCTACGGCCGTGTGCGTGCCATGCTCGACGAAGCGGGTCGCACCATCAAGTCGGCTGGCCCGTCGATCCCGGTGGAAATCCAGGGTCTGACCGAAGTGCCCCAGGCCGGTGATGAATTCATGGTGCTCACGGACGAACGCCGTGCCCGTGAAATCGCCACCTACCGTGCTGGCAAGTTCCGCAATACCAAGCTGGCCAAGCAACAGGCCGCCAAGCTGGAGAACATGTTCTCCGACATGTCGGCTGGCGAAGTCAAGACCTTGCCGATCATCATCAAGGCCGACGTGCAGGGTTCGCAGGAAGCTCTGGCTGCCTCGCTGCTCAAGCTGTCCACCGACGAGGTGAAGGTGCAACTGGTCTACGCCGCTGTGGGTGCGATCAGTGAATCCGACATCAACCTGGCCATCGCTTCGAAGGCCATCGTGATCGGCTTCAACGTGCGTGCCGATGCCGGTGCCCGCAAGACCGCCGAAGGCAACTCGGTCGACATCCACTACTACAACATCATTTACGACGCCGTTGATGAGTTGAAGGCTGCGATGTCGGGCATGCTGACCCCGGACAAGAAGGAAGAAGTCATCGGTACGGCCGAAATCCGCACCGTGTTCGTCGCCTCCAAGATCGGTACCGTGGCTGGCTGTATGGTCACCTCCGGCATGGTCAACCGTTCGGCACGCTTCCGCCTGCTGCGCGACAACGTGGTCATCTACACCGGCGAGCTCGAGTCCCTCAAGCGCGTCAAGGACGATGTCCGCGAAGTCAAGGAAGGCTTCGAGTGCGGTATCAAGCTCAAGAACTACAACGACATCTCCGTGGGCGACCAGCTGGAGTTCTTCGAGATCAAGGAAATCGCCCGCACGCTGTGAGCGTGAGGCGACGACCCGAGCAAGACGATGGTACGCAAGGCATCCAGCACCCCCAACCGCAGCTTCAAGGTGGCCGATCAGATCCAGCGTGATCTGACCGAGCTGATCGCGCGCGAACTCAAAGATCCGCGCGTCGGCATGGTCACCCTCCAGTCTGTGGAGGTGACGCCCGACTATGCGCACGCCAAGGTGTATTTCAGTCTCCTGATCGGGGACCCAAAAGAAACCGAGGAAGCGCTGAACCAGGCCGCCGGCTTCCTGCGCAACGGCCTGTTCAAGCGTCTGCACATTCACACCGTGCCGACACTGCACTTCCACTTCGACCGCACCACCGAGCGTGCGGCCGACATGAACGCCTTGATTGCCAAGGCGGTCTCTTCTCGCGCGAAAGACGACTGAGCCCATGAACGCGCCACGCACAAGGGTGCAACGGCGCCCTGTGCATGGGGTGTTGTTGCTCGACAAACCGCTCGGACTCTCGAGCAACAATGCCTTGCAAAAGGCCAAATGGCTGCTGCGCGCCGAAAAAGCGGGCCACACCGGCACGCTCGATCCTTTGGCGACCGGGGTGCTGCCGCTGTGCTTTGGTGCCGCCACCAAGTTCAGCCAGCTCCACCTGGATGCTGACAAGACCTATGTGGCCGTGGCCCGGCTGGGCCAGCGAAGCAGCACGGGCGACCGTGAGGGCGACATCATCGAGACCCGTGAGGTGGATCCTGCCTGCCTCAGCCCCGAATCTTTGGCCGCGGTCCGTGAGCGCTTTCTGGGGCCGATCCGCCAGGTGCCGCCCATGCACAGCGCCTTGAAGAAAGACGGCAAGGCCTTGTACGAATATGCCCGTGAGGGCATTGACGTCGAACGCCCGGCGCGTGATGTGACCATTTTTGAGCTGCAACTGACAGACGTTTCAGCAGAGCAGGGCTTTCCCGCCCTGCGCATCGAAGTCCGTTGCAGCAAGGGCACGTACATCCGCACCCTGGGCGAAGACATTGGGCAGGCGTTGGGCTGCGGGGCCTACCTCGTGTCCTTGCGCCGCACCGTGACCGGTGATTTCGACCAAAGCCGATGTGTCAGCCTGGAAGCGTTGGAAGCCCTGCCTGAGGGGGAACGCCTGGCCAGCCTGATGCCGGTACAGACCTTGCTGACGCATCACACCCGCGTCACGCTGGACAGTCAGAATGCGGGGCGATTTCTGAGCGGCATGCGCCGCCGAGGCGCCTGGGCCGATGCCAAGGCCGTGGCGGTGTTCGGTGATGAACCGCCCGCCTTGCTGGGAGTGGGCCACACCTTGGCCGGTGAGCTGATCCCGGAGCGGCTGTTGAGCCCCATCGAGATCCAACAGATTCTTGAAAACATGGAACGAACCCACGGAAGCGAAGGCAACCGTACTGAGGAAACGAAATGAGCAAACAAATTCGAAACATCGCCATCATTGCCCACGTTGACCATGGCAAAACCACCATGGTTGACCAGCTGCTGCGTCAGTCGGGCACCTTCGCGGAACACGAAAAGATCGTGGACACCGTGATGGACAACAACGCCATCGAAAAAGAACGTGGCATCACGATTCTGGCCAAGAACTGCGCCGTGAGCTGGGAAGGCACCCACATCAACATCGTCGACACCCCGGGCCACGCGGACTTCGGCGGTGAAGTGGAGCGTGCTTTGTCGATGGTGGACGGTGTGGTGCTGCTGATCGACGCCCAAGAAGGCCCGATGCCGCAAACCCGTTTCGTGACCAAGAAGGCCCTGGCCCTGGGCCTGCGCCCGATCCTGGTGGTCAACAAAGTCGACAAGCCCGGTGCCAACCCGGACAAGGTTGTCAACGCTGCTTTCGACCTGTTCGACAAGCTGGGCGCGACCGACGAACAACTGGACTTCCCCGTCGTTTACGCCTCGGGCATCAACGGCTGGACCTCGCTGGAAGAAGGCGCTCCGGGCGAGCAGTGGGGCCCCGACATGTCGGCCCTGTTCAACACCATCCTGAAGCACGTTCCGTCGCAAAAGGGTGATCCGAGCGCGCCTCTGCAGCTGCAAATCTCGGCACTCGACTTCTCCACCTTCGTGGGCCGCATCGGCGTGGGCCGCATCAGCCAAGGCACGCTCAAGCCCATGAGCGACGTGCTGGTCATGGAAGGCCCGGACGGCAAGGCCATCAAGGGCCGTGTCAACCAGGTGCTGACCTTCCAAGGCCTGGACCGCGTCCAGTCCACCGAAGCCGGCCCGGGTGAAATCGTGCTGATCAACGGCATTGCTGACATCGGTATCGGCGTCACCGTGACCGACGTGAACAACCCGGCTCCGCTGCCCATGCTGAAGGTGGACGAGCCGACCCTGACCATGAACTTCTGCGTCAACACCTCGCCGCTGGCCGGCCGTGAAGGCAAGTTCGTGACCAGCCGTCAGATCTGGGACCGCCTGCAAAAGGAACTGCAACACAACGTGGCCCTGCGCGTGAAGGAAACTGACGAAGAAGGTATCTTCGAAGTCATGGGTCGCGGCGAACTGCACTTGACCATCCTGCTGGAAAACATGCGCCGTGAAGGCTACGAAATGGCCGTGTCCAAGCCGCGCGTGGTGTTCCGCGACATCGACGGCGTGCGCTACGAGCCGATCGAGCTGGTGACGGCCGACATCGAAGAAGGCCACCAAGGCGGCGTGATGCAAGCCCTGGGCGAGCGCAAGGGCGAGCTGGTCAACATGGAACCCGATGGCCGTGGCCGCGTCCGTCTGGAATACCGCATCCCGGCCCGTGGCCTGATCGGTTTCACCAACGAATTCCTGAACCTGACCCGCGGCTCTGGCCTGATCAGCAACATCTTCGACAGCTACGAACCCCACAAGGGCGAGATCGGCGGCCGCAAGAACGGCGTGCTGATCTCCATGGACGACGGTGAAATCTTCACCTACGCCCTGGGCAAGCTGGACGACCGTGGCCGCATGTTTGTGAAGGCCAACGACCCGGTGTACGAAGGCATGATCGTCGGCATCCACAGCCGCGACAACGATCTGGTGGTCAACGCCACCCGCACCAAGCAGCTGACCAACTTCCGCGTGAGCGGCAAGGAAGACGCCATCAAGATCACCCCCCCGATCGAACTGACGCTGGAATACGGCGTTGAATTCATCGAGGACGACGAGTTGGTCGAAATCACGCCCAAGTCGGTGCGTCTGCGCAAGCGCCACCTGAAGGAACAGGACCGCAAGCGCGCCAGCCGTTCTTGAGCGGGATGACCCTGCCTGGCCTGTGTTCATGTGATGCAGGCAGGGCAGGGGAAAGAGAAGGGGGCCTTGGGCCCCCTTTTTTGTTTTTGGGGCGGATGTCGACCTTGTTGCCTACCTCGACACGGGCTTGATCAAGACGCGGGTCCGCGGGCGAAACGACCCAAACGCGTGATGGGCGGTCGCTGAAACAGCCCTGGAGCAGTGGCTTCCGCGGCTGCTTACTTGACCCGTTGCTTCTCCAGCTTGCGGGCCAGGGTGCGGCGGTGCATGCCCAGGCGGCGGGCTGTTTCGGAGATGTTGAAGCCCGTCTCGGCCAGGGTTTCGTGGATGCGCTCCCACTCCAGGGTCTTGATCGAGGTGGAGCGGTTGGTCAGTTCCACCTCGGTGCTGCCGGCCACATGGCCGAAAGCCGCCTCGATGTCATCGGTGTTGGAGGGCTTGGCCAGGTAGTGGCAGGCGCCCAGCTTGATGGCCTCCACCGCGGTGGCGATGCTGGCAAAACCGGTCAGCACCACGATCAAGGCCTCGGGCACCTGCTGGTGCAATTGCTGCACGCAGGCCAGTCCGGTGGCATCGCCATTGAGCTTGAGGTCGATCACCGCGTAGGCCGGCTGGTGCTCCTTCAGCAGGGCCTGCATTTCCTGCAGCGTGCTGGCGTGCAAGGTGCGGTAGCCACGGCGCTCAAACGATCGGCCCAGGGTGCGCGCAAATGCGGCATCGTCTTCGACGATCAATAGCAGACGTTCAGCTTCCATGGCCGCTATTGTCGTCGAGTGTGATGGCCCGCAAGGGCAATCTCAGGGTGACAACCGCGCCCCCGTCAGGGCGATTTTCAGCCCGTACCGTGCCACCCAGCGTGCGCGCCACGTTGAAGACCAGGAACAGCCCCAACCCGCCGCCTTGGCGCCCCTTGGTGGACTGGTAAGGTTTGCCGATCTGGCGCAAAACCTCGGCGGCAAAGCCGGGCCCCCGGTCTGTCACCTGCAGGGTCAGCCAATCGTCGTCACTGTGCGCGCTCACCCGCACCCAGGCGGGCGAAGCCTCCTGGGCGTTGTCCAGCACATTGCAGATCATCTGGCGCAGGGTGGTGTCGGCCGCCAGGGGCAGGTCGGTTTTCAGCTTCAGTTCAAATTCAAATTGCCCCAACTCGCGCGTACCGCGCCATTGCGTCACCACCTGCTCCAGAAACGCCTGCAGGGTGCTGCGCTCCGCCCCTTCGCCTCGTGCCTCGCCAGCCGACATCAGGATGCCTGTCACGATGGATTTGCAGCGCGCCAGTTCATCTTGCATGTCGGTCAACTCTTCTAGCATCTCGGGGTTCTGGCGGAACAGGGGCATGCGCCGCCAGTCGCCCAGGATCACGGCCAGCGTGGACAAGGGTGTGCCCAGCTCATGGGCCGCACCCGAGGCCAGCAGCCCCATGCGGATGATGTGCTCCTGTTCGGCCGCCTGTTGCCTCAGGTTGGCCAGACGGGCATCGCGCAGGCGCAGGTTGTCCTGGATGCGGGTCATGAAGACCACCAGCAAGGCGGCGTTGAGCATGAAGCACAGCAGCAGCCCCAGCACGTAGAAGCTGGCCAGGCCCCGGTCGTGGTCCAGCGGCAGGTCCAGCGGCCGGGCCAGCAAGGCCAGCGCCGCCACACACAGGGTGCACACCACGACCATGGCCCAGGTGGACCAGGCCTCCAGCAGCATGGCGCACAGGGCGATCTGCAGCAGGTACAAAAACACAAAGGGGTTGGTGGTGCCCCCGCTCAGGTACAGCTGCAGCGTCAGGGCCGCCACGTCCACGCTCAGGGCCAGCAGCAGCTCGTGGTTGCCCACCTCACGCTGTTCATGCCAGCGCAGGTGGCTGGCGATGTTGAAGCCGATCAGGCAGGCCAGCACCTCCACCATCTGCGGCATGGGCAGGTGGATGTCCAGCATCAGTTTGGCGACGGCGATGGTGGCAATCTGGCCCGCCACTGCAAACCAGCGCAGCTGGATCAGCAGCAGCATGTTGCGGTGCCCGGTCAGGTGGTCCAGCCGGGATTGCTCGGTGCTTTTCATGGGGCGGCGCTTCAGGTTTTCAGGGGCGGGTTCAAACGGCCCGCCACGCCATGGGCGCGCCAGACCGTCAGGCTGGAGAGGGCTTTTGGCGCCAGGCATAGACCAAGGCGCCGGCCACCATCAGGGCCAGGGCATACCAGGTCAGCGCATACACCAGGTGGTTGTTGGTGAAATTCACCACCGTCAGGCCACCCACGGGTTGCTGGGGCTCACCGGGTTTGGCATCCTCGCCGGCGCCGGATTGTCCCAGATCGCCAAGGCCTGCGTCAGCATCGATGAAATAGGGGGCTGCGGCGCTCAGGCCATGGGCCTGGGCCAGGGCCTGCACATCGCGGGAGTACCAGCGTTGTCCCGCCGGGTCGTTGTGGCGCAGAAAACCGCCCCCGGGCTCGCTCAGGCGCAACAGGCCTTGCACCGCCACCTCGGTGGCCGGGGCTTCAGCCACCGGGGCGCGCTGCGGCACAAAGCCGCGATTGACGAAAACCACGTCGCCGCCCGCAGTGCGCAACGGGGTCAGCACCCAGAAGCCAGCACCCCGCACGGTCGATGCCTGCACCAGGCTGGTCTTGTCATGAAGAAATTGCCCGCGCAGGCTGATGTGGCGGTACTCATCGCTGCGGGCGCTGATCTGGGGCCACTGCGCCGGGCCAGGGGCCGGGGTGGCGGGGGCGTGCACGCGTTGCTCGACGCGCTCGATCAGGGCCAGCTTCCAGCCCAGGCGTTGCACCTGCCAACTGCCCAGGGCCAGGAACACCGCCGCCAGCAGCACCCCCGCCAGCAGCAGAACCACCTGCAGCCCGCGTGAGCGACGCTGTGGTTCAGCCGAGGCGGGGGAGGCTGCCGTCAGGCTCATGGCAGGTTGCGCATCTCATGAGCCGAGGTCGGCATCATGTTGTGGTTGAGGTGGAACATCACCCACAGCGAACCGGCCAGGGTGATCACCACCAGCATGGTCGTGAAGATCAGGGCCAGCATGGTCCAGCCGCCTTCCGAGCGGGTGTTCATATGCAGGAAGTACACCATGTGCACCACGATCTGCACTGCAGCAAAGCCCAGGATCACCATGGCGGTGGTGCTGGAGCTGCCGAAGGTCTTGCCCATCACCAGCCAGAAGGGGATGGCGGTCAGGATCACCGACAGGATGAAACCCGTGGCGTAGCTCTTCAGGCTGCCATGGTCATGGCCGCCGTGCTCATCGTGACCGTGGTCGTCGTCATGGCCATGGTCGGCGTGGTCGTTGTGGTGGTGTGCGGTCATGGCAGGACTCCCATCAGGTACACGAAGGTGAAGACGCCGATCCAGACGACGTCCAAGAAGTGCCAGAACATCGACAGGCATTGCAGACGGCGGCGGTTGGCGGCGTTGAGGCCGTGGCGCTTCAGTTGGAACACCAGCGTCACCAGCCACACCAAGCCGAAAGTGACGTGCAGGCCGTGGGTGCCCACCAGCGTGAAGAAGGACGACAGGAAGGCGCTGCGCTGCGGGCCCGCGCCTTCATGG